>JACXTT010004327.1_pt1 | contig 21144 bp, 17 predicted proteins | sample 9270951 | NCBI WGS metagenome assembly JACXTT01 (sample SAMN15532306, study PRJNA645909) | rock metagenome | isolation source: weathered quartz diorite | place: Puerto Rico | collected 2017-06-21
CGTCGTATGTAGGGTAGTAGGTGTAGACGCCGTTAGTGTTAATCCGTGAAATCCAATTCGGGTCATCTTGAGATTCGCTGACACCATTAAACTCAATCGTCATTAGATTACTGTCCACGGTCTTGATCCCATCGGCGATAGCGAGAATGACCGCATCATTGGCGGGAGTGCCCCAGTTTTGAAAATCGTTTCCCATGTTCCAAATAACATTGGGAGAGTTTTTGTAACGGTTGCCCAAGAACTGGCCATACTGATAACAGCGGTTAGTTCCGTTCTGAAGTGAGGTTTGTGTCCAGCCGCCTTGATCGAGCGGCGTGAACACGCATTGCAACCCATGCGCTGCTGCAGTCTGGACGATATAATCTACGTGCGACCAGTACGCGGGGTTGGGCGTTGTCAGGTCATAGTAGCCTCCGGTCAAAGTGGTCAAGAAAGGGTTGTTGCCCTTTACGTCACGTCCGTATTTGGGAGAACCTTCCGTACCCACTCCGCCCGTGTAGCTATCGCAAAGAAGCTCAATCCAGAGCGCGTTGAATCCTGTTTGTCCTCTATCTGTGAGGTAGGTAACAGCGACCGAGTCGTTCAGGTTGGCCAGAATCGAATGCGGCGCATCCCCAATGATCAGAAAAGGCACATTATTGTTGTCCACCAGATAGCGCCCGTTAGCGCTGGGCTTCAGCGGGTAGGCCGGCGTGGTTGCCGCGATATGCCCAATCAGACCCAACGAAATGATCAGAGAAATAATCACGCGCTGTATGCCCATAATGGATGGGAACTTTGCATCATCTCCCATCCCGGGATTCGGCTGATTGGTACCTGGCAAAGCGGACCGAACCTGCACTTCTTCTGAGTTGTCTCCAGATTCACCGGACCTCAATCGACAAGATCCGGAAGCATCTGCCGGTTGTCAGAATTCGGCGGACCGAAGGTGACCTGGAACCAAGAAAGACCTTGCCCGCGGTCTCGGCGACTCGTTGTACCCAGCATCGCGAGGCGTCAATCGTGTATCATTGTAGCTCGTCCCCGTTGTTGTTCCCACCTGCACAAGACTCCGGCTTCCGGGATCCTGCCGCTCCACGAAATAGTTCGTCACCGCCAAGTTGTCCCATTGCCGCCGTCCAACTCAGGTGGATCTGGCTCACACCTATTGCCGTTCCCCTCCCTCCCAGTTATCAATCGCCAGATGATCCCCGGCGGGCGAATAGATCCCGATCCCCGGGCTGCCCCCAGCGAGATTCTCTGTCGAGTCCGTATAGGTCAAAACCGGATTCCCGTTTCGCAACAACGTCAGTTGCACCGGGTTCAGGCCTGTCGCCTCCAACCGGATAATGTCGCCGGCCACCCAAATCTCCGTGCTGCCCGTACTCAAGGAATAGTAAAGCCCGTCCTTTCGCAAATAGAGACGGTAGTCGTTGGGACCAAAAACAAAGCCCATATAAAATCTGTCAATGTTGGGTTGCGCTCGGGCAATCACACCGTTCCACGGTCCCACATTGCTGATCTGGACTTGGGAATACTGGTCCTGGCTAAACGTGTTGGCGGTCCAATATGCGTAACAGTGCGCGTTCTCAGTGTCCGGGGTCACCTTGTTGTTAACGATCACCAGCGTCTGCTCTGACGCTGGCGGCTTCATCCAATTACTTCCCAGTGGTCCATCCGGACGATTGAAATCGTCCGTGGCCGCAGGCCCCGCCCGCGTCATGGCGCTTGCCACCCCCGAATATTGACTCAGGTTATGTGCAGCGTCCGTCGCCCGGACCCGATAACTATAGCTGCTACCCGGCGCCAATCCCGTATCGTTGTAGCTTGTTAATGCTGTTGTTCCTATCTGCACAAAACTCGGGCTTCCAGGATCCTGCCGCTCCACCAAATAGTTCGTCACTCCCACGTTGTCCGTTGATGCCGACCAACTCAGGTGAACCTGGCTCACACCTAATGCCGTTGCCACAACATTTCCCGGCGCGCTTGGCGGTTGCGTGTCTGGTGGCAGCTGCTCTACCAGCTCCCCTCCCTCCCAGTTATCCAGGGTCAACCCATCGCCAGTGGCTGAATAAATTCCAATCCCAGGGCTTCCTCCTGTCTTCACCTCCGCATCCGAGCTGCTAGTCCAACTCAAGACCGCGTTCCCATTGCGGTACAGGGTCACGGTTACAGGATTTTGCCCCCCGGTTACCTCCAACCTGAACACATCACCCACTTGCCACGTCGTCGCCGTTCCGCTCGCCAGCGGGTAATAGGCTCCATCCCACCGACGGTAAATCCGGTAGTCATTCGACCCCAGCAAAAGCCCCACGTAAAACCGATCCTGGATCCCATCCGCCCGCACGATCGCGCCCGACCAGCTCGATGATGTCGCGATCTTTGTGATCATAAACTGCGAGTATTGATCCTGATTGAAACTGTTGGCCGACCAAAAAGCGTAATTGCTACTGTTCTCGGCATCTACTCCGGCCTGGTTGTTGGCAATAACCAGGTTACTTCCTGACGCCGCCGTTTGCTTCATCCAGTTACTTCCCAGTGGTCCATCCGGACGATTGAAATCGTCTCTGGCGAACGCAGGAGTAGGCGTCGGAGTCGGAGTTGGCGTTGGAGTAGGAGTTGGAGTCGCTGTAGGAGTCGGCGTATCTGTCGGAGTTGGCGTGGATGTAGGTGTCGGTGTCGGAGTTGCTGTTGGTGTTGGCGTAGCTGTTGGCGTAGCAGTTGGCGTCGGGGTTGGGGTCGCTGTAGGCGTCGGCGTTGGCGTCGCCGTAGGCGTGGCCGTCGGGGTAGGAGTGGCCGTTGGTGTAGGAGTCGGGGTATCTGTCGGGGTTGGCGTCGCCGTTGGTGTTGGGGTCGCTGTAGGCGTCGGCGTTGGCGTCGCCGTAGGTGTGGCCGTCGGAGTAGGAGTCGGAGTATCTGTCGGGGTTGGAGTAGCCGTCGGCGTTGGTGTTGGTGTTGGCGTAGCTGTTGGCGTCGGGGTCGGGGTAGGCGTTGCCGTCGGGGTAGGCGTCGGGGTATCAGTCGGAGTTGGAGTCGCCGTCGGTGTAGGAGTCGGCGTCGGTGTAGCAGTCGGCGTCGGGGTCGGTGTCGGCGTAGCAGTTGGTGTCGGCGTTGGTGTAGCTGTTGGCGTCGGTGTTGGTGTTGGAGTTGGAGTCGCTGTAGGCGTCGCCGTCGGTGTAGCGGTCGGCGTCGGGGTCGGTGTCGGCGTAGCAGTTGGCGTCGGTGTTGGTGTAGGCGTTGCCGTCGGGGTCGGCGTCGGGGTATCAGTCGGAGTTGGAGTCGGCGTCGGTGTAGCAGTCGGCGTCGGGGTCGGTGTCGGCGTAGCAGTTGGCGTCGGTGTTGGTGTAGGCGTTGGGGTAGCTGTTGGCGTCGGCGTAGCGGTTGGTGTAGGCGTGGCCGTCGGAGTTGGCGTGGGTGTTGGCGTTGCCGTCGGGGTAGGCGTCGGCGTAGCAGTTGGTGTGGCCGTAGGAGTAGGAGTAGGTGTGGCCGAACCATGAGATGCCGTATAGGTGTAAGCGTTATTTACCCAGGTGTTGTTTACCTTGGAGTAAAGCGTCGCGTAGATCGTGCGACCGTCCGTAGGGATATTCGTTGCTGTAGCTGAAAGGGCGCTTGTCTGCCCGGATCCGTAGATATCAAGGCCTTTCGGAGTATTACCGAGCGTTAGGGCATATTGGGTGGCGCTGCCTGCGGTCCACTGGAAAGGAACCGTAGAGCCGGTGAACGTTGAGCCTGGCGCAGGACTTATCATCACTGCAGGTCCTGAGCCAGGCGTAGGAGTAGGCGTTGAGGTCGGACTCGGAGTCGGAGTAGTCGTGGGTGTCGGCGTTGCAGTTGGAGTCGGCGTAGGGGTGGGAGTTGCCGTCGGAGTCGGAGTAGCGGTGGGAGTCGGTGTCGGAGTAGCCGTGGGTGTCGGCGTTGCAGTTGGAGTCGGAGTAGGTGTGGCAGAACCGTTAGATGCAGTATAGGTGTAAGCGTTATTTACCCAGACGTTGTTTACCTTGGAGTAAAGCGTCGCGTAAACTGTGCGACCGTCGGTAGGGATATTAGTTGCCGTCGTTGAAAGCGTGGCGATTTGGCCGCTTGAATAGATGTCAAGACCCGTTGGCCTATTACCAAGTGTTAGAGCGTACTGGGTGGCGCTACCTGCGGTCCACTGAAAGGTCACCGTAGAACCGGTAAATGTTGATCCCGGCGCAGGGCTTATCATGACGGCGGGTCCCGAGCCTGGCGTAGGAGTTGGCGTCGAGGTCGGAGTCGGAGTAGTCGTGGGTGCCGGCGTTGCAGTTGGAGTCGGCGTAGGGGTGGGAGTTGCCGTCGGGGTCGGAGTACCTGTTGCAGTTGGAGTCGGCGTAGGGGTGGCCGAACCATGAAATGCCGTATAGGTGTAAGCGTTATTTACCCAGGTAGTACCGACCTTTGAGTAGAGCGTCGCGTAGATCGTGCGACCGTCCGTAGGGATATTAGTTGCTGTAGTTGAAAGGGCAGTGATTTGGCCGCTCGAATAAATATCAAGACCTTTTGGAGTATTACCGAGTGTTAGAGCGTACTGAGTGGCGCTGCCAGCGGTCCACTGGAAAGGAACCGTAGAGCCCGTGAAAGTTGAGCCTGGCGCAGGGCTCACCATGACTGCGGAGCCTGCCGTTGGCGTAGGAGTAGGCGCGGCCGCCGCGGCATGCCCAATCAATCCCAACGAAATGATCAGAGAAATAATCGCGCGCCGCGTGCTCATATGTGGAGGGGGGAATTTTGCATCATCTCTTCCATCGCGAGGTTAGCTGATTTATACCTGGCAAAGCAACCAAATCTACACTTCTTTTGTCTCCAGATTCACCAGATCTCACGACTCATTCAGCACAGAGGAGTCGGTCCAGAAAAAGTGGTCGTCGATCTGCCGGGTGCGAATTAGGTATTCGATCTGTTTGAGCCGGGTAAAAGCCCGGTGTTGAAACACTTCGGCCGGCATTTCGATTCGTTGAAACAGGTTGTAAAGCTGTCGGGCGCCGCGTCGAGCGTCCCAGGCGCACTGGAAATCCGGCAGATGCTCCCGAATCTTATCGAATGAAACGCGATAGCTGCGGTCGTCCGGATTCGGAGGGCCGAAGCTGATCTGGCAGCCAGGAAAGACCTCGCCCACGATCTCGGCGATCTCCCGGACCCGGTAATTTTGCTTGGTATCGCCGACGTTGAAAATCTCGTTATGCACAGCGTCGCGAGGTGCCTCCAGCACGATGATGATGGCCTGGCAGATGTCCAGCGCGTGAACCAGCGGCCGCCAGGGGTGCCGTCGCTAGTCATGTGAACCACCGCATCGAACCCGCACAGGTCTGCTTCTTCCAAAGATCTCAGATCCCGCGAAAGGGTAAGAGGCGTTGTCCTATTCGCGCAAAACAAGGTCCCCTGGCGATAATATCCTGTGTCCACACCGACAACATCGTGACCGCGGCGTAATAACTCCGGACCTAACAACGATCCGAGATATCCATCGCTCCCCGTGACTAGAACCCGCATAATGATCGTTAGCTACAATACAGGCCGCTCGAAAACGTTACTCGCGGCTCGCCCTTGGATTATGGGCCCTTCTCAGGCAGGCAACAGCTGGGATAGCACGTCCGAATACACATGTTTCTGTCTCATCACAATCAGAAGGGCCCACACATAAACGCCCAAAACAACAGCGAGTCCGACCATCAGATAAAGAATCGGCGGCAACCTACCACCGAGCCCTAGCGTCACGAGCAACCCCGCCGCACCTGCGAGCAAACCGGACACAAACGACGGTTTGGCGGCTCGCCAAAGATCCGCCCAACTGATTGCTGTACCTTGTTTGGACCAGGCAGCGATTGGGACGACAAGCAGCGACATCGCTAACGAATACCCCAGAGCAACTCCCTTGGGACCGCGGCTCAAACCAAGCACAATCCCCAAAATCACCAGCGGCGTCATCGTGGAGGACATAGCCAAGGCGCGTCCCATTCGACCTGTCGATGTTACTAGCCAGGAGAGCGGGTTGGCCACGGCGAATACTAATGCTACAGGGGCGAGTAATCTGAAGATCGGCGCCGCCCCCAACCATTTTACGCCCAGCACAACACGGATGATCTCTTCCGAAAACAGTGCGCAAGTGATGGTGATTGGAATCGTCAAAGATATGAGCAAGGAGAAGCCCCTGAGGAACGACCGGCCAAGCCGTTTGGGATCATCTTGAATCCGCGATAAAGCCGGGAAGGCTATATTGCCTAGCGCACTGTTCAATTGTTGCACTGGCAGCGTAACGAGCTGAAACGCCCGCCCGTAGAGCCCAAGCGCGTCCGCGCCCCAAAAGCGACCCAAAAGAAGCTTCTCAGCATTCCAAGCGATAAACACTACAAAGCCGTTACAAGTAGCCAAACCTCCAAACTGAAGCATCGACCGGACGCCGGACGTTCGCCGTGGTGGTCCCGGAACCCACCGGACCGCGATCCATACGGCGGCGGCGCCAACGATTGACGTGGCCAGCACCATACCCACCAGCGACCAGTATCGGCAACCGAGCAGCGCCATAACGATACCTGTCGCAGAACCGACTATAAGGGACAGTACATCGATCTTGGCTTGGGTGACGAAACGCATCGCCCGGACCAGCAGGGCACCGTGCTGGGCTGCCAGACCATTGAACAGGAACGTGGCGCTCGAGACGACCGCGATCCAATATAACCGAGGCTCGTGATAGAACCTAACCACGAGCGGAGCCAGTGCTACGCAGAGTGCGCCAAGCATTGCTCCGACTGCGACGTTGATCCAGAACAGGGTCGAGGTCTGCTCGTGGGTTACCTCGAGCCGCTGGATGGTTGCCAAACCTAAACCGGCGTCTCTGAAAAACCCGAGAAAACCGGTCACCACGACCACCATCCCCTGCAATCCAAAATCTTGTGGTGATAGCAACCGCGCCAACACCATCATCGTTCCAGTCTGCACGGCAAATCTCGCAGCTTGCGCCGAGAGCGCAGCGACGCCTCCCACCACGGATTTCCGCTTTAGGTCGGCAACGGGAGGCTGCGCAAGGGCATGGTGCCGCGACGGAGGTTGCTCTATGGCCTCCCTGATGTCCCTCGTGTCACCAAATCCCATATCGCGAAGCCGTCCTGTTGTTAGCTGTATCTGTTATTAGCTGTATCGGTGCAAATCCGATCCGATTTCCTCAAAAATACAACTGTACTGCTTATCTAACTCCGAGCGATAGCCTTTTGTCTTATGCTTGATTTCCTGACGCAGACGGTCCGCATTTTCTTCGAGCCTGACAAATTGTTCTATTAATGTGGAAACGTCCAACTTTGCAATGTCCTGACAAAATTCCTGCAACCCCAGTGCCGTCATCAATGAATCATCTTTTTCATGAAACGAAACGGCCAAAGCAGGTTTGCCAAGCATCAGAGCTAAGAGCAAGTTGTGGAATCGACTAGCTACGACTACTTTCGTGCTGGCCAGTTGTGAAAGCAGCTCTTCAAAAGACCCGGGGAGCTCATCCATGATATTTGACGTTTCGTAGCTCAATCCATTGTGCTCCAGCAAAGTCCTAAGGTCTGTCCGCACGCGGCTGTCGTATACTACGTCGCCTATCAGCAACCGTACGGTACGATCATTTTCAAGTAGCCAGCCTATGAACCTGGCCATCTTCGTTGTGTATTCGCGGTAGATCCGTTGGACGTCGTCTGAAGGCGAACGTTGAACGTAATGGTTTATCAGGCCGACCCCAACAGGGGCGCGTTTATGGCCGGCATCCACATCATCCGACAGCATATTTTCAGGCAAGCTGAACGCTAAGTCGGGATACACTGGGTCATCATCAGCATCAAAACCAATGCTCTTCAGATAATCTTTCGAAAAGCTATCACGGTAGGATCGATAGGCTGCCAACCTCAAAGCTGTCTTCACGAAGAACCTGGAGAGCGGATGGCGTATGGGGCCGGCTCCGACACTCACAAAGAGCAGCTTGCACCGGCACAGCTTCGCAACAACAGACCATCTCAGTATGTCGTAATGCAAACCAAGAGGACCAATATTGTAATCGGACAGCATCCCGGTTCCTGTCATAATGAGCATATGGGTGCCCTTTAGCCCTTTAATCACACTGAACCATCTATAGAGCTCGAGTGGAATTCCAACAGACATCTTCCTCAGCAATCTCCAGGCGCGATTGTTCGTCCCCCGCAGTGGCATTTCACGGATCGCCAAAGCACGGATGTCATACGTCGATGCCGTCTCCTCGGGACTCGCACAGATGCAAGTCACTTGAGCATCAGGCACGTGCCTTCGGATGTTGAGTAACATCGCTTGTAGCGTGCACTCATTGCCCAGGTTGCCAGTTCCAAAGGTTCCGAAAAGAGCAATCCTGCTTCGGTTGGCAGCAGTGCTCATATCGGCATAGTCGTCTGGTCCGTGCCCCGCATGAATGTCCTTACCCGACTCAACGCCTCATGGGTGACTTCAATATATGGGTCTTTAGCCTCTCCCTGCCTCATTCTTCATAGATGGCTGGTCAACAAACGTGGGAGAGTTCAGCCAAATCTCTTAAACGCTGCTCACGCAATTTCATTCCGGGCGAAGGTTCAATCCCGACGACCCTGAGTATTTCCTTCCATCGATAAACCCAATCGTGCCGCAACAGGGCTTCCGCCGCATTTCTGCAGCTAATGGCGGAAATCCGTTCGGGTTCGGCCTCAAGACTGGAAAGCACCTTTAGGACATCAGATCCATCGGCTTTCAGGGAGATGACGGCATCTTGCCAGGGGAACAGTTCCCGGAACGCCTCGCTTTCCGGCGCATGTCCGATCATCACAGTACCTGCCGATGCTCCTTCATAGTAGCGGGCTCCAACTTCGACTTGACCCCCGGTCTCTTTCGGAATCCCCACTCTTGAAGGGGCCACTAAAAAAAACCGGCTTCGCTTGGCCATATTCGATAAGAAATCCCGGTGTTCCCTATAGTTGAGCACGTCGGACATCGAGCCTTCAAACGTGTCATGCACGTAGAAGATGTCCTTGCGACGTGCCGCCTTAAGCAGTGCCCGGTGGATTTCCTCTCGTCTGCGGCCCATGCTATAGACGTCAATGATACGCGCAGGGGGGTTCGGATACGGGCTAAATCTTAACGTGTCCACGGCATCTGGAAGCCATCGGCAAGGCCGGCCAATGGCATCAGAGAGCGCCGCAACACTGTCCCGGGCACTAACAAATATGTGATCGAAACGCCGAAGGGAGCGAATCCAATATTTGTACAACGGTATGTACTCTGCCCATATCTCCTGAATCCAGCAAACCGAAGTTCTGCAATGATCCTGCCACCCCTCGATGGCGCTGATGTTAAGAAAATCATGATCCATCTGACACATCACCAGAAATAAATCGTATTCTTGGGTGAGCCGAATTTTATGCAGCCCCGGGTTTGCGAATATCAGCTTCCCGGTGACGTCCCGAAATAGCAGCCTTCTCTGCCAGGCCTCCTTAAACTTATATCCACGACCCGGCTCAAGATGAATCAGGTCAACGTCATCGACATCCACAAGAATATCCTGAGCTTCATATTGAGCGCAGTAGAATGCTTTCTTCTTAAATCCTCGAGCAGTCGGCATAAAAATGCGCGGTTTTATCGCCTTTCCTGACAGGTCGGCGGCCTCCGATGTTTTCTCGTCGAATGTAATCATTTAGTGACTTCCGCTTCGCCACACCGGAATTTCACAGCCGAAACGGTTTCTAAATGCAAGGTCCGCCACGTCCCTGGATTGTCATGGATGGCCGGTAAGCGTTCGCGGCTCTCCGGCGACGTCGCTCCGATATGTCAACGGCTGACAAGACATAGTGTTCGGCGAAAAAACCGATCTCTCTTGCGCCGCTAGCATCAATCCAACGGCAGCACTTTTCATCATCTAAGACTGTTCTGAGAGCTATGGCTGCTTTCTTTGCGGGCGCCGGCTCCGAAGGATTTAAAGAGCAGCCTTGCGTACGCATAGGCGGCTGCTTCGCTGACTACTTCCTTTAAGCCCGCGCTATAACGCCACCAGCGCTTGGCATCATAGTCTGGATTTGGAATTGCGATAATGCCTACGGCGATTTCATCACCAAGAGCTTTCTGAAAGAGGAGACGAGTCCGCCGTGCATGTACGTCTTCAGTGACTACGTTGATGCCGGAAACCGCCGTATTATGGTTGCCAAACCAATTTCTCAGTGCAACTGCCGACCCGTAGGTTCTGTCGCGATCCATTACGCGGCAAGGGACCATCTGTAGCCGCTCATCCGGAACGCCCCATTTTTTCAAAAGGTCTGCACCCACACTGGCGGAGGTATAGAAATCATTAATGTATCCTCCAGAGCCCACCACCGGTCCGCCCGTCGCAAAGACGTGTTCATAGTGGTTACTTTGAAATTCCCTTACGGCCGCCCGAATTCCATATTCGTGTATCCAGCCTTCGACCACTAGAACATTTGCACTCACCCGATGGGTAACGGCGAGGAACGGATAGATATTCCAGAGACCAAACCAACCGATCAGCAGAACGACAACGGCTATGAGCAGCCGTCCTCGCCAAGACAGGCCCCAACGCTCTTTCCGGGTTAAAAGTCCCCATTTGCTACGATTTGACTGAATAGGAATAGAAACACTCACGCGGAGTAAAAGCCAGGATCATCGTGGAAGACCAGCGTTACCACGAATTGAACGCCATGTGCCATCACCAGAAACGAATCCACTGGACACTTGTGCGGCCCTTCCAGGTCATGCATGAGGTGGTCAGTCGAGACGTGCTGTCGGTGTGAGTCGGCATCACCAGAGACCGACAACATGCCGACCGGGTCGATGGGGTCTGGTCATCCCCACTCCCGTCGCTTTCTTCAGCTTCATACTATCGCCGGCGCAAGGCCCCTCAATTGACGAAGAGTTGCCTCGAGCACGTCCTCCAGACTAATCGCCGTTGTTGCCCGGACATCATATGTGCGGCGGTAGAAAAATTCCTTCAGAAGTGGCGAGACGATCTTGCGCAGAAGCCCGTAGCCGTGGATTTCCCAGGGACTGGTGCAGGTGAAAATCGACACACAGGGGACGCCGCTGCCAAGGGCCAAGTGCATCGGCAGACTATCGCCAGAAACCAGGCAACGATGGGCCCGAACATCAGCCAGATGTTCCAAAAGCGACGGCCGATTCGGCAGGATATTTACCACCAGGCCTGCGGCTTCCAGCTCCCGTCTCAACTCATAGTAATAAGCCCACTTCTTCATCGGCCAAATGGCGCCGGCTTCCGGAGCGATCGCAACGTCACCAACTAATGGCGATGGGAGGCTTCGAGGGAGCAGATACGGTTCATCTGAGAAGGTTAGTCCAAGCCCACGAAAAATCAGTTCCTGGTAACTGGCGCGATTGGCCAGCTTTAATTGATCGGCGCGCTGCCGCCCGTGGCGGCTCACTATGCTCAAATCAAACCAACAAGCCGAATCATCCGTATACGCGACGGAGTTGTCCGGCCCGAGCATTGCTCCCCAGAGTCTGCGATAATCCAAGTCCGAGATAAAGGAGGCCGCCTCCACCGAGTCTTCTAAATTGATAACAAGATCGTAACTCCTATCCCGGCAGACATTCCTTTCCTGCCAGGAAAAACAACGGATTTGCTTAGCTATATCTTGTAGCAGAACAGTCTGTTTCGCATCGGTCAACCAGGTGATCCGTCCGCTAAGAGCCCATAGCAGAGTAGTCGTCCGGACGACATCGCCGGCAGCGCCAAGCTTTACGATCAGAATGTCCATGATTACGCAGTGCGCACTGCGACCAAGATTCAGAACTATTAGGAAATCAGCGTCGGACTCCCACTTGCGGTCGCGGATTCTCCATCAAGTAAAACAATCTGTCCCAGGTGCTCAACGCCCACGACTTAGATCGATTGTAACAGCTCTGCACTTCCTTGCGGATTTGCGGTCCGCAGAGCTTCTCAATCCACGCGTACTTCCAGTCCACTCTCGGTAGCTCGAGATCGCCGCCGAGAGTTTGAGCTAGCGCGCGTGCTTCATTTACAATGTCAGGCCTTTCTGGATAGAAATTCGGAAGCCATGTTTTGAGATAATTAACGCAGGCAGCGCGTGTACCAGGGTTGTCAGCGATCCGCAGCAAATAGCCAATTTGCAATTGCATCCCTAAGAACTGGGCGTCGATCTTCTCATCTGAACGACCAATGTTACCCCAGCGGTCGGAATCAGTGATGCGGTAGAACACCTTTGAATCCCGGACAAAACGAACTCCCTTACTGGCCAAAAGGACGCGGCAAAAGTACTCGCCATCATCGTCGCTCATCAGGCGTGTATCCCAAGGCCCCGCTGCTTCGGTCAACTCACGGCTGACCAACCAGGTCGCCGTTTGCATATGATGATTTCCAGAACACTTGCGTATTATCCATTCGACCGGATCCAAATCCTCCCACAGCGGACTCGGAACGAATCGAGCTTTCGAAACTCGGTATCTAAAATATGCCCACCCGCATGAGATAAGCGCTTTTCTATCGCCGCTTTCATCTGCTACCGTCATTTGCCGCTCGATTTTGTCGACTGAAAGCAAATCATCAGCATCGAGCCATTGGATGTAATGTCCCTGACAACGCGAGAAAGCATTGTTACGCGCTGCGGGGGCGCCTTGATTCTCCTGAGGGGCAACACAAACATTCGTCGATGCAAACCCCCCCGCAACTCGAAGCGTCTCATCGGATGATCCGTCGTCGACGATGATGATTTCTTTGTTAGGCCAAGTTTGATTCAGAGCGGAGTTGATCGCGTCAGCGACCCATTGCTCAGCGTTGTATGCCGGGATCAGAATGGAAACCAACGGCTTCATCCTGTCAGAACTCAGCGGTCAGAAGGTTCGAATAAACGGTCGTCGTTATCGCGGCTACTTTTTCCCACGAGTAGCGCTCGTTAGCATATTCCTTAATCTTGGTCCTTTGGTTCTCAAGATTGTGGAACAAAGCACTATCAAAATAAGTATCGATTTTTGTCGCCAGGTCCGCTGAATCTTGCGATTTGAAGACAAGACCGGTGTCACCTTCGATAATTTCTTCTCTCAATGATCCGACGTCGGCGGCGACGGCAGGCAATCCAAAGCTATACCCTAGGAACAGGACTCCACTCTGAAATATACGCGTATAAGGAAGGACCAAAACGTCCGCGGCCTTGAAGTAAAGCTCTGTTGCTTCGTCCGGCACATATTCAATCTTCTCTATGATGCGATCGCGTAGTCTGCTGCTCAAGATTGTTTGCTCAATCTGCTTCCAGTAATTTTCGTCCCCTTTGGGTTTGCCGACGATTAGTAGACGATAACGCTTGTCCGTTTTTGCCAGCTCAATGAAAGCTGTAACCAAATATTCTAGTCCTTTGTAACGCGCAATATTCCCGAAGAACAGCAAGACCCGGTCTTGGTGGCTCAGACCAAGCTCTCGTTTTGCTTCGACCGATGTCAGCGCCGTGTTCGGTACCGTGTTGTTGATTCCAAAGGGGATAACCGTGACCTTTCCTGGGGAAACACTAAACTCCGTCTCGAACTCCCTCTTCATTTGTCCGGTGTGCACGAAGATGTGATCACTCAACCCGTACTGAATTTTCAACGAAAGCCTGTTTAGAAAGGAGTCGTTAAAGTCACGTTTGCCGGCGTTCACATTGTGCCCGGTGAATACAATCTTTTTCCCTAACAACCGATAATACAGCATTAAGAGCGTGCGATCGAAGAGCTGGAACTTATTGTTCCACAGAATGTGAAATATTGCCGGCTTGGCCTTCGCTGCGTAGCAAACCAGCCGAAAATAATAGTTCAACACTCGCAAAACCTTCGTCACTAGGCTCACTTGAGGACGTTGGGCTCCTCGTAGGTTATGGAAATTCACCCGTGGATCGCCAATTAACTCACGTACGACGTGGTCGTCACTGCCTATGAAATCAACTATCACACCAGCTGAGGTTAGTGCTGTAGTTAGTCCTAAGGCGTAAGGTTTGTCTCCTCCACCAGTCAGAAGAGCGATTTGGGGGGGGCGAGGACTGAGGACTGACGACCGATAGCCGACGACCAATGACCGAGCCGTAGCATCTGAATTGGCAATGGAAGGATTCGCCGCGGCGACCTTCCGACTTCTGTCCTCTGGGATCGGACGTCCGTCCACCGTGCTCTGTCCTCTGTCCTCTAGCTCCGTCATCTGGCAATGATGCGATTCGTGCTTTCTAACGCCCTGACTTCTGACCTCCGACCTCCAATCTCTGAAGGTAACGCCTGGCTAGGGCATCCATCGATAATATCGTGTGAATCTAAATCTAATACTAGAAAGGCGGCGTAGGCTAATTCAATTCAATCAATTTTCTCTGGATGAATTCCAGCGTCAAGATCTTGTGTATCTCAAAGGCATAGTTTCGCTGCCCGCTGCTATGAGCTTTGAGGATCTCTTCCAAAGAATTAGGACGGAGGTACGGTCTACTGCGCGCGGCCCCGTCTAGAAGCGTCTCCGTTAACCATCGCGAGAGCTCATCGCGGTACCAGATGCGGAAGTGATGGAACTTATGCCTGCCAATGAATAATCGCTCGAGATGAAGTGGTGCAAAGGCATGGTCCAGCCTGGCCAACCATTGCGGCATGCGGTAGTCATATGCGTATTCCGCCTTGAAGGTGAACTCTTGGTACCAATGCAGCGCCCGATTAATACCGGGAACTGATCGAAAGGCGATACCGCGATCTGTTCCAATCTTTCCCAACGCTGGATTTCCATCAGCAATGAGCCGAAGAGCCGGCCCATTGTTTAAGAGCTTGGCTGGCGTTCGATACGCCAGGGCAACCAGATCGTTATCAAAATAGGGAGTTCGATACGTGACCTGCGATCGTTCTACGGTAAATTTACTCGCCATATACCATGGAGCTTGCTTGAAGGCTGTAAAAGAAAGCCTGTGACCTTGCAGCTCGCCAGCGTAGGTCTCGGCTGCATTCCTAAAGGAGCTTTCCAGTTCCGCGTCGAAAATGCCTTGTTGAGGAGGAGAGGGTTTAAACATTACCAAGCGCCTCAAGATTTCGCCGCCACAGACACCACTTAATCGGGCTGAGGCGATCTGGCGGGCCAGCCTTTGGACGTACAGGTCGATCGACCCGGTTACATCGATGGTGCCGTCGCTGATAAAAACGGCGCGCTCGGCGAGATCGTGAAACTGCGATAAGAACTCGGCGCCCACGAGAATCGTGTTGTGAGGCTGCCGGCAAACTTTCGCGGTGCGCCGCGCAATCTTGACGTCTGCACAATCACGGTATTTACCGCCCCACGTATAGCAAGGAAGTGTGCCCGGGAGACGAGGCGCCCAGGCCAGGATCATCCGGCTATCCACTCCGCCGGTCAGGGATAACCCGACGGACTGTTTCCCACGAAAATACTTGGGAAGGACCCGTGTCCAGGTTTCTTTCAACTTCTCGTAAAAGTCACCTTCGCTTAGCTCTGGCTCACTTTCCCATGTTTGCTGTTTGAAATAGGTCTTTTTCTTCACTGGTTCGCCCCGGGAAAACACCCAAGCCGAACCTGGTGGCAGCAGCGAGATCCCGGAGAAGAGGCTCCTGTTTTGCAGAACGGCCTCGCAACAAAGGACCTCGCCCAAGCTACGTAGATTAAGTTTACGTGTCCCGGGCAAGACCTTAAGCAGCGACTTTGCTTCAGAAGAAAAGTAAAAACTACCAGCATCTTCGTGATAATAAATTCGATTTACTCCGTACCGGTCGTTGAGCAGAACCACCTTCTGCTCACGAAGATCCACCAATACGCCGCTGAACCAGCCATTGAGCTTTTCCAAAAACTGGTAACCCATTTCTTCGTATGAGTGGACGAGATAACTTGCGTCATTTGAACCAAACTCGTGCCCACGCTTTCTGAGCGCGTCGATGTCAGCCCGATCGGCGAAATCCTCGCCAGAAAAAAGAAGGCAGATGTCTTTGTTCTCATTCCAAATTGGTAGACAGTCGGAGAAAGATTCCTGGTGGTTGACCCAGCCGAGCCAGAGGCCGAGTTCCTCATTGGTATATGTGCCATCCATATAAAACGGCTCGTGCATCAGGCAACTAACCATGGACTTCAACAGAGCATGATCGTCCTTCGACGGTTTCCGGCTTACTATTCCAACGATACCAGGCATAGGAAGTTTATAGTTGATAGTTGAGGGTTGAGAGCCGGAAGCAGAACCTACCGCACTACTGGAAGTTGGCGGACAGGGGAAGGATTTGAACCTCCGATACGACCTGCGTCGTATAACAACTCTTGCGAGGTGTTGCCTTAAGCCACTCAGCCACCTGTCCTAAATTTCCCATTTTACTCAATCTGGCCTAACCTTATCGGTGTATTCGCGACCACAGGATCTGCCATTTTGTCATCTGTTCGCAGTGGCTGCAGCCTCTTCGGCGGCGGCAGATCTGGCTTCGGACCTCGCCGCACGACCCAATACAGAACCTGCGTAACAGCCTGCGCCTTCGCGTCCCAAGTTAGGCATTCTCGTACGTAAGCCATTCCTTGTCGCCGTAGCTGCTGGAGCCGGTCCCGATTCTGGGCCAGTTCCGTCAGAATCTTTTCCATCTGCGCCACGATATCATTCTCAGTCGTAAGAGCCACCTTGTACCCCACATCTGGATGAACGATATCTCCGGGCCCGCCGAAGTCCGCCACCACAGGCACAGCGCCTGTGCCCAGGGCTTCGAAAACTACGCCAGCACCATTGTCGCGAAGAGATGGAAACACGAAAATATCAGCAGATCGCAGGCGTTTGAGGACTTCCGCATGGCTGAGCCACCCGCAGAAGGAAACAGCCTTCTCGATCCCAACGGATCTCGTCAGCTGCTCGAGGCGACTCCGCTCTGGCCCGTCACCGATCACCATAAAACTTGCCAAATCCTTTCGCAAAAGGGGAGCGGCTGCGCGCAAAGCAAGATCACAAGCCTTCCGGGGAACCAAGCCGCCGACGAAGATCAGCTCAAGTTTGGCGCCAGGCTTCGGGTTACGCGAATCCCCGTAACACAACGAGCGAGCGATGCCTGGCTCCGGCACAAAAAACAACTTGTCGCAGTACTCGGCGAACTCGGAATACGTTTGGGATGAAGCAACGATGATCGCTGCTGCGTGACGATAGGTAGAGCGAGCAAAAGGCAGATATCGATACAGATCCCGCAGATTGGCGATCCATTCCTTTTGGTTCTCCAGCTGGCTAAAGCCGGGCGGCCAGGGTAAACCACCGTTGAGCGGACCGATCACGAAGGGTATAGGCCCATTGCGTAGGAAAAAAGCAAAAGGACTCGGCAGGACGGCTGTCATCGGTAGGACGCGCAGAACGACATCGAACTCGCCTGCAAAGATGCGGCGCCGCAACTGTCGCCAGGCGAACCATTCAAAGGCAAGTGAAAACGGATAGCTGAAAGCGGTCAATACCTGGGTGTCAAAGTTGTATTTGAAGATCCTGTGCAAACTCCAGGCAAAGACACGCTCGATTAGTGGCATCCTTACAACTTCGATGGTGTGAAATGGTCCCTTTGCGCGGCGCACGTTCTCCTCGCTGGGCGATCCAACAACCAAAGCGACGTCATGGAGCTGGGCGAGCGCTGCCGCATGAGAATAAGTAACATAAGGCATGCTCACGCTCTCTGGATCGCAATACGGCCCTAACACCAAGACGCGCAGTCGTCTCATGAATTCTCCTTAAAAAGCCTCTCTCAAATCCAGATTGGACGGAATATTAATCCTCAAAGTAATCTAAGTAATCGTCTGAAATCAAAATGCCTGTCCCCTTTACCCCGTAGAAGTTGATAGCCTGCTCAGCTTGAGCGTCACCTCAAGGTACATTCTTGGGCAGCCGGCAATGCAAATCATGCCACCGTCTTCTCAGTTTCTTGAGCGGTTTTCTAAGTGGCTTCGGAACAGCGTCCTTCCAACCGCGGTGAAGACCGAGCTTCAGGGCCAGTTTTCCTTTGCCGGTTAAAGGCACGAAATACCTTGGGAGATCAAATCTTTGAAACCCATTGCTTCGTTTGAAGTCGCCAAGGCTGTCCTCAAGCCAAAGCGCATAGACAAGATATGGCACGCCTCTTTCCGCACAGCGTTCCACTGCTTTGGCCAAAAGCAGATTATTCGGCGCGAGATCGCGATGCGCTATCTTTGAGACGATCTGGCCCAAGTAGGCGTAGTTTTCGGCATAAGCCAGCATAATGAAACCCACCAGTTCTTCGCCCACATATGCGCCGAAAATCTCCTCCCGGAACAAGAACCGGCTGAACTGGCGTTTTACCGTTTCAAAATCTTTTCCATAGTGTAAGTAATGTCGTCCTTGCCGGACTGGAGTTTCGTTGAAAATCGATGTGATTCCCCGGACGAAGCGATCGTCGAACGTTGCCGGCTTTACAATAACGCCGTTCTTTTGAGCTTTCCGGACTTTGTTCCGTGCTTTTCGATCAATTTGTTTGTCCCACCAAAAGGTGTAGCTCTTGATCGGAAGCGCCGCGATGGGATCTGGCTCCATAGCGTAGGAGTACTTAGGGTTTGTGTCCGGCAAACGCTGCCAGAAGGTCAGAATATCCGGCGTTGGTTCAGTTTTCCGCAGTTGGTTAATCAACGCGTTGGGATCCTCGACGTCCTCGTACCATTCCTGCTCGAGGCTGGCAATTCGCGGAATCTTTCCTTCAATTAGGATCTTCTTACCGTTAACGTCCATTGTGGCGACGCGATTTCGCGTAGGTCTTTGATATGAACACGCTGGGGTTAATCTGCTACTTGCAAGAACTCACTGTGTTTACAGCAGCTAGGTGATCACACAGCTAATGAATTTAGCCGTAAAGCTGGTCCTTGATTCGAGCGAACTCCGCGCAACCATTGCTCGACCATCACAAGGCTAAACAGAAGCTTGTGGTTGTCCTGGCGGCCGGATTGGTGAGCTTCGAGCAGTCTTCGTACCGGTTTAGGGTTAAGTAAACCAAACATAAGCGAGCTTTCATCCAGGAGCACTTCGTGAAGCGTTCCGTTGAGTGACGAGTGAAGCCATTCGTCCACCACGTTGGCGGCGAACCCGCGTTTCTTTCCCTTAAGAATTCGCGGTGATAGGTAACTCTGGCAAACCTGTCGATGTAGCCATTTCCGAGTCCCATTACGGACCTTAAGATTCGCACCGAGGCGTTGAACGTACTCCACCACAGTCCGATCCAGGTAGGGCACGCGGACTTCGAGACTGTGTGCCATGGAGAGCTTGTCCGCGTACATGAGCAGCTCATCGGGCAATGAAGACCGGATTTCCAAAAGCTGAAAGCCTCCAAGCTCATCGGTATGCTCTATTTGCGGCAGCAATTCGTGCCAATAATCGACTAAGTCGTGGCTATTTCTCAGAGGAAGAATCCCGTCACGAAAGAGACCATCTATGATCTCTCCCGGGGCCAGTGAAAAAACATCCTGATACCGCTTAAGCCGATCCTGGCTTCCGAGGGAACGAACGCCGCGCTTTAACATTTCATTGCGCGGCAATCGATTCACGGCGTAGCCGGCCATCGACCGGAGACCTGCTGGCAGCCGGCGCCACCAATTTCCGTAATGAATACCCAAGTGCCGCTTGTAACCGCCGAACAACTCGTCCGGGCCCTGCCCGATCAGGGCAACTTTGACATCCTGCCGCGCGCGCTGCGAGACGAAGTACATCGGAACGATCGACGATGTCGCAACAGGTTCTTCCAGACATTCGATGATCTTCGGCAGCGAGCGTTCAAACTCAGTCTGGTCAAGCTTTACCCTTATATGCCGCGCGCCCAGAAGGGCCGCAGTCTCCCCGGCATCGGTTAGCTCGTCGTCTTCGAAGCTATCGCCATATCCTATCGTGTATGCTGGCCACGGCCCGCCTTGTTCGTTCATTAACGCCAGCAGCAGGCCCGAGTCAAGACCGCCGCTTAGAAGTACTCCGACCGGCACGTCACTGAGCAGATGACGCTTGACCGCACCTCTGTACAACTCCAGCAGTTCGCAGGCGGCTTCTTCCTTTTTCTTGGGAGTCGGGAAAGGAGTCGGGACGAACTTATACCAGCGTTCTTGGCGGCATTGGCCTTTCTCCACAACTAGCATCTTGCCGGGTGCCAGCTTTCGAATGCCTTGAAATATCGTCAAAGGAGACAGCGTGTAGCGGAACCGCAGAAACAGATTCAGTGCGATGGGATCAACCTCCGGACGGAAGTCTCCTGCGGCGACAATCGGACGAATTTCCGATCCAAACGTCAGTTGGCCATTTGCGATCCGGTAGTAAATGAGCTTGATGCCTATCGCGTCCCGGGCTACGACGAGGCGTTTTTCTTTCACATCCCAGATGGCGACTCCAAACATGCCGTTGAGGTGGTTCAAAACTTCCGTGCCCCATTCTTTGTAACCGTGAATAACCACCTCGGTGTCAGACTTGGTGCGAAAACGATGACCGCATTGTTCAAGTTCAACGCGCAGTTCTTTGTAATTGTAGATTTCGCCGTTCAACATGACCCATACGGTTTCGTCGACATCGGACATCGGCTGGTGGCCTCCCGCCAGATCGATAATGGATAGCCTTCGGAAACCGAAGCCGAGTGCGCTGTCAAAGAAGTAGCCTTCGTCGTCGGGACCGCGATGCACCATCGTTTGGGTCATCCGCCGGATCGTGTCCCGTTCGACTGGCTCGCGTCGCTGGAAGTTAAACTGGCCTGTGATGCCGCACATGGGGAGGTTTAGGGGTTGAGAGTTGAGAAGTTGAGAGCGAACAGCCTGGGGTCAGGTGTCAGGAGTCAAACTATCGCCGCCGCCGCTGTTTCACCTTGCAACATTTCAGGTGTCAGCTTTTCAGCTTTTAGATAGAGCGCCAACGCGCGAAACATCTGCGACTGTCCCCAGCGGTGCATGGGAACGTTATCCCAACCGAAATGCAGCCGCCGCGACCGAAACGAGCCATCTGGTTTGACCCAGTGATCGAGAACTCCCGAGGTCACTCTGCTTAAGGTGCGCTGCAATTCCGGAAAACGATCGCGCAACAACAGACACAAATTGATACACTCGGCACAGTCGTAAAGTTCGCGTTTGTAAACCGTCAGCCGCGGTGCCTTAGCAAAGGGCTTGGGTAACCCATCCTCGGCAAAGAGGTTATTCAGGTAGTAGTCAATTCCTTTTCC
>JACXTT010004328.1_pt1 | contig 21141 bp, 20 predicted proteins | sample 9270951 | NCBI WGS metagenome assembly JACXTT01 (sample SAMN15532306, study PRJNA645909) | rock metagenome | isolation source: weathered quartz diorite | place: Puerto Rico | collected 2017-06-21
CAAGAAGTGTGTCAAATCGCGGCAATCTCCGCGCTTACAAAAGATGACTACATTTTGTATGGTCACCGCGGGGTGGCGTACATGATCGCACGCGGCACCACTCTCTCCAGCATTCTGGCCGACATAGCCGGAAAAGAAGGCGCCACGAGTCGCGGCAAAGGCGGCGTCATGCACGTCGTCGATGTGCCGAACGGCATCCTTGGAGAGAGCGGCACGCTTGGCGGCGGGTTCGTCGTTTCGGTTGGCGTCGGCATGGCGCTGCAGCGACGCAAGAAAGGGCAAGTCATCGTCTACTTCTTTGGCGATGGCACCTCGAATCGCGGCACCTTTCACGAATCGCTCAACTGGGCGGCGGTGCAAAAACTGCCGTGCATCTACTTGTGCGAGAACAATGGCTATGCGGTGTCCGTCCCAACCAGTCGTTCCACTTCCGTACCGGATATCTCAGCGCGCGCGGCTGGATACGGCGTACCTGGGGTTGTCGTCGATGGCAGCGATCCTGCGGCTGTGTATGAGGTTATGCAAAATGCTGTGGAACGTGCGCGTGCTGGTCATGGTCCGACGTTGATCGAAGCAAAAGTCACTCGGTTACAAGGACACTATGTAGCCGATCAGCAGACTTATCGTCCAGATGCGGCGACCGTAGCGGCGACGAAAGATCCATTGCCGAAGCTCCAGCAAACTTTGTTGAACGCCGGAATGCTGAATGACGCGCTCATTGCGCAGATCGAAGCTGACGTGCAACGACAAGTAGACGAAGCAGTCGCGACCATGCGCGCCGCACCGCTGCTGGCGCCGGAAGTGGCGTTGCAGGATTTGTACGCTTAGAGGGCAACGGACAACAGGGGACGGGAATCAGGGGTCGGGGACCAGTTCCAAATGGAAAAAGACTCAGCGATCAAGAGTTTTCGAGATTTGCGGGTATGGCAAGCCGGAATGGACTTGGTAGAGGAAGTGTATCTCCTGACTCAATTGTTTCCAAAACATGAAATGTATGGATTGGCGAGCCAAATGCAACGTGCCGCAGTTTCCGTTCCCTCAAACGTCGCTGAGGGACATACGAGAGCTTACAGCAAAGAATATCTACATCATTTCTCAATAGCACGAGCTTCTCTAGCTGAGCTACAAACGCAACTAGAGATTGCTCTTCGCCTAAAGTATTGTCCTCGTAACCAAGCCGAACAACTTCTTGCACGAGCTGACTCCCTTGGCAAACAACTCTTTACTCTCTGGAATGTCTTGAAGCGAAATACTAATCCCCGGTCCCTGACCCCCGATCCCTGATTCACTAACCCCTAGAAAGAGGCTGCTACTGGAGGAGTTTCTCATGGCCTTAATAACGTACAGCAAAGCAATCAACCAAGCCTTAGCCGAAGAAATGGCGCGGGACGAAAACGTCATTCTCTACGGTCAAGATGTGGCCGTGTGGGGCGGCATTTTCAAAGTCACCGACGGTTTGTACGAGCGCTTCGGCGCGGAGCGTGTGTTCGACTCTCCGATCTCAGAAAATGTCATGGTGGGCGCCGGCGTCGGCGCGGCGATCATGGGCTTACGTCCAGTTGTAGAATTGCAATTCGCTGACTTCGTCTTCACCGCTGGTGACGAGGTGTTCTTGAAAGCCGGCATGTGGCGGTTCATGCACGGCGGAGCCTTCAAGGTGCCGCTGGTGATTCGTGGTCCTTCGGGTGGTTCGGGATTTGGACCAGAGCATTCGGCTTGTCCGGAAGCGTTCATCATGCACGCGCCTGGACTCCTGTGCGCCGTGCCCTCGACGCCGGAGGACGCCAAAGGATTGCTGAAAGAAGCGATTCGTCTGGATAATCCTGTGGTCTACTTCGAACACAAGTCGCTCTATGCTACGCGTGGCGAGGTGCCGGACGGAGACTATACGACCCCTTTTGGGAAAGCGATGGTGCGACGCGAAGGCGACGCTGTCACTATTGTCGCCTGGCAGGACATGTTGCGTCGTTCCTTGGCGGCGGCAAAGCGGCTTAGTGAAGAGGGGATTGAAGTTGAGATTGTTGATCCTCGTACACTCAACCCATTTGACCGTGACACTATCATCGAGTCGGTGAAGAAAACCGGGGCGTGTATGGTGGTGGAAGAAGGATATCGCACCCTTGGCGTCGGCGCCGAAATCGGCTCGATGCTATTGGAGCACGCGCTGCCGTATCTGGACAAGCCGTTTAAACGCTTGGCGATTCCTGACGTGCCCATACCAACGAGTCAACATCTGGTGAACGCCATCGTTCCTTCTGAAGAAGATATCTATAAGGCGGTAAAAGATCTTGTCTCTTGAAACAACAACGGCCCAAAGCACTACCGTCCTTATGCCTAAGATCGGCCAAGCGATGGCCGAAGGGATCGTGTTGCAATGGCATAAACAGGACGGCGCTCATGTGACTGCAGGCGAGATTCTCGTCACCATCGAGACGGACAAAGCGACGTATGATCTCGAAGCGCAAGCCAGCGGCATCCTGCGGATCTCCGTCGGTGAAGGACGCGAGGTCAAAGTCGGAACGGTGATCGGAGTAATCAGTGATGGCCAGCAACAGGCTACGCCATCTGCTCCGATTGTTTCTCCTCCCCCTGGAACGTCTTTACCTGCAACCCAAGTGAAGGCCCCGGTTCGTAGCAAGAAAGTGCTGGCTTCCCCAAAAGCAAAACAGCTTGCCGCTGAACATGACGTCGATCTCGCTACAATTGCTCCTTCCGGAGCCGATGGCGTTATCTCTGCCGGAGATGTTGAACGCGCCCTGGCTGAAAAGACAACGCTTGCGCCAGTAGCCCCGGTGGAAACTTCAACCACAGGCAAAGGGGTTCGCGAACAACGTCCTCTAGTTGGCATTCGCAAGACCGCAGCGCGACGCGTCCAGCAAGCCTGGCAAACGATTCCGCATATCGTGCAAATGGTTGAAGTAGACGCAACCATGCTGCGCACCCTGCGGTCATCGCTCCGGACAGAGATTCCCTCACTAACGGTGAATGACTTGCTCTTACATGCAGCGGCGCGAGTGTTGGCGAGCCTGCCGAATCTCAATGGCGCGGTTGCAGGAGAGACACTAACTCTATACGACAGCGTTGATATTGGCTTTGCTGTTGACACCCCGCGTGGGTTGATGGTCCCGGTGATTCGTCGCGCTGAGACGCTGTCCGTAGCGCAACTGGCGGCGGAAAGCGAACCGCTGATCGCCGCTGCCCGAGCTGGCCGATTAGGTCCGGAAAATATAGGCGGCGCAAGTCTTACAGTCTCAAATCTTGGCATGTTCGGTATCCACTTTGGTACGCCGGTCATCAATCTTGGTGAATCGATCCTGGTGTTTGTCGGCGCCGTGGAAGATCGTCCAGTTGTTATAGGTGGACAAATAGCGATCCGCCCCATGCTGACGCTGAGCATCGCCTATGACCATCGATTAGCCGATGGTGTCGCAGCGTCACAGTTCACCCGGGGCTTGAAAGAGCGACTAGAAAGTCTTGGTCCCAGCACTCAGCACTCAATCTCTAACACCCAACACCTAGCACCCAGCACCCAGCATCCAACGCCCAGCCCCGCAGAGGCCCTTGCTCACCGAGAACTGCGCTCAAGTTCAGACGGTGCGGACTACACCGTGCGCGTGCGCAGCTCCAATCATGAGTGGACGCTCGACGAACCGGCTAGTGACGGTGGGGCGGACCATGGACCAGACCCAGTGTCCGCATTTCTGGGAGCGCTCCTCTCCTGCATGACCATCTCATTCAAGGCTGCGGCTAAGCGCCGCAAGATTGACATGCGACGCATCACTGGACACGTGCAAAGCAATCCCCAAGGGCACGTGAAAGATATCACCATGACCTTAGAGGTTTGGAGTCCGGCGCCAGAAGAGAACGTCCGCGCATTGCTCGAAGTGGCCAAGCGCGGCTGTTATGTCAGCGGAGTACTGAAGCCGGAGATCAATTTCACCGTCGAGCTGCGAGTGCTGCAAGATTAAACGTCCGGCGGCGTCTGGAGTCGTAGAGAGTCCCCGCAGGAATAGCCAGAGGCTAGGCCGCGTAACGCGAGCATTACAAAGCTGCGTTGCACGCGATTAGAGCGGTTTGCATTTGTCTTTTTCTCCATTCGTTCACCCTTCGACTGGCTCAGGGTGAACGGAAAAAGCTCTCACCTTAGGGAGAAAACCCGTTCGTGCTGAGCTTGTCGAAGCACGGGAGCCCTGCGTTTTAGGTAAATCCATTTGCAATTTGCTATATTGTCATTGCCAATGCGCGCTCCGCTGGCCCGTAACAGTGAGGTCCGCGATGAATGAACCTGCTATCAGCAAAAAGCTGAGCGCCAACGCTGGAGCAAGTAGATAGTGGACTACGAGTTCTTCTCGACCGGTCGGAACAAACACAAGCAATCCAATCAGTCCAGTCGCGACAAGCACGAAGCCAATTTGCCGCGTTCGATCAGTTCTGGCGAGAAACAGCGGCGCCGCTGCGGCTAGCGCTGTCGCCAACGCCGCCCATTTCCACCGACTCCAGGTAAACGCCAAGGAGGCGGCCGATTGATTGCCGTCGAGACAAGAGTCGAGGAAGGTGTTCTCAGAAAAATCACATTGCGCCGCGATGATCGCAAGAAAGAAAATAGCAATACTCCAGCGCCATGCCGAACTCCTGGCGCCAAAAACTACCAGTCCCAGGGAAAGAAACAAGAATGTGTACACTGGAATAAAATACGCATCTCGCCGTAAGCTTTCGATCTCTTCAGCTTTGATGTCTGCATTTAATCCAGCAGTAAGACACGGTTCAGCGGGACCGAGTTCGAGGGTGATCGGGGACGGTCCATCCTGAACCGCAGCGCCCACCCACAGCGACAGAAGGGTAGTAAACGCCAAGGCGGCCAGAAACAGCATGAGGCAAATCGCGAGCTTATCATCCTTAGAGCTTTTCTTTTTCGTGGATGAACGCGACGCTTTCGCCGTTGAACGACGCCTCCTGCGCTTGATTTTGATTGGCGCTTGCTGCGATCCGTCAGCGTCTTCGGAAAACGCTTCAGGGATGTTCTTTGATAAATGTGACTTGGTTTCCATTGAATGAAAGGAAGTTGGCTACAGTTGTCCTTGGCGCAGCCACTGACGTTTTCCGGGGTTTGCTCACCCTCGCGTCCAGGCTCTGCCCGGGCGCGCCCTGCAGGTAGGCTTGATCCACTTACCCGCGATAGATCTGGTGTTCCCAGGCAGAGCCTGGGAACAAGAAGATGGAGCTTTAGTTTCTCTATTTTTCAAATGCAGCGCGCAGAGCCGCGGCGGCGTCAGCTAGTGCTTTTCCGGCTGGCTCTACAGCTTTCGCCATGCCCATATAGCCGTGGATGAGCCCTTCTTGGCATTTGTACTGCACCGCCACTCCACCGGCGCGCAGCTTGTCCGCGTAGGCCGCGCCTTCGTCGCGGAGTGGATCAAACTCCGCTGTGAAGATCGCCGCCGAAGCCATACCCACAAGGCGTTTCACCCGCATTGGCGAGGCGTAGGGATTCTCACCATCGGCGTCGCTATTGATGTACTGACGCCAGAACCACTGCATCATTTCGGTTGTCAGGAAGTAGCCTTCTCCGTTTTCTTTACAGGACGGGGTATCGAAAGCGTAATTGAGCGCTGGATAGAGCAACAGTTGTAGCACGAACGAGGGCGTGCCCCGCTCTTGCGCCATGATGGCGGCAACCGCCGCGAGGTTAGCGCCGGCGCTTTCTCCGCCAACGGCAATACGCTTGGGGTCGCCATGAAACGAGGAAACGTTAAGCGCCGCCCATTGCGTAGCAGCGTAAGCATCTTCAGCAGCTGCGGGGAATTTATGCTCGGGCGCCAGGCGATAACCAGATGAAACGACAATGCAGCCTGCTTGATTCGCAAGCGCGCGGGCTGAAGCATCTACAATGTCAATGCTGCCAACTACCCAACCGCCGCCATGAAAATAGACCAGGACGGGGAACGGGCCTCGCCCGTCTGGAGTGTAGATGCGCACGGGCAGTTGCCCGCCTGAGCCTTGGAACGTACGATCTTCTACTTTGGCGACTCGTTCGACTTCACCTGTGTTGGCACGCATGGCTTCTATCGCTTTACGCGCCTCTTGCGGCGACATGCGGTGCAGCGGGGGACCCGCAGCGGTCATCATATCGAGCACGGTTTTGACTTGGGGATGTAACGGCATAACAATCTCCTTTTCTAATAAGCAAAAATCAAAAGGCAAAAATCCTGGACCTCATTTGAGAAGAAATTCACTCACGATCCGCCCGAACTCCTCCGACTTCTCCAGATGTGGATAATGCCCGCAGCGATCAAGCACCGCAAGCTGTGAGTTTCTCAACGCTTGCTTATACAATTCACCGCATTCGAAGGGAATAATCTGGTCCTCCCTCCCCCAGACAATCAAGGTTGGTGCTTGTACGCGCGGCAACAAGAAAGGAAGGTTAGCATCATGCATGTACGGTTTCCAGCAATAACGAATGGCGTTCTCTTGATTTTTCACGCTGAGTTCTCGTTCTTCCAGCGGGAGCTTGCGGCCAAACAGGTCCTTGGCTGCAGGGGAGTTTTCCGGATCGAAGAACGCCAGTTTCCGTATGCCTTCCTGTCCCTGCAAAAAGATGTCAATGATCTCACCCTGTTGGGGACGCACCCCTGCAGCGTCAACCAGAATAAGACGATCAAGAAGCTGCGGACAGACCACTGCCATTTCCGCCGCCATCCAGCCGCCCATAAAGTGACCGAGTAAGGACACACGCTGGAGCCCCAAAGCTTCTATCAACCAAAGCGTAAGACGTGTGAGATCTGGAAATGTTTCGAGCCACGGAGGCCGATCCGACAACCCAAAACCCGGCAAGGTGACGGCATACACCGTGGAGTGTTGCGCTAATTGTTGCAGATAGGGACGCCAGCCAAGATTCCCTTCTACACTGTGAAGTACAATGAGAGGTTTGCCTTGGCCGCCCTTGAAATAATGAATTCTCGCGCCTGCGAGTTCGATAAATTGTTCTTGTGGTTCTGCCATGAATATCCACCTGTCCTCTCAACTCAATTTGAAACCTTGAACGTTGAACCGTAAACGTTGAACCTTGAACGCTCAACGCTTACGGTGCTTGCTCAAACGGTCCCGGCAGATTGAGTTCTTTGCCCATTTCCTTGAGCGCGGGTAGCACCTCTTTTTCCATGAGTTGGAGACAGCGCATCGTGTCCTTGTGGCTAATCGTGCCGTCGTTCGTCCAGAGCCCCAAAACCCCCGGGCGCAATACACTCAGCATTTCTCGGAGTTTCTTGAGCACCGTTTCTGGTTTGCCGACAATGACGCGGTTGCTTTCGACCACTTTGTCCCAACCCGCGGCGTCCACCCCGCCGTAGAGGGGATCGGGGCGCGCCGCATGGCGGTACTGGTCGATGAGCTTTTTCGTCGCCTCGCGTGAGTTGTACCCCGGAGGCGCCATAAAATCGCCCGGCAGCGGCACCCGTCCAACACCGGCGTTCCCGACCAAAAATCCCTCGCCGACTTCGTATGCCTTCTCGTCTGTGTCTTGCACATGCACGCGCACGAGATACCCAAAGTTCTGTGGACCAGGCTCGTAGCCAACTTCTTGGGCAGCCCGATTATATAAACTCATCAGATCGAGCGTCACCTGTGGGTCAGTTTCCAGGTAGACATACGGATAGTGATGCTGAGCACACCACACGATGGTTTCGGGACTGCCGACGCCAGGAATCCACACCGGCGGATGAGGCTGTTGCAATGGACGCTCGAAGGGATTCACCACGCGAAATTGGTAATGTTTTCCTTCCCAACGAAACGGACCAGGCGTTGTCCACGTTTTAATGACGAGGTCATGCGCCTCCTGGAACCGTTCACGATTATGGGTGGGATTCGTATTGGTCGCCCAACTCTCAATGCCAGTGCCGCGCACAAAGCCAGAGACCAACCGTCCACGCGAGATCATGTCGATCTCCGCTAACTCTTCCGCCAGACGGATCGGGTTATCAAAGATAGGCAAAGGGTTGCCGAGGAGCACGATCTTGGCTCGTTTAGTGGTGCGCGCCAGGATCGCCGCTTCGAGGTTCATCGCTGCGCCCATGCAGGTTGGCGTATTGTGATGCTCGTTGAGCATCAACCCGTCGAAACCAATCGCGTCGGAGTACTCGTACTCTTCCAGATATTCGTTGTAGAGATCTGCGCCGAGGGCTGGGTTGAAGTGCGAATTGGGAAACGTCAACCGGACGGCGCTGCGAAAACTGTTCTTGACATCCTCTGCTGAGTAGGCGACATACGCCCGCTCGGTGAAGCGCATTAGAAACATAGCTGCTTCCCTCCTTCGCAAAGGACACTACCGCGAGTTCCCTATAAAGATCAAGGGAATGCAGGCAACGTAAACCTTGTGGGGTTATTCAGCAGACCGGATTGCCGCCCTCACGCAAAGTGGGGTATTAGTTCAGGAGCCGCTCGTCAAAGAATTTCGCGAACAAGGAGAGATTCAGCAAAGGAGGGACAATCATGGAATTTGCTATTTCCTATCCAGCTAAGCCCGACGCGTGGAAAGACATTGTGGTTGCCGAAGACAACGGTTTCTCGGCATGTTGGTTTTACGATTCGCAGATGATCTACAGCGACGTATACGTCTGCATGGCGATGGCGGCGGAGCGGACAAAAAAGATCACGCTTGCGACCGGCGTTGCAATCCCCAGCAACCGTATTGCCCCAGTGACCGCGCACTCGATTGCCACGATTAATCAGCTTGCGCCCGGTCGCACGATCCTCGGCATTGGTACAGGATTTACGGGGCGGAACACTATGGGACTGCCGCCCGTGCCTCTGAACACCATGCGTGACTACATCACCATGTGTCGTTCGTTACTGCGGGGCGAAGAGGTGCTGTACCGTGAAGGTTCGCGTGAGCGCTGGATTCGCTTCCTGCATCAGAATCACGGTTACATCAACCTGAAAGATCAAATTCCTATCTACATGGCGGCGAACGGACCGAAAGCCCTAGAACTCGCGGGCGAGATGGCTGACGGAGTCCTTACCACGCTTAGCGATCCAGATTCGATGAAAAGGAACCTGGCGACTGTTGCCAAAGGGATCGCGAAAGCCGGGCGCAGCGGACAAAAGCAGCCGGTGATTATGTTGTCAACTGGTTGTGTTTTGCGGCCCGGCGAGTCCGTCACCTCGCCGCGCGTGGTGAATCGCATCGGGCCGTTCGCTATGGTCACGCTTCACGCCCTATGGGAACGGTCTACAGTGGCGGCGGATCTTCCTTCAGCGTTGCGCGATCTCTATACACGGTACGAGAAAGATTACATCCCCACGATGAAGACTCCCAAAGATCGTTTGTACCTGGAAATGCATGAAGGTCACCTGATCTACATGCGTCCAGGCGAAGAACAGTTTGTGACGGAATCACTCGTGCGTGGATTTAGCTTGACCGGTTCTGGCGAGGAAATCATCGCCCGTCTTAAAGCTTTGGAAGCGGTTGGTGTGACCCAGGTCGCCATTCAAGTCGTCAATGATGGCCGGGAGATGATTGAAGAGTTCAGCCGCGAAGTGATCGCGAAATATTAGCTTTTAACTTCAAAGATTTTTGTGATCATTTTGTCTGGCTGACAGCTAACAGCCCAAAGGGAATTACATGTCCAAGCAATCTATCTCGTTAGGAATTGCCGTATCGCTCACTGGCCGTTACGCTTTGCTGGGCCGGCAAGTGCTCGAAGGACTCGAATGTTATGTGCGCGACGTCAACGCCGCTGGCGGGATGCTGTTAAAAAGTGAAGGCAAAAAGTTGCCTGTCTCGCTGGTAGTTGAAGATGATGAAAGCGACGAGAATAAGATCCGTGGTCTCGTCGAAAAACTCGTCCAGCAAGACCATGTTGATATTCTCGTTGGCCCTTACGGCAGCGGTCTGACTCTGGCTGCCGCTGAGGTTGCTGACAGCCTCGGGTACACATTGTGGAACCACAGCGGCTCCTCAGATGAGATCTTTGAGTGTAATCTCTCTTCCGTAGTGGGCATCCTTTCACCAGCTTCGCTCTACCTCTGCGCTATTCTTGACATGGTCAAGTCTATTGACCCTTCAGCGAAACAGGTGGCGCTGTTCAGTGCGAAAACAGGCTTCGCTACGGATATGGCGAGCGGTGCGCTCAACTGGATCAAGCGCGAGGGATACACGTTGACCGTGCACGAGTCTTATCGATCCGGTCTGGAAGATTTTCGACCGCTCCTCAAGCGCATTAAAGACGATCCACCTGACGTGTTTCTCAGTGTAGGTCGTGTGGAGGACGACATTCTTTTGGGCCGTCAACTCCGTGAACTGAAACCGCGCATCAAGGCGGCTGGACTCGTGGTAGCAGCGATTAGCCGCTTTAAGGCGATGTTGCACGAACAAGCCGACGGCTTCTTTGCTCCCAGTCAATGGGAACCACAAGTGCGCTATAATATTGACTACGGACTGACTGAGGAGGTCTTTCTCACCCATTATCTGAAAAGTGCTACGGTGCCGATCGATTATCCCGCTGCACAGGGCTACGTTGCGGGTTTGGTCATGCAACGCTGCGTTGAAGAAGTTGGCGCACTCGATCAAAAAGCCCTTCGTGAAGCGGCAAGTCGTTTACGATTTACCACCTTTTACGGTCCGTATGCAATTGACGCCAAGACAGGCCGGCAAACGGCGCACCCCATGTTAGTCACACAATGGCAACGCGGGCGCAAAGAAATCGTCTGGCCGCAAGAAGTAGCAGAAGCGCAGCCGGTGTACCCTGGACCGTTGTGGGATTGATTGAAAGGAGCAAAAGTATGGGTCGGTTGGATGGAAAGATTGCCTTAGTGACTGGCGGAGCCTCGGGGATCGGTCGTTCGATTTGTCTGCACTTTGCGAAAGAAGGAGCGACGATCGTTTGCAACGATATCACGGTTGAAACGGTGCAGAAGGTGCTGGACGAATGTGGTCAGTCCACCCAAGGGCTCGCAGTGAAAGCCGATGTCTCGAAGAGCCGGCAAGTCACGACTATGTTTGAAAAGATCAACAAGAAATATGGTCGACTTGACGTGCTCGTAAACAACGCTGGGATCGGGCTGGATAACCCTGTAGTGCGCGCCCGCTTCAATAAAGTGCTTGGACAGCAACAAGCAGAGCTGGCAAAAGAGGGAAAAATTAAAACCTCGCTAGAGGCGACGCAAAATCTGACGGACGAGGACTGGGACCGCATGCTGGGCGTTCATCTCAACGGGACCTTCTACTGCACCCGCGAAGCCCTGAAGCTTATGGAGAAGCAAGGCGCAGGAAAGATTGTCAACATTGCCTCTATTTGCGGCATGACCGGATGCGCTGGAGCGCCGCACTATAGCGCCGCCAAGGCGGGTATTATGGGTTTGACGCGATCTGTCGCACGCGAAGTGATCGTACGCGGCGTGAATGTCAATGCGATCGCGCCCGGGTACATCGACACGCCGATGACAGCAGCAGTCAGCGACGCCGTACGCCGCGCCATAGAATTAACAACTCCGGCGGGTCGCTTCGGTTCGCCGCAGGATGTTGCGAATCTGGCTGTGTATCTCGCCTCGGAAGAATCCAATTTTGTAGTCGGACAAGTAATGAGTCCCAACGGGGGCTATGTGATTGCTTGATGAAGAACCCCTAAATTCACGATGACCGTTTTCCCTCGCTTCCAGGCCACCCGCATCCATATTCAATTTTTACAAATGACAGATGCAAGGATGAGGAAGTGCGGAGAAGCCGCTTTTTCCTTTGGCGTGTGTTTTGCTCTTCTATACCGAGCGATGGACGCAGTGGAACACTGGCTCAATTATGAGATCAAAAGAAAGCAAGGACAGTGACTTAAACAAGCTTGGGAACAAGGGATGAAATACAGAAACAGCGCAAAGAGGAGTCTACCTCTGTGTCGCCTTCGGAAACACAACGGCGCACGATTGTCGCCAAAAGGCACACCTGTTTTTCTAGAGTTCTCTGACCTTTAAAAGCGATAAAGTGTAAAAACAATCGGGAGGAACACTATGACCAATACTCTGCAGCAGACGCCGGTAGTTGATGTAAAGCCGATTGACCAATTTGACGCCATTATCATCGGCGCCGGAATTGCCGGGCTGTATCAGTTGTATCGCTTGCGTCAGCTTGGGCTCGCCGTGCGGGTCTACGAGGCTGGCAGCGGCGTGGGCGGCACCTGGTATTGGAATCGCTACCCCGGCTGCCGTTTCGATTCCGAAAGTTACAGCTATGGGTATTCGTTCTCGGAGGAGCTGCTGCAGGAATGGGACTGGAGCGAACATTTCGCCGCTCAACCAGAAACCTTGCGCTATCTTAATTACGTTGCAGATAAGTTTGATCTACGTCGCGATATTCAATTTAGTTCGCGGATCGCCTCAGCGACCTATGATGAGGTGGGGAATTACTGGGAAATCCGCACAGAGAAAGGAGACAGCGCCCGGGCAAATTTCCTCATTACCGCAATAGGCGTGCTATCGGCGCCGCAGATGCCTAATATCCCGGGGCTCGACGAATATAAAAGAGAGTGGCATCACACTGGTTTGTGGCCCCATGCTCCAGTGAATTTCACCGGCAAGCGCGTGGGCGTTATCGGCACGGGCGCGACCGCCGTCCAGCTTATCACGGCGATTGCTAAAGAAGTCGGCCAAATGACGGTCTTTCAACGCACAGCAAATTTCTGCGCACCGCTGCGTAATACGCCGATCGACCCCAAGACTCAGAAGAAAATCAAAGCAAGTTACCCCGACATTTTCAAAAGATGCAGCGAAACTCCTGCCGGCTTTCTCCACGATTTCGATCCACGGTTGGCCTTGGAGGTCTCGGCAGAAGAGCGACAGGCGTTCTACGAGAAAATTTGGGCGGAGCCTGGGTTCAGCAAATGGCTGGGCGTGTTTCGGGATGTGCTGAGCAACCTCGAAGCCAATGAAACCTTCGCCGAGTTTGTCCGCAATAAGATCCGTGCGCGCGTCAAGGATCCAAAGGTGGCGGAGAAGCTCATACCCAAAGACCATCCGTTCGGCGCCAAACGTGTGCCCTTGGAGAGCGGATATTACGAAGTCTACAACCAAGACAACGTTGTGCTGGTTGACCTTAACGAGACTCCGATCGAACGCATTACCACTAAAGGTCTTAAAACCGGTGCGGCTGAGTACGAATTTGACATCATCATCTTCGCCACAGGCTTTGACGCGGTCACCGGAGCATTCAACCGGATCGATTTTCGCGGAGTCGGTGGAAAAGCGCTCAAAGAAAAGTGGGCCGATGGGCCGCACACCTACCTGGGCCTCCAGAGCGCAGGCTTCCCCAATCTCTTCACGCTTGTCGGTCCCCACAACGGCGCCACCTTCTGCAACATCCCGCGCTGCATTGAACAGAACGTCGAGTGGGTCACTTCCTGTATGCGTTACATGCGGGAGCACGACTATAAGCGCATCGAAGCAACGCCTGAGGCGGAGAATGTCTGGACTGAGCACGTCGCAGAGACAGCGGCCCGCACACTTTTACCGTTGGCCGATTCCTGGTTCATGGGGGCCAATACGCCCGGAAAGCCACGCAACTTTCTCTTGTACGCAGGCGGCTCCCCAGTCTATCGGAAAAAGTGTGAGGAAGTAGCAGCCAAAGGCTATGAAGGGTTTCGCCTGCAATAGCGCATTGCTAATCTCTCACGAAGGCGTCCTTGCGAGTGAAACGAAGCAATCTTTGTCCGAAAATGGAGATTGCTTCGTCGCTCATCGCTCCTCGCAATGACAGCAGCGCCTCTGTTTCTCTTCTGTACGGTCAGGGCTTGGTCTCACGGTCCTTATTTGTCGTAAGATTTCTCGCTACGACAGGTAGCCCATTGGTTCGCTTTTCAGCATCTCCGCTATGATTTGTCCTTGGGTTTTCCGGGGTGGTTTCGAACGTTTGCCGTTGATGACAAATACGCCGCGAGTGTACCGCCCTCCCCCTTTTTCACAAACTGTCCAGAGTTGTTGCCATCGTTCCGGAAAATTTACCCAAGCTCGCATGATATCGTCTTGTCTGGACATATTGCTCCCCAGTATCTGCTTCAAAAAAGAGACACCGCTACGCCGCCACATCTCAGATTACAGCGACCGCACTGGATTCTCGCCGGTCCAGCCTTCCGCTGCTTTAGCGACCCGTTGATAAAATTTGCGCATCAACGCGCAGTCTTCATATACTTCCACCATAGCCCCTAGCGCCTTGCGCGTATCATACCAGGCGAGCCGCATGCCGCCGATGGCAGGTAAGCGGCAGGTCATCACCGTCTCGAATCCCAGCGCATTCAGGCGTCGCGTCTCAGCCTCAATGTCCGGCGCAAACCAGGTGAGATGTTGGATGCCGGTCTGTCCAGGGGCGTACATTTCCCGCGCACCGGAAGAATTGTTGCAATGTTGCTGGAACAGTTCGACCTGCACCGCGCCCCATTGGCCAACAGCAGAGGATTGATCCAGTCGCCCAGGTTTGCCTCGATAGGTAAGTTCATCAAGTTGGATATGGGGGACAAGGAAGAAAGGGCCAGCGCCCATCATTTTCACCCATTGCAGCGCGGCGGCTTCCATATCGTCTACAACCCAGCACATTTGTACGATCGGGTGCGGTGTAATAATCGAAACCTCTGACATCTTATTTATGCTGTTACTCATGGTGACACCTCGCCTCTGTCTTCTAGCGCCTCTAGCAGACTTGTTTCTCTAGGTCTATTGCCAGTGTATCTAGCCAATGCCCCGAGAGAAAGCTAGAAAAGCAGAATATGAAATTCGGAATCCTCCAGTTCTTCAGTTGGCCAGAACGCCGGGTCGCTTTGCCCACCGTGTATCAACGTGCGCTGCAACGTATCGAGATTATGGACCAGACCGGATATGACGCTGTCTGGCTCACCGAACATCACTTTAGTGATTACAGCGTGTGTCCTTCGATTCCTGTGATGGGCACGTACGCGGCGGCGCGTACGAAACGACTACGCATTGGCGCGGGCGTCACTCTGGCCGCCTTTTACCATCCGTTGCGGTTAGCTGAGGAGATCGCCCTGCTTGATATTTTGTCGGAAGGACGCGTGAACTGGGGCGCAGGACGGGGTTTCGACGCCAGAGAGTTCAAAACCTTCAATGTCCCGATGACGGAAAGCTATGATCGTTTCCGCGAGGTCGTCGATATCGTAGTCAAAGCCTGGACGAACGACCGGTTGACGTATCAAGGAAAATACTTCTCGTTTGACAATATAGAAGTGCTTCCTAAACCGTTGCAACAACCACATCCGCCCATGTGGGTCGCGGCTGGCTCACCGGAGGCGCTCGATTGGGCCGCATCTATGGGACATAGCATCTTGATGGACCCGCACTCCACTCATGCCGAACTTGGAGAAAAGAAGAAATTCTACAAGCAGAGAATGGGAGAGTATGGCCATTCTCTCGAAGGACGAGACGTGCCGATGGCTCGCTTGCTGGCAATTGATGAGACCGATGCCGCCGCCGCCGCAGGTGCGCGAGAAGGCGCGCAGTGGCTGCTCAAGACCTATGTTGATCCCAAAATGTTCAATATGGGCGTCGACCCCGTCCAACGCTATGTAGATTCCGTCGTCATTCATGGAACTGTCGAGCGCGTCATAGACGAGATCGCTCGACTGCGAGAAGAGATTGACTTGCAATACATAATTGGCGCGCCGCTGGGTCACAAAACCTTCATGGCGTTTACCGAAAAAGTGCTCCCAAAGTTTCTGTAAATCATTTCCCGTAAGGAGGGATCTTATATGGGCCTGCCAAATGGAATTCACCATCTCGCTATTTGCACGAAGGACATCAAGACACAGATCGAGTTCTTTACGCAAGTGTGCGGCATGGAACTCGAAGCGCTGTACTGGATGCATGGAGTAAAAAACACCTTTCACGGCTTTCTTAAACTCAGTGACAATTCTTCCATCGCGCTCGTCGCCGCTCCAGAAATCGGCGAGATTCAACCTATCAAAGGAGTTTCTCATCCCGTCTGGACGGCGTCTCCGGTCGCGCCTGGCGCGATGCAACATCTCGCTATGAATGTGGATACTGAAGCAGATCTGCTGGCGATGCGAGATCGTGTACGTTCACATGGCTATTGGGTCATGGGTCCCATTGATCACGGTTTCTGCAAGTCGATCTATTTCGCCGGTCCTGAAGGTATGATGCTTGAATTCTCTACATCCGAGGGAAAGGCGATCGATGCGGAAGCGTGGATTGATCCTGAAGTTGTGAAGCTCGCGGGCATTAGCCTCGAGGACCTCGAACGCTACAAGAATCCCCCGGCTTTCGAATCGCAAGGCGGCAAAGTGCCCCAGGTGGATCCTGAAAAGAGCAAAATCATGATCGATTTCCCGCCGTCGAATCGCGCGGTGCTGCAGATGACGGACGAAGAGGTCCTCCAGCGGCTCAGCGAGACCACACCGCCGGTGCAGGTGAACCGCTAAAATTCTGGGGCGCTCTGGAAGGAAGTGTAGGGGCGCAGCATGCTGCGCCCCTACTGCTTTGAGAAAGGAAAGAACCTATGCGCATCGGCATGATGATCGGTGAAGGAGCTGGCGAGTGCCCACACTTGGATGACATTATTGCCCGCGCGCAACGAATTGAAGCAGCGGGCCTGTCGACTGGCTGGATGGCCAATATCTTCGCCTATGATGCGATCAATCTTCTCGGTCTCGTGGGACGGGAAACAAAACGTCTTGAGCTAGGGACCGCTGTTGTTCCTACTTACCCACGACATCCCGCCGTAATGGCGCAGCAGGCGTTGACCACTCAGACCGCGAGCAACGGACGCTTCACTCTGGGAATCGGTCTCTCACATCAAGTTGTCATAGAAAAGATGTTTGGTTTATCGTACGAGCGCCGCGTTTCCCACATGCGCGAATATCTCTCCGTGCTCAAGCCGCTGCTACGCGGCGAGGCGGTAAAATATCGCGGAGAAGAATATCAGGTCAACCTGAGTCTGAAACCGCCTGGAGCTACGCCAGTTCCGATCGTAATGGCCGCACTGGGACCAAAAATGCTGGACCTTTGCGGTCGCGAAGCGGCAGGCACAATTACCTGGATGGCGGGCTATAAAGCACTCAACGAGCATGTCGTGCCGCGCATCACTGCTGCTGCGCGAGCGGCAGGCTGTCCGCCGCCGCGAGTCATCGCTGGCGTGCCGATCGCGATTGCGAGCGATGTTGTTGCAGCGCGTGAAATTGCCGCTAAGGTCTTTCAGATCTATCGAGATCTCCCCGCCTATCGCACCATGCTCAATCGAGGGGGTGCGGCGGAGCCGGTCGATGTCGCACTAGTCGGTGGGCCCGCCACAGTGAAGGACGAGATTAAACGCCTGGAAGATATTGGCGTCACGGATCTCTGCGCCTTTGTGTTCCACGCCGAGCCTGGCGCCTTCGAGCGAACGATTGATTTCCTGGGGAATTGTTGAAGTCGTAGGGACGAAGTCACCGCGCCCCTACTCGCGTCGTGCTTCTCTCTCACGAGGGGGAGAGGTCTAAGGTTTCAGCCGCCACTTTTTTTCGTATCACTGTGCGTCCGGTCAGTAACGTCGAGAAACTGATCATTCCGCTCGCCGCCATCACTCCAGCCATGGGCAAGGCGGTGTTATTGTGCAAATGGCTAACCAAGGCTGAGGCTACAGCGCCGGCGGCCATTTGCAGGCTGCCGAGTAGAGCTGCAGCGCTTCCAGCGTTACGGGTAAAGGGCTCTATCGCTAACGCCGAAGCATTGGGAAACACAAACCCTTGCATCATCATAAAACCGAAGATCAAGAGAAACGTGCCGCTCATACCAATCAGGTGCATCCCCGCACCAGTCGCTAACAGTAGACCCAAAGTACATTGCAGCGTGCTGGCCTTTACCATAATGTCTGCGCTGCTGCGTTTTCGCAGCAATACGCGGTTCATTTGACTCGCCACAATAAGTCCAAGCGCATTCAGCCCAAAAATCCAGCCATAGTGCTGTTCTGACACTCCAAACAATTTCATAAACACAAATGGTGAGCCGGAAATGTAGGCAAATAATCCGGCCGACGCGAATGCTCCGGCGCACGCATAGGTAGAGAAGCGGGGCTCCTGTAAGACCGCAAGATACTCGCGTAATACTCGCAGAGGGTGGAGAGAAAGGGACGCATCTGGTCCACGCGTCTCGGGCAACACGCGCGCGGAAATCACGAGGAGGGAGAGGCCAATTATTGTCAATATGACAAAGAGGTATCTCCAGCCTAAGGTGACAGCCACGATACTGCCAATTGAGGGTGCGAGAATCGGCGCCACACCCATGACCAGCATCAGCAAAGAGAAGACTTTTGCGATTTCACTGCCAGAAAAAAGATCGCGCACCATGGCCCGACTAATCACCATCCCGGCGCATCCGCCCAAGGCCTGCACCACCCGGAGAACGATTAAGGCGTGGACCGAACGCGCGAGCATACACCCCAGAGACGCCACGACATATAAAACTAAGCCGATGAGCAACGGTTTTTTTCGACCGTAGCGATCAGAGATGGGCCCCAAGAACAGTTGACCCACGGCAATGCCGACAAAAAAGCCGGTTAGTGAAAGGGTGACCTGGGCAATCTCCGCGTGCAGATCGCTCGCGATGGCGGGGAAGCCCGGCAGGTACATGTCAATCGAAAACGGTGTAATGCCAATTAATGCCCCGAGGATAGGAATAAGAGCTGTATGCTTTTTCTGTTCCATAATGTTGTCGTAAGCGCGGACGGGGTGCGCCGTCCGCGCTGCACTAGACGCTCAGTCTTTCTTCTCCCGTTCGCGATAATCGCCAAACTGTTTGTCACGCAGAGTCAACGCTTGACGAACGCCTTTCTTGAACTCCTTGAGATAGTTGAGAGTTGATTCGGTTGTGAACGCGAGGGCCTGCATTTCAGTGCCGGCGCGAATGGCGGCGCGAATGCCCATAATTTCCATCGCCCGATGCACGGACCGCTTGTTGATCTGTTGTAACTCAGTAGGAATCTTGGTGATCCGTTCGGCAATTTCTAGCACCCGTCCCTCCAACTCCGCGCTCGGGAAGGCTCGATTGGCAAAGCCTTTCTGCGCAGCTTCGACGCCGCTGATCGAGTCGCCAGTCAACATCATCTCCATCGCGTCTCGCATACTCATCAACCAGGGATGGAATTGCATGTCAGGAGGACTCATCAGCCGCACCGGCGGATAGCCGATCTGCGCGTCTTCAGCCACATAAACGAGATCGCAGGCGGTGGCCAATTCGCTTCCTCCAGCCAAGCAATACCCATGCACTTGAGCAATGACAGGTTTGGACATATCCCAAATACGAAAGGAGCCTTCAATCACATGGCGGGCCCATTGCCCCGCGCCGCCTGCCGTATAAAAAGGCTGGCCGTGAGCGTTATTGCTGCCTAAATCGTAGCCTGCGGAAAAGCACACGCCCGCACCGCACAGAATGCTGACACGGATATTCGCGTCGCGGTCCGCCTCTTCGAGCGCCTGGAGGATTTCGCCGCGCAATTGATTGTTGAGCGCGTTGCGCTTCTCCGGACGGTTTAGAGTAATGCGTCGCACCGCCGGGCGTGGATCGTCAGTAAGAATACACTCATAGTTTGCCATGATAGTTCTCTCCTTTTACTTCTCCACGAGGCGAAAACGCACGCCGCAGATGTTGACAAGATCGTGGGAAACCCGCCGCCCACGCCGCTCAGCAGCAGTAAGCAAGCGCGCACGATCCGCAACTACAAGGTCTACCCCACCGAGCCCCTCGCCGCGACCGTCGTTATCTTTGACGAAGCGCACGCTCGCGTTCTCGAAGCGTAGATTCGGTTGTCCTTCCGCGTTTGGCTCAACTGGCAGTTCTATGATCTGACCCCAACGATTCGCGAGATCCGCTGGATCGGGTGTCTGGATTTCCGCTGCAGCGATGCCGCGCACGACTTCGGTGCGAACCGCAGATTTCCAATTTCGTCCAGCAGGGACCCAGGGACCGTCCGGAGCGGTGTCGCCGAGCTGCTCATCGATTTCCAGGAAGCAGCCGCCGGTGTCACGTGGATGGAGCTGCATGATGCGGAATTCCGCCTCATCGTGCTCCAGCGCCTTGCGAATGCCGAGTTCCGCCGCTCGGCGTTTATGGGGAGCCTGATCATCGCACTGGCAGATAACCATGTAACCACCGTCACCGTTCCGCCGATCGAGGTAACGTCCGCCGGCGGTGCCTTCGCGCGTTGGGGCAACGACTTCGAGGAACTGATTGCCCACCGGGAACACCGCATTCTCCAGCCCGAAGGCTGCCACTTGCGGGTCGCGGTAGGCCACCTCAAGGCCGAACACGTCACGAATGTCATCGACAACGGGAGCGAGTTCCCGTGCGATCAAAGCAATCTGTCGTACTCGTAGCCACATAAAATATCCTCCTTCTTTTTGATAAGCGCCTCTCGAATCGGGGCGTACATTCTTTCCTTCTTACAGCCCAAAACTGGGAAAAGCCCAATCTTTGGAAAGGGAAAAGCTATCATGGAGTGAGCGAAAAGCCTATGATCGCGTCATCTGCCAAAAGGAGGTGAGTATGACTGCTCCGTTTTCCGGTGGGTGCGCCTGTGGAGCCGTGCGTTATGAATGCTCGGCAGAGCCGATTGCGGCCGCCAATTGTCACTGTCGAGATTGTCAACATGCAACTGGGGGACCCTTTGCCTCAGTGCTACTAGTTCCCAGAGACGCCGTGCACATCACCGGCGAGGTCAAATATCATGAAGTAAAGGGCGACAGTGGTCAGCCGATCAGACGCGGCTTTTGTCCGAACTGTGGTTCTCGGCTGCTTAGTCAGCCGTCTGGCATGCCGGTAGCGCTTATGGGAATCGGCATGGGCAGCTTGGACAACCCAAGTTTGTATCAACCATCCATGGACATCTATACTTCGAGCGCTCAACCGTGGGACTTCATGAACCCTGAGCTGCCCAAATTTCCAAAGATGCCGCCAATGTAGGTGCAGCCGTTCATCTGTTGCTCTTTATCTGATGCCGGAGGTGAACTCTTCGGCGTCTTACACAATCGTCAGACCATCGTTAGCCGCGTCGACAAGCTGCTCTCACGCTAGGCGGCAAGCATGAGAACTCGATCTTCAGGAAAACTGCTCAACCTTTGCAACGACAGATACACGAGTTGGGCGAACGAAAAGAATTTCTCACCT
>JACXTT010004329.1_pt1 | contig 21132 bp, 18 predicted proteins | sample 9270951 | NCBI WGS metagenome assembly JACXTT01 (sample SAMN15532306, study PRJNA645909) | rock metagenome | isolation source: weathered quartz diorite | place: Puerto Rico | collected 2017-06-21
CTCGCTGTCGTCGTGCTCCGCACCACCGTGCTGCCCTGCAGCGCCTGGACCGTCGCGCCACTGACCGGCGTGGTCCCGCCCGGGAGATACACCACCCCCGCGACCGTCCCCTCGGTGGTCAAAGCCATCGTAAAGGTCACGGTGGTGGTACCGTTGGCGCTGATCGTCTGCCCGGTCTTGGTCTGGGTGGTATAGCCGCTCGCGGATGCTCGGACGTCATAGGTCCCGATCGGCAAGTTGCTCACATACACGTAGCCCGAGCTGTTGGTCGTGCCGCTGCCCTTCACCACGCCGCCCTGCAGGGCCTCGATCAACACCCCACCCAATACTGTTCCGTCTGATTTGTAGGTGTAGACCAGGAACTGGCCAATGGGCCTCACCGTGACCTGGCCGATTGCTGCCTTACAATTATTGTTCTCGTCGGACTCGATGACCGACCCTGTCGCGTCCCCACATGCACCAAAGTAGTAGGTATTCTGTGCTACCGTGGTCGGGACCGTAAGGGGAACTTGGGCAGTCGAGCTTTGGCCCGGATTGAGTGCAGGCACCGAATGGGAGCCTTGAAGGGGAATATCCCCAGTCGTGATCGTCGGATCAATAGAAAGATAGAACTTGGTGGTGGAGGGAGACGCTTGTCCATCTCCCTGGTTCAGCGTCGTCTCTGTGACGGTAAAACTCCCGCCGGTTCCTATTTCGGCAGGTGGATCGCTCACACCACTTACCACGAGATCTGGCGCGGTAATCTGAATCTGAGTAGCTGCTGCAGTGCAGTTGTTGTTTTCACTGGACTCCGTAACGGTATTCGATGTGTCGGCACATGCTCCGAGGTAGTAGGTTCCCAGCGCGACCGTGGTGGGAATCCCGACCGAGGTCGTTCCCGTCGAACTCTCGTTGGGCGCGAGGGCTGGGATGGATCGAGATCCGGTGAGGGGGATATCCGACATGCTGATCGTCGAATCGATAGACAGATAGAATTGAGTCGTCGAGGCCACGGCGGGATCGACTCCCAGGTTTAGGGTCGTATCGACGACCGAGAAACTCGAACCTCGATTGGCCGAAGGGGGTGGATTGGAGAGGCTACTGACGACCAGGTCCGGTCCATTGTTGACAGTCACCGTGACCGGAACACTGGTCCCCACATTTCCTGCCCCGTCGTAGGCCTTAGCTGTCAAGGTGTGTGAGCCGTTGGTCACCTGGGGGGTGTTCCAGTCCCAAGTGATCGGGGAGGTATACACGGTCGTCTGGAGGACCCCATCGACGTACAGCTCAACCTTCGCCACGCCGACATTGTCACTGGCCGACGTCGTCACCGCGATCGTCCCAAATACCGCCGCCCCATCTGCCGGAGAGGTGATGTTGACGGTGGGTGGGGTCGTGTCAGTCGGTGGAGTGGTGATGACTCTGCGGATCCGGTGGTTATAGGTATCCGCGATCAAAAAGCCGCTCGACGTCACGGCCACGCCCCGGGGGAGGTTGATCTGCGCGCTTGTGGATGGTCCGCCGTCCCCGCTAAAACCGGCGGTTCCCGTCCCGGCGACCGTCGAGATGGTCCCTGTCGTGTTCACTAGACGGATGCGGTTGTTGAAATTGTCCACGATAAGGAGACCCACCGTCGTATTGCCCGAGACACCCCAGGGATAGTAGAGTTTGGCGGAAGTCGACGGACCGCCATCTCCGCTGTACCCCGCAACCCCCGTTCCGGCAAAAGTGGTAATGGTGCCCGTCGTGGTGACCTGACGAACTCGGTGATTGGCGGTATCGGCAATATAGAGAATCCCGGAGATGTCGAGGAGCACACCCCTGGGATTGTTCAGCCGGGCGGAAGTCGCCGGACCGCCATCCCCGCTGTAGCCGGAGGCTCCATTCCCCGCAACGGTCGTGATAATACCCGTAGCATTCACTTTTCGGATCCGCTGGTTGGAGGTATCGGCGATATAGAAACCGCTGGTGTCTGCATAGACGTCGTACGGTCCATTGAGTCTGGCCGAGGTCGCCTGTCCCCCATCGCCGTTGTACCCCGCAGTGCCATTGCCCGCGACGGTGGTGATAATCCCCGCGGAACTCACCTTGCGGATGCGATTGTTACTCGTGTCCGCAATATAGAGGTCGCCGGCAAGAACGGAGACACCTCGCGGAGAATTGAGCCTGGCAGAGGTCGCCGGCCCTCCATCGCCGCTGGACCCAGCCGTTCCGGTCCCGGCAAACGTAGTGATCACGCCGGTGGTGCTGACCTTGCGAATTCGGTGGTTGTTCGTATCGGCGATATAGACATTGCCCGCGGCGTCAACGGCGACCTTTTCCGGATATCGAAGACAGGCCGAGGTCGCCGCCCCCCCATCTCCGCAGAACCTTCCGGTTCCATTTCCGGCAATCGTCGCGATGCTGCCCGACCCGCCTCCGCCCTGGTTGAACACGGTCACCGTGACCGGAGTCGATACGGTGACATTTCCCGCCCCATCTGTGGCCGAGGCGGCCAGGGTGTGCTTGCCGTCCGGCAGGGTGGTGGTATCCCAGAGGCACGTGTAGGGAGCCGTCGTGTCGGTGCATTTTAAGATCGTGTCCACGTAGAATTGGACCGAGGCGATACCGTTCGGATCGCCGGCGGTAGCGGCGATCGTGATGGACCCACTCACGGTCGACCCGTCGGTCGGAAAAGTCAGGGAGACCGTAGGCGCCGTGTTGTCCACCGTCACCGTGACCGGAGCGCTGGTCCCGGCGTTGTTGGAGGTATCAATCGCCTTCGCCTGTAAGGTGTAGCTACCGTCAGCGAGGGTCGATGTATTCCAGGCGCAGGTGTATGGAGCGGCCGTGTCCGTACAGAGGAGGGTATTGGTGGTGGTGGGGTTTAGGTAGAACTCGACCCGAGCCACGGCAACATTGTCGGTCGCGTCAGCCGTAATCGCCACACTTCTCCGAACCAGTGCTCCATTGCTTGGCGATGTGATGTTCACGATGGGAGGGGTGAAATCCAATGAGCGGATGGCCTTATTCACATTCAACCGCCCGCCCGTAACGGTAATACCGGCCAAGGCGGGGATGGGATCAACGTTATTAAAGAGTGCCGATTTGAGTTGATCGATTGTCAGGGTAGGGGCGTGTGCAAGGAGAAGGGCTGCCGCCCCCGAAACATGGGGGGTGGCCATAGAGGTCCCACTTAGGAGGCTGTACCCCGTCGAATTACACAAGGCACAGCCTCCGGTCGGAACGGTTGAGAGGATACTCACCCCCGGGGCGCCCAAATCAACCGTGGTCGCACCATAGTCAGAAAAACTCGCTCTCTGGTCATTATGGTCCGTGGCCGCAACGCAGACGACATTCGGCTGGTTGGCCGTACAGGGATAAAAGATCGTCGCATCATTGTTGTTGTTGCTATTCCCGGCAGCAACCACGAAGAGCATCCCCTTGGTATTGGCGTACGCGATCGCATCCTCGATCACCTGGGAAAAACAACCCGAGCTGGGACCGCAGCCCCAACTGTTGCTGGCGACCTTCGCCCCCATGTTCGCCGCATAGACGATTGCCGCTGCGCCGTTTGCGAACGAACCTGATCCACTGGCATCCAAGAATTTGAGGGGCATGATCTTAGCTTGCCAGCCGACCCCGGCCACGCCGATCCCGTTATTGCCCACGGCTGCAATTGTGCCAACCGTATGTGTCCCATGTCCAAAATCATCAAAGGGGTTATTATTGTTGCTCACAAAGTTCCACCCCCGGACATCGTCAACATAGCCGTTGCCATCGTCGTCGATCCCGTTGCCTGGAAGCTCTCCAGGGTTGGTCCACATATTGGCAGCCAGATCCGGGTGGTTGTAATCCACGCCGGTGTCGATATCAGCCACGATCACACTGCTGTTCCCGGTCTGGACGTCCCAAGCCTCCGGAGCATCGATGTCGGCATCGATCGTCCCACCGGTCTGGCCGGTGTTATTCAGGCCGTATAATTCCGGAAACCGAGGGTCGTTGGGCGTCAATTGAACATGGAAAAGACCATTGGGTTCGGCATACTCTACATTGGGATTCTTCCTGTACCGATTGAGCAGCACGTCGGTGGATTCCCCCTTTTTGGACTTGACCCGCTCCACGCCCAACGTGGAGATTTCCGAGAGCACGTCCGCATCGGCCTCGGTATGGAACTGCCTTCTCTCCGCCGTCGTCACCTTCTTCTTAAACTTGACGAGGACCTCCCCCGGGACAGAGTCTGTTCCTACGGAAGCCGCGGTCGGCCCCGCCTGAGAACCGCTCCCGGAACGTTGCTGATCTAAAACCACCGAATGGGCCGGAACCGTTTGGTTGAGCACACCGAGAAACCCCGCGAGGACCGCAAACCGCGCAAACGCCTTGAGAATTTTCATCGGGAACCCTCCTCGAAACTCACTCGGTACGCCGTTACGCCGTTTTCCCTTGCGTTTGTTCGCCACCAACGACCCAGTCGATAGTTCAAAAACCACGATCCCTTCCCACGGCACCGCCGTTGAGGAAGGGATCGTCGCCTGCGAGCGCGAAAGCCCGCGCTCTTTCCAATCCCGCCTGGTTTGCCTTATGATGCACCCAGGCTGTCCTCGATCATCGGTGGATCGGGGGGAGCTTAGAGGGTGGCTGGTCTGCTGGGACCCGTCGCCCTCGCTTTTTTCTATTCGCCTCTCGCCTGCTCGCTACACCGGACCTCTCCTCAACACCACGCGCCCCACGACGCACCGGACCCTTACCCGCCGTGCGTGTCAGCACACCCCGCCGACTGTCCCCCCTTGTGGACCGCAGCGGCGTCGCGGGCCTCCTCCATTACAAGAGATTCTTCGATCGATTGCAATCGATTCCACCTGCCCAAAACTGATATGTCATGTGTCAAACTGACCTTTTCCACGCACGGACTCTCTTCATCTCTCCGCAAGCCAGAAGGTTTGACATCGTTCTCGATCGGCTGATAGCATGCGGTCGTGAGCGATGAGAGACGTAAACTCGGGCTCCTGCTCTCCACCGGCCCCGAGCATCCCAATCTTGAGACCGTCACCCGCCTTTCGGATACCGCGTTGCGGAAGGGGCACGACGTGTATCTGTATCTGATCGACGAAGGTACGCGCTGCCTCGATACGCCTCAGATCGCTCAACTCCCTAAGCACGGCGCCAAGCTCTTCGTCTGCGCGTTCGGGGCGCAGAAAATGGGCGTGCCGATCGATTCGCGGGCGACGTTCTGCGGGCTGGTGGTACTGTCCGATCTCATCAGCGGCTGCGACCGGTTTCTCGCGTTCAACTGATGGCGGCGCGCCACATTCTCGTCCTCGTGACCGGCGATCCCATGAAGAGCGCCCGCCCAGGCGAGGCAATCCGAATAGCTTTGGGCCTCGGCAGCGGCACACACACCGTGTCGGTCGTGCTGCGCGGCCCTGCGGTGGCGCTGGTGTTTCCCGAAGCCGAAGAATCGGCCTGCGCGGACGAGGTCGAGAAATATCTGCCGTCGCTGGCGGAGGCCCTCGATCCGGGATTCTACGTCGAACGATCCGCCTTGCAGGGACGCGATCCCGCAGACAGCGAGTTTCGCCTCGTTCCCGTCGACCCGCAGGACATCGCGAAATTAGTGGCCCGAGCCGACCGGTTCGTGATCTTCTAGGAGCCTGTCCATGAACCTGGGCGCGCCGAGGGCGCGAATGCTAATCGGCCCGGAGGGACTTTGCAGGTGGCGAAGCAACGGCCATCTCGGGAAGCAGCATTCGTCCGTCACGCTAGAGCTGCGTTGTCAGTCGGCCTTGCGTGCTCACGTACGAGCCAGTACGCTCCACGCGCAAGGCATCCTTCCGCCTTGCATCTGGCCATTGCGGCGCCACCTACGGTTCCTGAACAGGCTCCACTACCTAAATACGCGGACAGGCTCCTAGAGTCCTCATGGCTAAGACTCTCCACCTTGTGAAATCGGCGGGCGGCAACCATCCGTGGGACCTCTTGTCCCAGCAGGCCACGACCGACGCCAAGACATCGGTCGTGTTGATCCAGGATGCGGTCGCGGCTCCTCCCCACTCCCCTTTCCCGACGTTTGCCCTCGCCCACGATGCTGCGGAGCGCGGGGTCCCGGCGTCCTACCCACTGATCGACGACGAGACCCTGCTCACGATGATCTTGGACGCTGAGACCGTCGTGGTGTGGTGAGACGGTCGCTCAGCCGCACGAAGCGGCCGGCGAGGCCGACGGCCCCTCGAACCGATAGCGAATCGACGTCGTCTCGACGGTATAGGGCGGCACCGGTCGTGCGCGGAAGCGCGCCTCGACCAAAACCGGCAGGCGTCGCTCGACGGTCGGAAGCACGCGCACGCCGCAGCCGTCGACCAGCGCCAGTATGGCTTCCGAACGATTGACGAAGAACGCGAAATCCCCGTCGCCGAAAGTCACGAGCACCGCCTCGCCGTGGGTGACGGCGCCCTGCGCCACTGCGTAGGGGTCGTCCTTCGCCGCCGGCCCGACTGCCAGCAGAACGCCGGCGCGGATCGGCGTTGCCGGGCCGCGCGTCGCCCGAATGACCAGTGCGAGCGCCATTCCCACTAGCGAACCGAGCACCACCAGCCAGACCAGGCGACGTATGCCGCGATCGACCATCACGCGGTAGGTGTAAACGAAAGCCCGTTCCGTGTCCAGCGTAATCGAGGGCGGCCGTTGCACACGCTCGTGTCCGGCGGCGACACCGGTTGCCACTCGTGGTGTCGTTGTGCTATGAAGCTGGATGACGGCGTTCCCACGGCTTGTCTCCCGATCGAGGACCTCCGCGCATGACTGACGTCGAACCGACGCTCGAACGTCTCTACCGACACACCCTCCCCGTTCGCCTCGCCCACTGGATCAACGTGGCCTGTCTATTCCTCCTGGTAATGAGCGGGCTGCAGATCTTCAACGCACACCCCGCGCTCTATTGGGGAGAACGCTCCGATCCCGACCGGGCGCTCCTCTCGATCGAAGCCGTCGGCTCCGACGAGAACGAACCGGTCGGCCTCACGACCGTGTTGGGGCACACGTTCGACACCACCGGCGTCCTGGGCGTATCGACCGACTCCGAGAGACGCGTCCGTTCCCGTGGTTTCCCGTCGTGGGTCACACTCCCCGGTCCTCAATGGCTGGCCATGGGGCGGCGGTGGCACTTTTTCGCGGCGTGGCTCTTCGTCCTCAACGGGGCGCTCTTCGCCCTATACAGCCTGGCTGGACGTCATCTCCGGCGCGACCTCCTGCCGTCGTGGCGCGACCTGCGCGGCCTCGGCGGATCGATCGTCGATCATCTCAGGTTTCGGCATCCGACCGGAGATGCGGCGGGCCGGTACAACGGCTTGCAGAAACTCGCCTACCTGGGCGTCATCTTCGGACTCGGACCGTTGATCGTGTGGACGGGACTGGCCATGTCACCTCGGATGGACGCGGCCTTCCCCTGGCTGAGCGACGTCTGGGGGGGACGCCAGTCCGCGCGCACGGTCCACTTCACGGCGTGTGTCCTGTTCATCGGTTACGTCGTGGTCCACGTCGTGATGGTGGCGGCGACTGGGTTGTGGAACAACCTTCGATCCATGATCAGCGGGTGGTACCGCCTTCCCCCGTCTACCCCCGGAGGGACGCTGTGATCGACCGACGCCGACTGCTGATCCAAGGACTGGCCGCCGTCGGCCTGGGTGTCCTCGCCGGCTGCGACAAGCTGTCTGGAGACGCGCGCGTCGTCCGGCTGCTGGAACGAGCCGAGTCCGTCAGCCGACGGGCACAACGGTTTCTTTCACCCCGCAACGCGATGGCGAAAGAGTTCACCGCCGCCGACCTATCGCCCGTCTTTCCCGCCAACGGAACCGTCAATCCGGCCGATCCCGCTTACAAGGCGTTGGCCGCGCGAGGGTTCGCCGACTGGACGCTCGAAGTGAGCGGCCTTGTCGAGCGGCCGCGGGCGTTCTCGCTCGCGGACTTGCGGCGTCTGCCCGCGCGCACGCAGATCACGCGCCACGATTGCGTGGAGGGCTGGAGCGCGATCGGGCAGTGGACCGGCCCTCAACTCAGCACGGTCTTGGGCATCGTCCGGCCACTCCCCCGCGCGCGCTACGTGGTCTTCTTTTGCGCCGATCCCGACGAGGTGGGCGCCAGGTACTACGAGAGCCTCGACCTCGACGAGGCGGTCCACCCCCAGACGATTCTGGCGTACGAGATGAACGGAGGCCCGCTACCCATCCCGCACGGCGCCCCGCTGCGGCTACGGGTGGAACGTCAACTCGGCTATAAAATGGCCAAGTACCTCATGCGGATCGAACTGCGGGATAGCCTGACACCCATCGAAGGGGGACGGGGCGGGTATTGGGAGGACCAGGGTTACGAGTGGTACGCGGGGATCTAAACGAAGTCGTTCCCCGGCGCCCACCGGTGAACACCGGCGGGCGCCGGGAGAATACCCGGACGACACGAGCGAGACTTACTTCTTCATCGTCCCCATGTGGTCATCCTTCATCGCACCGCCCGCTGCCTTCGTCTCTTTGATCCAATTCGCGTGACCTTCCTTGTTGACATCCGCGGTCACCTGGGCCCCGATCTTGATCTCACCTTCCTTCTTGGTGCCTTTCGGGTCGACGTGGACCGTTTTTGCGGTTCCGTCGGCCAGCTTGATCGTCACCATCTCGCCTTCCACCTTGGTGACTTCACCGGCAACATTCCCCGCGTCGGCTCCGGCAAGCGCCGCGCCCACCCAGATAAAGGAGACAGCCACAACCGCCATAACGAGTTTCTTCATCTCGATTCACCCCCTTTCTCATCCGTGAGTTAACGGGCGGTATCCTACTCCGGCGCCCTTCGAAATGCAAGCCGGATGACCCGTACGGATGTTGCTACAGGAGACGTAGGGAGAGCCTCCGGTATTCATCGGCCGGCACGAGGACGAATGCCTCGGCGTAGCCGTGGCCCCGGAGATGAATCATCGAGCGGTACGCGTGCAGGCCGAGGATGCAGCGGCCGAAGTCGATCGAGGTCATTTGGCTGGCGAATTGCGCCAGGGCGCGGCGTTTGATGTCGATCACCGACGTGATATCGACCAGGCAATTGGGCTCGATGGGCGTCCAGACCTCAAATCCACAGCACAACGGCGGGTCGAGATCACGCGTCGCGTTCAGGGCCGACAGGAAGATTCGATTGGTCGTCCGGTGGTCGGGATGGCGGTCTGTCGGGAACGGCAGATAGACCAGATCCGGACCCAGCTCCCTCAGCAACCCCGCCACCTGCCGCCGTGTCTGAGGCGACACGACGAGTTCCTGGTCCCGATTGCCTAAAAATCGGAGGTCGCGCACGCCCAAGATCGCCGCGGATCGTCGGGCCTCGTCGGTGCGCTCGGCGACCAGACGATCCTCCAATCGCTCGCGCTCGTCGGGCTGAAGATCGCGGCCGTTCAAGACCGGATCGCCCTTCCGCCCATCGGTCAGGTACGCGACCGTGACCGACTCCCCCGCAAGGACGTGACGGTGCAGGCTCCCGCCGCACCCCAGCGCCTCATCGTCCATGTGGGGAGCGAGCACCAGAATTCGTGAGCCGGGAGGGCGATCCAGGGGCGGCGGGATACGCTGAGTCTCGGTCCAGAGGGACGAGGGCGAGCCCAAGGCGCTCGATCGTCCGATCGCTCTCGCCCGAACCGTCCTGGCTCGCCCGTGTCCCTGCCGCATCTCTTCCTCCCCACCTCGAGACAAGCTTAGTATAGACGACGGCCGATCGAGTCGCTTCGTTAGCTAGGGTGTCGCCTACGGCGCTGTGGACACCCAGCGCCCAATCCGGGCGCGGTACAGGTTTACCACGGTGACGGCACTGTGGTACAGTGCGGATCGGAGGTGGGTTCCTATGGGCGGGACAAACCCGTACATCGAAAAACCGAGTATCGCGCTCCCTCAAAAATCTTATAAAATCACGTTCATCAACAAGGGCAAAACCGTGGACGTTGACCCGGCGAAGATCCCTTACGGGCCCACCGGCCAGCCCGGGAGCATTTTAGACATCGCGCTCGCCGCGGGCGTCGACCTCGAACACTCGTGCGGGGGCGTGTGCGCGTGTTCGACGTGCCACGTCATCGTGAAGGAGGGGCTCGAGTCGTGCAGCGAGGCGACCGACGACGAGTTGGACCAACTCGACGAAGCGCCGGCGGTCACTCTCCAGTCGCGCCTCGGCTGCCAGTGCGTCCCCAACGGAACGATGGACCTGGTAGTCGAAATCCCCGCCTGGAACAAAAATCTCGTCAAAGAAGGCCACTAGGTTAGGAATCAGCTCATAGCTGACAGCTCACAGTCCAAAGCCCTGTACGACTCGATTCTTTCCCCTTGTCTTTCCTGTGAGCTATGAGCTGTCAGCTATGAGCTGAAGTCAGGACCCCTTTATCTAGCCGCCGGGTCACCTCGGCCCGGGCGGCGGCCCTCGGATCGTGAGTGACCATCACGATGGTCTTGTGAAATTCCGCGTGCAGTCGTCCTAGAAGGTCCAAAATCTCCTCCGCGGAATGGGCGTCCAGATCGCCGGTCGGCTCATCGGCGACGATCAGTGTCGGGTCCGTGGCGATCGCTCGGGCGATCGCCACCCGCTGCTCCTGCCCACCCGACAACTGTCGCGGGTAATGATCGGCCCGATCGGCCAACCCGACGACCTTGAGCGCGGTGAGCGCGTGCTCGCGGCGTTCCCGCTTGGACAATTTGGTCAGCGTCAGCGGCAGCTCCACGTTCTCGAGCGCGGTCAGCACTGGGATGAGGTGGTAGAGCTGGAAGATGAACCCCACGTTCCCCGCCCGCCACGCGGTCAGCTCGCGTTCGCGTAGGACCGTGATGTCGGTCCCATCCACCACCACCCGTCCGGCGGTAGGGTGGTCGATCCCGGCGATCAAATTCAACAGCGTCGTCTTGCCCGAACCCGACGGCCCCATGAGGGCGATGAATGCGCCGCGAGGAATTTGCAGGTCGATCCCGTCTAGAACCTGAATCTCGAACCCGCCCCGCTGAAAGGTCTTCTTCACCCCCTCCACCGAAATCAACGCACCCATCGCAGCTCCCGCGTGAGAAATGACACCCGCTGCCTCATCCCTTCCCCCGAGTGGAAGCAGGTGGCGGCGAGTGTTTGGCGTCTTTGTAGGCCTTTTTAATCATCGTCCGGGTGATCCAGTCCTTCGCCTCGACCCCCTGCTCGTCGTAGATTTCCTCGCCGACGATGCGCACCCGTTCGGCGAGTCCACTACCCTGCGGTCCCGGTCGACCCTTTCTCAACAGAAGCGTCATGAATGTTTCGCGTTGCGCAGGCTCCAGCGAGTCATGCAGACCTTCGAGGTATCGGTAATCCTCGCGTGTGATCAACATCAGACCTCCTGCAACCGAGCCGGATTCGCCGCGGGTAGATCGACGGCGAGTCCCAGCCGCAGAAAAATGCATCGAAACGCCGCCACCTCCCGACCCATACTTTCGCGGACCGCCCGCGTGTACACCTCGGCTTGCCGTGTATAGCGGTCGGCCGCAGCCGGCGCTTCATCCGGGGCGATATCGTCCGACTTATAGTCCGCCACGTAGAGTCTGCCCTCGCGCTCATAGATCAGATCGATCACGCCTTCCATGATCGCATCTTTCCACGGCATGATCAACGGGACCTCGCGGCCGAGGATGCGCGAAGCCGCGAGATCCCGGTAGAGGTCGGACGAGAAGAACGGAGCCAGAATCGCGCCCACGTCGTTCAACGCGCCATCGACGTCCTCGGCCGCGCGCGCGACGTACCGTTCGAGCGCTGAGGGCCACGACGCGGCGGCGCCGTAGTAGTCCCACTGCTGCAAAAACCCGTGGGCCAGTACACCGAGGCGGCGCGCCCGACCGGCGTCGGTCTTCGCGCGAGGACGAGGAGAGGCCGTGCGCTCCTGCCCGACCGACGCGTCACCAGACGCAAGCGTCGTGGGGGTGAGGAACCGCGGCGTGCGCCGGATGCGCGCCGCCCGCTCCCACCGCGCGCGCCACCCCGTCAGGTACACCTCGCGATCTGGCCACTGAACCCTCTCACCTGGTCGCCCCGCGGGTTCGCCCTCGGTATCCGTTTCAACGACGTGCCATTCGAATGCACGAGCCGCGGCTGATCCCTCGGCCGGACTCTCACCCCATGCGACGCCGAGCGCGTCGGCGATGAGTGCCGCGGCGCCGTCCCGCGGCGCGCGCGCCGTCGCGGCGCCTGAGATAACCAGCAGGTCGCGGGCGCGCGTCATACCGACGTATAGGACACGCCTGGCCTCCTCCGCCTCGCGCGCGGCCAGTCGTTCGCCGAGATACACGACGGCCAGCGACGTCGTGTCCCCCACCTGAAGCCCCACCGTTCCGCTGGACCAGTGCCTGAGTACGGCGGGGCTGTTTCGGTAATTGGATCCCGCGTGGGCACCGGCCAGCACGACGATCGGAAACTCGAGCCCTTTGGCCTTGTGAACGCTCAAGACCTTGACGGCGTTCATCGCCTCGTCCACGAGGGGACTGTCCCCCTCCTCGACCTCGTCGCGGACACGCCGATCGAGGCGGTCGACCAGCCCCGAAAACGAGAGGCCCTCGGCCGCAAGCGTCTCGGCGATCCGTACGACCTTCCCCACGTTGGCCGCGGCCTGTTCGCCATGCGGTCCGGAGGCAGCGACCGCCTCGATCGGTAATCGCTCGAAGATCTCGGCAACGGCCTCGTCGACCGGCCACTCCTGGATCTCACGCGACAACGCCGACAGCTCCCGGTACAGCGCAACCGGCGCCCAGGGCGCTGGCGGTTGTTCGATCTCCACTACCCGGTAATCCAGCCACCCCGCGCGACTCAATTCGTACAGCTCGCGGTCGGTCATCCCGCCCAGGGGCGAGCGCAGGACGCCGACAAGCGCGACCCGGTCGTACGGTGACGCGAGCGCGCGCAGGACGTTGATGGCGTCGACGACCTCCTGAGCGGCAAAGAACCGCCGCTCGCCCTCCACGACGTACGGAATGCCTCGACGCCGCAACGCCTCGATGTACACGTGGACCCCGGTGAGCGCGCGCAGCAGGATCGCCGTATCCCCCAGCGCGGCCGGACGAGGCCCGTCCCGCCCGCGGACCTCGACCCTCCCGAAGACCGACTTGGCCAGCCACCGGGCGAGATCATCCGCCTCCGCTTCCCGCGCGGCGTCGGCGCCGAACGGGGCCCCGCGCGAGCGCACGATGCGCACCATCGGCCGCAGCGGTCCGCCGGCGCCCTCCGGCACTGGCACGATTGGCACGTAGGCGTCCTGCAATCCTGGACGATATGTGATCAAGCGCTCGCCCACCGCGTTCACCGCCGAGAGGATCGCGCCGCGGCTCCGGAAGTTCGTCGACAACGTACACTGAATCCCCCCTTGATCGAGCACGGCCTGGACGACCGATTGGTACGCCTCGATATCCGCGCCGCGAAAACCGTAAATCGACTGTTTGGGGTCGCCCACGATGAACAGTTTGCCGCGCTGCAGGCGGACACTCCGCCAGTCCGACGCCGAACATCCGGGCTCTTCCGCCAGGAAGAACAGAATCTCGTACTGGATGGGGTCGGTGTCCTGACACTCGTCGATCAGCAATGCGCGAAAGCGACCCTTGAGCGCCTCGCGGACGTGGCGGTGATCGCGGACGAGATCCCGCGCGCGGGTGAGCAGCCCGTCGAAGGGCACGAACCCGGCCTGCTGAAACGCCGCACGGCACTCGCGGATGAACGGCGCGAGCGCCTCACCCACCCGCGCGATCGTCTCGTGGTCGACGGTGGCCAGGAGCCTGGCGACCTTCACCAGCGCCTTCGCGCGATCCGTGTCGGCTTCGTTCCACCCCTTCGGCGCCGAGCGCACGTCGTCCTCGACCGCCTCCTCGTCCGCCGACTCGACCGTCCACCGCCCCTCCGCGGCGGCCTGGAGAATCCGCTCGGCCGCGGCGAGTTGCTGTTCGATCTTGCGCCGCTCGGGATGGGACGCGAGCAGCTCGCGGACGTCTCGGAGGCTTCCCGCAAGCCAGTCGTCCGCCTGGGGCGGCGCCGTCGACAGCGCGGCGAGCGCGCCGAGCGGAATCGATTCGGCGCACAGACCGCAAGCAACCGTGAACAACTCGTCGAGACTCGCTCGCTCCAGCACGCGCCGCCACAGATCCGCGCGCGGGGCGTGGCCACGCAGCTCACGGGACAGCCACGCGGGCCACGCCGCGGCGACGTGCTCGCGCCAGCGCGCCTCGTCGGCCTCGGCAAAGCGCGGGTCCACACCCGCCTCGATCGGAAAGAGCCGCAGCAGCGTCGCCGCGAACCCGTGGATCGTCCCGAGGTGGGCGCGATCAAGATCGCGCAGGGCGGCGCGAAGCCGCGCCCGCATAATCGTCATCGAGGTCCGCGTCCACGCCACCAGTCGCTCCAGCTCTTCCCGCGCCTGCTGCACCACGTGCGAGTCGGAACCGGTCTCGTCCGCGGCGTCGGCCAGTGATTCGAGGCCCTCGCGGAATCTGACGATCAGCTCCGCCGCCGCTTTGTTGGTGAAGGTGAGGGCCACGAGGTCGGTCACGGCGAGCGGGTCGGGGTCGCGGACGACCAGAGCCACAAGGCGCTTCACCAGCAACGCGGTTTTGCCGGTGCCGGCCCCCGCGGTGACGACGAGGTTGGCCTCCATCGTGCGGATCGCGCGCTCGCGATCAAGCCGGTCGTCGGGCACCGTCACGCGGAGACGTCCTTGTCCCGCGCCGGAGTCTTGCGAATCGCCGCCACACTCGCCGCGCGAGGATCCCGCTCCGCACGGGCACGGGACGGCGCGTGGCGTCGCCGGCATGCCGCCGCCACGTCGCACCACGAACAATATTTTTCAGGAATCATCGGGAACAGCCCGTCCTCGATGCCCGCAACGAGCGACCCGATCGTGTCTTCAATCCGCCCGGCCGTCGCCGAGTCCGGCCGATACGGCAGGCGCTCGAGGAGGCCATCTCGCGATTCAGGGTGCACGGCGTACACGGCAACCGTCACAGGGGCCCCAGCGTCACATCGCTCACCGCCGGGGGCCGGCTCGGCATAACGCGCCGCCAACGCGGCGTACAGCGGAGGCTGCAAGGCCCGACCGCGCAACGCCTGGGTGACGAGGTTGAGACGGTCGTCGGATCGCGTCCACTGAAACTTCCAATCGATCACCCGCAAGCCGACGGCCGCGCGGTCGATCCGGTCGAGCCGACCGCGGATCGGCACGGGACGCGGCCGGTCGATCGTCGCGCTCAAGACGATCTCGGTCTCGATCGGTCTGAAGCCCGTGTCCGACAGTTCCGTCACATCCTCGGCGACGACCGCCGCCAGGACCGCACCGATCCGCGCCGTCTCCATCTCCCAGACCAGGGGATAACCCACGGCGTGCGATGCGGCGTATTGTTCGCAGACCTCTCGCCAGATCATGTGGATCCGCGCAACCGCGCGGTCTTGAACGCCGGGCCATTCGCGATACAGCCGCGCGAACGCCTCGTGCGCCAACACTCCCCAGTCGGCCGCGCCCGGCGCCGCTTGCGTCTCGGCGTCCGCGAGCGACACCGTATGAAGGACGCGCGTGACAAAGACCCGCCACGGGCACTCTGCGTAGGCTTTGAGCAGGCTCGCCGAGTACCCCTTCGCCCGCGCTTCGGCGATCCACTCCTGTAGCGCACCCACGTCGCCGTCGTACGGCGTCAGCCCGCCACCCCACGCGTCGCACGCCCGCCTGGCCGCTCCTCCGCGATCGAGGATCGCCCGCGTCCGGTCGTCGACCAGTCGTCCGGGTTCATCGCCGAGCAACGCGGCGACGATGCCTCCTTCGCGCGGCGTGAGCCGCTCGACACGATCGAACGGCGCGACTCTCCGCTTGTCGCGCGCCCGGCGTGGAATATCCCTATCGACGATCGTGGCGCCGCCGGGCGCCGAGGCCCGCCGCCACGCGTCGAGATACCACGACGGCGCGAGGGGGCGTCCCCCCTCGTCCGCGCGCCAGGTCGACAGATACAGGCGGTCTCGCGCGGCCTGGGTCAGCACGGCAAAGAGCAGACGCTCCTCGTCGTAGCCCGCGAGCTTTTCCGGGATCTTGTAGCCCAGCGTCGCCTCGATGACGCGGCGATCCCGATCGCGCAGGAACGCGTCCTCGCGAACCACCCGCGGGAAGACGCCCTCGTTCATCCCCAACACGAATAGGGCGCGGAAGGCCGCGCCGCGGGCGGCCATCGCGTCCAGGACCGCCACCCCGCCGGCACGTGGATCCGTGATCGGGATTGCGGCCGCGTCGATGCCGCGGCGCACGGCGTCGGCGTACGCTCGGCGCGAAAGCGTCGAGCGCATCCGATCGAGAAGTGCCGGCACGGCGAGCGCAGCCAGCAGCGCGGCGATCACGACGCGCTCGTCCCCCGGATCCTCCGGGACGTTCCCCCCGTCGGCATCATCCTCCACGGCAAAACCGAGAACGGTGGCGAGGACGCCGCGCCACGCCGTCGCGTGATCGAGTCCCGATGCGGATTCCGGCAGGCCGTCGCACAGGCGCCGCAGCCCATCGACGATCTGGAGCACCACCGCCGCCTGCGCCCCGCGACGGTTCGGCGCGCTCCCCGCCTCGTCGCCCGGGCTGATCATGTGCCGGACACGCTCCCATGCCTCAAACCCGCGCTCCACGCCCGCCTCCCTCGCGAGCGCGTCCCAGAGCGCCGGCTGCGCCGTGCCCCCCGCGACGAACGGCTCCACCCGGAATGACGACGACGACAGCAGATCGATCACATCCTGACGATCGGGTTCCCCGTCCGCGATGCACAGGAGCCGTAGGACCGCCTGTGCTGCGTGAAACCGGGCCAGCGGCCGGCGAGCCGACGTCGCGAATGGAATCCCGTGGCAGGTGAACTCGCGCGCGACGATCGCGGCGTAGGGCTCCAGGCTCCTCGCGACAACGCCGATCTCGTGGAACGCGAACCCCTCTTCCTCGACCAGGCGCAGGATCTCCTTCGCGCACGTCGCCACCTCGTCCCCTGGACCGGAGCACCGGAGCAGACGGGCTTCCGGCCCCGAGTCCGCCGGACGATCGCCTGACACGGGCGACGCGTCATCCGCGAACAGCCGTGATGGCGGCGATGGGGCGAGGACGGTCGGCGCACGCCCCGCGAGCCCCAGGGCGTACCGTTCGAAGAAACGCCCGGCAAAAACCCACGCGGGATGGTCGGGCACGAGCGGAAAGTACAGCGTGACATCACTGCGCGCCGCGACGGCGCGGAACACCTCGTACTGCGCCTGCGTCAGGTCGTAAAACCCGTAGTAAGCGACAAGCCGCTGCTCCGTCAGGTACGTCGACGTCGTCGCGGCATCGGCGGCGAGGACGTCCAGGTCCGTGTAGTCGATCCAGCCCGCCGAGCGGGCGGCCGCGAGGACGTCATGGTACACGGCGGCGAGCACGGACAGTCGCGGCCGGTCCTCCGGCGTGAACAGCGATTCGCCGACGGCGTCCCCGAGCGCCTCAGGAGACATCCTGGCGTCTTTGAGATCGCGCAAGGTCTGCCAAAGCGCCGCGCACCCGCCGGGTGTCGCCGCGACGCCGGCAAAGACGCCACGGGATTCGCCGCGCTCGATCACCACGCGCAGCAATTCCTCGAAGGCATGGTCGTCGACCAAGTCAGGATCGTCCTCGCCCGTCGCCTCGGCGACCAGCCGGCGTGAGAGCTGGTGAAACGTGAGGATCGAGACGTTGACCAGGGTCAGGCGACGCTCAGCGGCAAGGCACCACGCCAACCGACGGCGGATGCCATCAGAGGGAACGACGATGAGCACGGGCGCCCAGGAGTCCTCCGCCTTCCGCGTCACGACCTCCTGAACGAGCGCGTCTTCGAGATGGGGATGGAAGGGGCCAAGGACGACGTTCACCGCCGACCTCGGACGCCGCCGGATACCTCGCATCTCGTGGGAATCATGGCCCCCATGATAGGCTCGGGTGCCGAGTCAAATCAATGCGACCGCCCGGCTCACACGATCTCTCACAGAATCGGAGGAGTCACGTCATAAGGCATGGGACGCGCGACGGCGCGTCGTGGGGCGGAGTGCCTACGCGGAGGGTTCGTGGAGCGGAGTAGCCTCGGCGACCGTGGGCTCCGCGTCGGCGACGAGCTCAACCTCCAACGACTCGTCGCGCGGCGTCTCGGACGACGCGTCGACCGAGGAGTCCGCGCCGCGGGCGATCTCCACAAAATCGCGAAGCGTCGGAAGGTCGGACAGATCGTTGAGGCCGAAGGCCTGGAGGAATTCTTTCGTGGTGCCGAACATCATCGGCCGTCCGACCACGTCCTTGCGTCCGACGATTTTGACCAGCCGACGGTCCATGAGGGTCTTGACCACGCCCGCCACGTCCACACCGCGGATCGCTTCGATTTCGGGCCGAGTCAGCGGTTGTTTGTACGCGATGATCGCCAGGGTCTCCAACGCGGGTTTCGACAGACGAGACGACGCCTTCGTCGTGGCAAGCTTCCGGATCCACGGCGCCGCTTCGGCCACCGTGACCATCTCATGCCCGCCGCCGACTTCGACGATCGCCAACCCGTGGTTCTGTCGTCGATAGGCGTCCCGTAGATCATCGAGCGCCGTGGCCACTCGCGAACGTTCGACTCCGTCGAGGAGGTCGCACAACCGATCGAGGCTGAGAGGCTCCGCGGCGACGAACAACAGGGCTTCGATGATCGGCCGCAGCTCGACGTCATCCATTCCCGTTCGCTCCCCCGCCGACCGCCCCGCGTTCTTCCCCCAGCACGTCGAGGGCCCCGAGCCGTCGGATCGCGATCGCTCCCCCTGCCTCGGCCTGCCGCAGGCCGAGCACGTGGATCCTGACCAACTCCAGCACGGCAAGGAACGTCACAATCACGGCGATACGGCTGCCATCGGCGTCAAACAGGCTCTTGAACGACAGTTCCTCCTCAGCGTCAAGCCGGTCGAAGCGATCCAGAATCTGCGTCATCCGATCCCGGACGGTCAAGGTCTCGATCGTTATCTCCATGATCGATTGGTCCGGAACGCGATCGAGTACGCCGCGTAACGCCGTCAACAGGTCGAACAGCGAGATCTCTCCGAGCTGGAGTTCTTCCGGCTCGACCTCGAGCGGTTCTTGTTCGCGCCGGAAGACGTTCCGCCAATGAGCCTCGCGTTCTTCCAACCCGACCGCCGCTTCTTTGTAGCCTTGATACTCGACGAGACGCCGGACCAGCTCGTCGCGTGGATCTTCTCCCTCGTCGCCGGACTCGGCATGTTCCTCGCGCGGGAGCAACGTCCGGGACTTGATCTGCAACAACGTCGCCGCCATCACCAAAAACTCCCCGGCAACCGACAGATTCAGCTCGGTCATCAGCTCGAGATAATCCAGATACTGTTGCGTGATCAGCGTAATGGGAATGTCGTAGATATCGATGCGGTGTTCGCGAATCAGATGAAGAAGGAGATCGAGCGGCCCCTCGAATACGGGCAGCTTGACTTCGTAGGCAGCCAAGGACTCCGTCTGATCACTCACGGTACGCTCCCATACGATACGATCAAGGCCGCCCATTGAGAGAACCGCATGGGGCGGACCTTAGCAGCTTTTACACGATCGGGTCAAGCCACCCATACTGTTAGCCCGGCCTACGACAGCGAGGTGGCCAGCCGATGAAGCCACACGTCGGTCAGCGGCCCGAGATCGCCGCCGTCGGCTGCGCGCAACGCATCAAGGTAACGGCGACGCGCATCGTGTTCGAGCGGAGCCGTCTCCACGTGGGGCAGGGTGAGCGTATACAGCACGGTCGCCAGCAGGACCCGCCCGATCCGGCCGTTGAAATCTTTGAAGGGATGAATCCATTGCAGACGCCAGTCGGTCCACGCAAGGAGTTCGGCCACGCGAGAAACGTCACTTTCAGCGGGCCGGACATGCCGCAACCGTTCGGCAAGATCGTCGCAGAACGAGCGGACAAGGCCTGGCACTTCATAGAACGGCGGAGGCGTGTGCGCGCCGACCTGAACGTTGACGTCGCGATAGCGACCGGCCCAGGTCGGGAACAGAACACCAGCCAAAGCCTGATGACGCAGGCACAACCATTCGGGCGTGACGACGATCCGGTCCGGAGGGATGTGAACGATGTCTTCGAGAATATCGGCCAACGCCACGGCCAACCGCTCGGAAACCTGCCGGTATGGGAGAGGCCATTCAGCGGTTTCCAAAAGGCGCGTCGATCCTACGCGCTCTTCTTGGTCTTCAGGAGGGTCTTGAGGCGGGCCATACTCACCGCTTCGTTCTCGAACGCCATCGACTGGACCACCCGCTCCAGAAGCACCTTCCGATGCGCTACCGCCAGCTTCTCGGGCGTGGCGTGTTGCTGCCGCCATCGCTGGAGTTTGGCGCTCAGCTTCACGAGGTCGACCTGATCTCGGTTCTGCGTCTTCATCGGCCCTATTCTCCCACGTGGCGGTTCCAGAGGCAACCGCCGTGCCCTCCACGATAGCGATTTCCTCTTCAGTCAGGCCATACAGGTCGTAAACGAGGCAGTCAATTTCGCGGTCTGTTGCGTCGATTTGGCGTTGAAGTCGAGTCGTATCATCCGGAGCCTTGGCCTCTCTGCATCGTTTGTGTAGCTCCAGGATGTGATCGACGAGTTCCACTAGTCTGTCATGGTTAGACTTATGCTGTGCAATCGACAAGTCTAAACGGGGTATTGGAAGTTGATCTAGGTCAACCTTTTTTACCTGCGCAATGCTCCATTTATTGGTGATCGACCTCGCTCTGTAGTAAACCGTCAGGAGGCGAGAGTTCAACACCCCGAGGAGAAACTTGGGACTCAGTGGGGATTGAACGTTATAAAGAAAGTACAATGATTGTTCAGGAAAGACTCCAGAATTATCATAGGTAGCAATAATTTTATCGCCCGTTTTCCGCAAAAGAATCTTGGGACAGAAACCAAGCTTTTCCGGGTCCGTTGTGCGCCCGGTGATATTGGCCTTTCTAAATTCAAACCAATGTTTCCCTAACGTCGCGTACCGACCTATATGACCTTGCCTCGATTCGACGTGCACCACTTTACGCAGTCATGAGGCTGGATTCAACAGCGACCGGTGTTTGGTAGCCGATCGACGAATGCAGACGTCGGTGATTATAGAAGCCTTCGATCCAGTCGACGATGTCGAGCTTGGCCCACGCACGGGTGT
>JACXTT010004330.1_pt1 | contig 21130 bp, 17 predicted proteins | sample 9270951 | NCBI WGS metagenome assembly JACXTT01 (sample SAMN15532306, study PRJNA645909) | rock metagenome | isolation source: weathered quartz diorite | place: Puerto Rico | collected 2017-06-21
GAAAGCCCACGCATTCGGTCGCGAGTCGAATGCTCTACTCCATATTTTCAATTGATTGAGGGCAAAGAGTTTTGGCTCCCCGGGCTAGATTCGAACTAGCAACCCTTCGGTTAACAGCCTTGAAATTTAATTTATCACGATTTGCCGGAGCCGAGATAAATCGAAGGGAAACAGCAAGTTACGATGAAACGGGACAAGTCAATTTCGCCTTCTCTTTTCACTTTCTGTTCGCTTTTTGGCGTGTTTTAGCACAAGTCACATGACACCAGCATGACACCGCGCTTTTTCAGGACTCGGCAATTTCGGATCAAGTTTGACAACTCAATTTGCTCTTTTTTTGTCTCGCTTTCTTGCGGATTTGGGCCGATCAACATGACACTTACATGACACTTCCGCCCAGCCGAGGGTCACTGAAGTGGATAGATTTCAGCTAGTCGCCTCTGGGGTCTTGGGATTCTGTTCGACGATTTTCTTTAGCCTGTACGAAGTGCTTCTTCCTCCAGCCTCTTCCTGCCCCATGACGCCCAAGGCGATCAGTTCTTCGATGTCCCGAAGAGCAGTTCGCGAAGATGCTTTAGTCAGTTTCATCCACTTATCTCTGGTCAGCTTTCCTTCGAACCCACTGAATAGTTTGTTCAGGACTTTTGTCTGCCGATCATTGAGAGTGACCTTCCGTTGCTTTAAGGCCTTCCAGAACAGTTCCTTTTCTAGAGCACTGCTTGTGATTTGATTCGATTGTTCAATGGCTCTGTCCAGGCATCCCAGAAACCACGTTAGCCATTCCGTGATATCCAACGATTCAGTCTGAGTCTTCTCAAGAACTTCGTAATACTCTTTTCGTTCTTCGAGAATCTGCGACGACATGCTGTAGAAACGCTCAGCGCTTCCGTCTGATCTGGCCAAACACATTTCAGCGATTGCTCTTCCGATTCTGCCGTTACCGTCTTCAAAAGGATGGATCGTAACGAACCACAAATGTGCAATTGCCGCCTTTAGGAGCGGATCTTCTTGCTCATTGCCGTCGAACCATGCAAGGAGCTTTCCCATCTCGCTTTCGATGCGATCAGCCTTAGGTGCTTCGTAATGAACTTTGTGGCGACCGATTGGCCCGGACACAACCTGCATCGGACCCTGGCTGTCGTCACGCCATGCGCCGACTCGAAATTTATCGCGGGTTGTGCGAACGGCGGGAAAAAGGTGCGCGTGCCAGCTAAACAGTCGTTCCTTTGTTAGCGGCTTGCTGAATTGTTGAGTCGCGTCCAACATCATTTCAACGACGCCATCGACATACCGATCCTTGTGAGTTTTGAGTCCTCCCACGTCCAGCCTTAGCCTACGCGCGAGGGATGAACGGACACTCTCTGGATCGAGCGCAACCCCTTCGATTGCGCTGGATTTGATCGTTTCTTCCGTCAGGACGTTGAGCGTTGCAGTCCACCTCGAAGTGAAGCCATAACCTCGCATCTTGCCCAGCAATAGCCCCTGTCGCAGTCTGACCCCGGAGAGCATGGGTGCAAGAGTCTTTGAATCCCAGGTAAATGTGGGCCAAGCAGCCAGTTCGTGTATGTATGTTCTCGCCATATTCTCGCCGTCAATCTCGCCACAATCCTATCATATTCTCGCCGCAATCTCGCCATATTCTCGGCACTATCAATCACATCTAAACCTCACGAGAAAACATGCGCCGACACACCACTCGTGCTTGTCATAGTGCCCTCGAAACGGCATTAGTTAGTACACGCTGACTCGGCTCTCTTCGGGTGTGGCGTGTTATTCTGCGAGAATTAGACCCGGACAGTTTGAATGTTGTGATCCAAGAGGCAGTCATCCCAGAGGGGTACCATCGTGGGGCGTTAAGCTCAGCGCCCTCCATTCTTTCCAATATCTTTCGCGGCGAGCTCAAGAAATATGCGTGACCCACACCAAGCACTCAAACACGAACAAATATCCAAAGGCCGGGCCACTACCGCCGGAGTCGATTTTTTCTTAGTTCGTAGTCAGTGGGGGAAAGGGGATTTCGGTTTCAGTCTACACGCCGCTCCAAACCAATTCAGCACAAGCGGAGTTCAGACCACGGACTTTCTGGCATCGCTAGGATTCGAACGAGCAGCGTGCCCGTTTACTGGCAGGCTTGAATGCTACACCAGGTGGGTAAACGACGGATTTGCGATGGATCAGTTCGTGGCGAACTTTGATGGAGGGTTCGCCGCTTTCCAACAAGCAGCAAGGGAGCTAGAGGACTGCGGAATCTTCCTAGATCAGCTCGAAGGTTGGGGCTTTTTCTATGGCAAGCAATCACGCGGTCGAGCGAAACGACAGTTTTACGACTTTGGCGACGGCCACACGGTAGCAGAGTCGAAGGAGATGAAAAAGTCGGAGGATCAGGTCTTTCAGTACCACTTTGTTTGGGTTGTCACGGGAAGCGGCGTGAAAGGCTGGATCACACATTACCGACCCAAAAATCCGCCTCTTTCCGTCGAACTAGAGAGTGTATTCCGTTTCCTCGGCCTAAACGCATTCGCTCAATGCCCCGAATTTGAGTTTGAGCCCTGTTCCTGGTCCGCCCTTCGATTTGAAGAGCGAGGAGATTCATTCTTTAACAGCAATGCAGAGGTTGCCCATCGCTGGTTCGACAATCATTCGCAAAAGTTTTCGTCGGGCGTAGAGAAACTGTTGCATGCCCACTCGCTGCTGGAGCGTTTCGGCATGAAGTTCCTGCCAATTCCAGAAGCGGGTGCACGGCTCCAGGAGGAGTTTGCGAGACATACAACCAAGCCCGCCAAGGAACCCAAGAGCGCGAAATTCCCAGATAGCTTCGACGTGGCTATCTCATTCGCTGGACCTGAACGGCCATTCGCGGAAGACCTTGCCAAGCATCTGGTCGCCGCAGGATTTTCGGTCTTTTACGACGGTTTCTATCCCGAAGACTTATGGGGCAAAGACCTCGTCCAAACGTTTCATGAGATCTACAGCAAACGTGCTCGTTACTGCGTAATTTTTGTCTCGGAGGAATATAACAATCGGGCCTGGACGCTCCACGAGCGCCGAAGTGCTCAGGAGCGGATGCTGAAAGAAAAGGGCCAGGAGTATATCCTGCCGGTCAAAGCCAATGCTGTGGACCTACCAGGCCTCCCGACGACCATCGGCTATGTATCTCTCAAAGACTTAGGAATTGAAAAAATTGCAGAGCTTCTTATCAAGAAGCTATTGAAATAGAGAAGCCCCCGCGCGAGACGCAGCGAACTTTATGGCTTTCAAACGACAAAAACCTTCGCGCAAAATTCCAATCAACAGGTACCCCTTCACTCCCGCCACCTACCCCGGATGCAGACCGCGATTCTCGTTCTTTTTCACTTCGAAGGGCATCTACCGTCTAAAGTTCCGCGCCTTGCGAAGCCTTCTCAAGAAACATGGGTTGGCTTCCCTTGACGAGCGTTATGCCATCCTCGCTTACGGCTCAAACGCCTGCCCTGACCAATTGCTGAACAAGAACCTAACGGATGTGCCCGTGCTTTACGGCCGGCTAAAGGGGGCGGAAGCGGTGTATGCAGGAAGAAAAACGCAGAAAGGGTATGTTCCGGCGACTCTCGCACGAAAAAACGGAACCCGATCTAGTTGGGTCACCTTGTTAACAAGAGAGCAGCTCATTGCAATGGACACTTCGGAAGGGCGCCGCCACAACACATACGTATTAGCTGAATTGTCCAACGTTCAGTTTTTTGTTGGCCGGAGCCAGTTTATACCCCTGTACACCTACGTGAACACCCGTTGTGGAGTCATGACGCAGAATGGAAAGACCACTAGTTTGCGCTCCACCAGTCAGAAACGTGCCAAGCGGCTTCTCCCTTCGACTTCGGGCGAAGAGTCATCGAAGTTCCTCGATTACGTGATTATTCCCGACCCGAATCCACCTTCAAGGCATTCCGAAATTATGAGGCGATAGCCAAAGACTCACGCTATTCCCAGAATCCAGCCCTCTACCTTAGCCACTTTTTTTTCATGCTCGTTCAGAAGTGGATTGAAAAATCGATCCAAGCTGCCGTCAAGATCGCTTCGGCGCAGCCATTCCGCAGCAGAGTAAGCGTCATGCTGATAGGAATTCCGGCCACCGCGGGAGAAGGTGTGACTCCAAAGAGCGGGATATACCTCCGCTACCACCGAATTGCTCGCTGGCGCTTCCCATCCTTCGAATGGCCAGAAATGCACTCTGCCTTCCCTTCGACAGCGGTGATAGGGTAACCATGGAATTCCGGAATGAGTCGGTTTGGCTACTGATCCGCGAACCACTTCCGCTCACTGATTTGGCTTATCGCGTTTTGAGCGAATGGAAAAAGGAATTGGGTTCCGATTCTCCATTCGTTTTTCCTAGTCCGCGTAAACCGGATCGGCCAATCACCACCGTAAAGACCGCGTGGAAAGCCACGCTAAGGCGTGCGGGCGTGCCGCATTTTCCGATCTACAACTTACGGCATGCTTTCTGTACGCGCCTCAGCTGGGTCGCACCAGACGCTGTGATTCAACGGGCCATGCGTCACACCAGCCCCGAGACAAAGCGCCGGTATCAACTCAGCATGGTCGAGCAAGTTCGTGAAGCAATGGAGAAAGCAAATCAGCGTGTGTATGGAGATCGGGCCACGATTCAGTGATTTTACATGACACTTACATGACACCTGACGTTTCAAAAGCAAAACCCGAAAATCAGGCTCTGTAAGTGACTGAGAGAGAAGGAGAATTTGGCTCCCCGGGCTAGATTCGAACTAGCAACCCTTCGGTTAACAGCCGAATGCTCTACCGTTGAGCTACCGGGGATTTGCACAAGTACATTTGTTTTCATTCTAATGCAGCAATCAAAATAACGCCACTTTAACTAGAGAGGCTACTTTCAGTCCAACATCGTGATTTTGCAAATTGTCTCGGCGCAACGAACAAGTCGGCCGATTAATTTTCAAAGGCTCAGATTTGGAGCTCGCGGATAAGTGCCCGACCCTTCGCGAGCCGAAAGCGGATCAATCAAAAAGACGAATTCTGCAGCCTTCACAGCCTGTCTGTGACAAAAATGTCACGAGCCACTCATGCACAAGGCCTCAGATCAGCTTGGTACGCCTCCAAGCGCCTTATAGAGGGCAATCACCGCGACATAAACGTCTCGCTCGCTCTCGGCAACTGCGTCCTCCGCCTGAAGCTGAGTGCGCTCGGCATCTAACAGGGACAAGAAGTCGATTACGCCCTCTCGGTAACGTAGCCTCGCGATGTCGGCTGCCCGTTTGCTCTCTTGCGCCTGCGCGTTTAGCTTTACGAGTCGTTCTTGTTGCGCGTGGTAATTGGAGAAGGAATTTTCCGTTTCCTCAAGAGCGCGCAGCACGGTTTCATCGTAGGAAGCGAGAGCTTCGTCCGTGGCTGCGTTCGAAGCGCGCACGCGGGCTCGCGCACGGCCCAGATCGAAAGCCGACCAGGTCACCCCGGGCGACGCCGTTGATGCAAAGGATCGCGTTGTGAAGAAGAGACTGCCGCGCCCCGCCAGGAATCCAACAAAGGCAGAGACGCTGACCTGGGGAAATAATTGAGCAACCGCAACTCCTTGACGTTCGGTAGTCGCAGAAAGACGCCGTTCCGCCGCGCGTACATCCGGCCGGCGCCTCAGTAAGTCAGCGGCGTTCCCGATGGGCAAAGCCTTATCGATCGGGGCGTAGTTCCGCGGAGAAAGATCTGCAGAAAGCTCGCCTGGTCGTGTTCCCGTCAGTACGGCGAGCCGGTATTCCGCTCGTTTCGTCTCAAGTTCCAGCAACGGTATCGTTGCGTCCGTAGCCGCCACGCGCGCCGCCGCGCTCGCCACATCTTGCTCTTCTCCTACTCCCGCATCGCGACGGAGCTGCGTCAATCGCAGTGTGTCTCGCTGATTCTTCAAACTGCGTTCTGCCACCGCAAGGCGCCACTGCGCTCCTCGCAGTTCAAAATAGTTGCGCGCCAGTTCAGCCACCACACTAACCTCTACATCGTGCAAGTCCGCTTCAACCGCCTGATTGTCGCTTCTGGCGGCAGCCACTCCATGGCGAACTCGTCCGAATAAATCGATCTCCCAGTAAGCGTCGAAGCCCGAACGGAACGTATTAATGGTGCTCGGATCGTCACGAAATCCAGGTATCTGTTGTTTTGCGTAAGTGTAAGTCGCTTCGGCAGGAACCGTGGGATAGCGATCCAGCTTTCGTTCATCAAAGATGGCGCGCGATTCCGCGAGCCTCGCCCGTGCCACGCGAATACTGGTGTTCGCCGCAAGCGACTTTTGGATCAGCGAATCGAGAACCGGATCCTCGAATTGTTTCCACCAGCGCGGGTCGAACGGCGCTTCGGTGACAAGTTGCGGGTCCGCCGCATGGTAGGTCACCGCTGCAGGCTGCGGCGCCTTATAGTGTGGACCGACCGCGCAGCCGTTTGCGCCGAGCACAGCGGCGAGCAACACAGGAGTTTTCAAGAAGCGCATGGACATGGTTCTACGCCTCCACCGAAGCGCTGGGCGAGAGTCCTGTGCTAGCAGCCGATTTCTGGGTCTCCCGCCCTTCCACGAATCGCTGAACTACCACGTAGAAGACCGGCGTCAGCACCAAGCCAAACGCAGTGACGCCAAGCATCCCGAAAAATACGGCAACTCCAATGGCGCGGCGCATTTCTGACCCGGCTCCGGTCGATAGCACCAGAGGAACGACGCCCATCGTGAAGGCGAGAGAAGTCATTAAGATCGGCCGCAAACGCAACCGACACGCTTCCAGCACCGCATCGACTCTGTTCATTCCCTCCTGAAGCTGTTTCTCCCTGGCAAACTCCACGATAAGGATGGCGTTCTTGCAGGCCAGCCCGACGAGAACAATCAAACTGATCTGGGTGAAGACGTTATTGTCGCCGTTCAGCAGCCAGACCCCGGCGATAGCGGAAAACAGGGTCATCGGAACAATCAGGATGATTACAAGGGGTAACGACCAGCTTTCGTATTGTGCGGCAAGGACGAGGTACACGAGGAAAACAGAGAGTGGAAAAATGTAAACCATCGTGTTGCCGGCAAGAATCTTCTGGTAAGTGAGCTCCGTCCACTCGTATTTCATTCCGTTTGGCAATTGATCGTTGAGCACTTTGGCGATCGCACTCTCCGATTGGCCCGTGCTGAATCCAGGCGCAGCCGCTCCATTAATTTCCGCCGCTGGAAATCCGTTGTAATGCATGACGCGGTCCGGTCCATAAACCGGCTTAACGGTGACCACCGATCCCAGCGGAATCATTTCTCCGGCCAGGTTTCTTGTCCTCAGGTGACTGATATCTTCCGGCTGCAGTCGGTACGGCGACTCCGCCTGCACATTCACCTGGTACGTTCTCCCAAAACGGTTGAAGTCGTTCACATAGAGCGAACCCAGGTAAACCTGCATAGTGTCAAAGACATCGCCGAGGGGAATCCCGTAGGTCTTCGCCTTTTCGCGATCCACATGAGAATCGATTTGCGGCACGTTGATGTCGAAACTGGAAAACACTCCCATAAGCCCCGGCGTCTGGTTGCCTTTCTGCAGGGTCGAAGTCGTCTCCTTATAGAGGGATTCCAAGCCCAGGCCAGAACGATCTTCAATGTAGAGTTTGAACCCGGCCACCGTGCCCAATCCTTGAACAGGCGGCGGAGGGAAAATGGCGATGAATGCTTCTTGGATGGACCCGTATTGTTTGTTTAGATCTGCTGCGATGGCATTCGCGGAAAGCTCGGGAGACTTTCGCTCTTCTGAAGGTTTCAGTGTAGCGAACACGATTCCCGAATTCGGACTGTTGGTAAAGCCGTTGATCGATAGCCCCGGAAATGCAACGGCGCTCTGCACTCCCGGATGTTTCAACGCGATGTCGGACATCCTGCGAATCACGTCTTCGGTGCGATCGAGCGTCGCGCCGTTCGGTAGCTGCGCGAACGACACGAGATATCCCTTGTCCTGCGTGGGAACAAATCCTGCGGGCACGCGCGAGAAGCCGAGAATGGTAAGCGCCACCAGACCGGCATAGACCACAACCGCAATCACACTGGAGCGCAGTGTGTGCGTTACAAGCTTTCCATAACCGCCCGATGCGCGGCCGAAGAACCGGTTAAACAGCTTGAAAAACCAGCCGAGTACGAAATCAATCGCCCGTGTAAGGCCATCTTTCTTCGCCCCATGGGGTTTCAAGAGCAACGCAGCCAGAGCCGGACTCAGCGTGAGCGAGTTAAACGCTGAAATCACCGTGGAAATGGCGATGGTCAGCGCGAACTGCTTATAGAACTCTCCCGAAAGTCCCACGATGAACGCAGTGGGAACAAAAACCGCGCACAACACCAAAGCGATTGCCACAATCGGTCCGCTAACTTCCTCCATCGCGCGGCGCGTAGCTTCATGCGGTTCGTGTCCTAGTGCGATATTTCGCTCCACGTTTTCGACAACGACGATTGCATCGTCCACCACGATCCCAATCGCCAGCACCAGCCCAAACAAAGACAACGTATTAAGCGAAAAGCCCAGCGCCAGCATGATCGAAAACGTTCCAATGAGCGACACCGGAAGCGCCAGCAGCGGAATGATGGACGCGCGCCACGTTTGAAGAAAGATCAACACCACAATCACAACCAGGATCAACGCTTCAACAAAGGTATGTCCGACCGCTTGAATCGATTCGCGCACGAAAACCGTTGGGTCATAGACGATCTTGTAGTCCACGCCTTCCGGAAATGATTTCTTTAGACGTTCCATCGTCTCGCGCACCTGTTGCGAAGTTTGGAGTGCGTTCGAGCCGGGCCGCTGCGAAATTGGAAGAGCTGCAGCCGGCTTGTTGTCCAGCAAACTTCGGAGTGCGTACGTGCTGGAACCCAGTTCGACACGGCCCAGGTCGCGGATGCGCGTAATCTGGCCATTTTTGGCGGCGCGCACGATGATGTTGCCGAATTCTTCTTCCGTCGTGAGGCGCCCCTGCGTGTTTACAAGCAATTGAAACGCTGTGCTTCCTGTATTCGTCGGCGGCGCACCAAGCACGCCCGCCGCGACCTGTACGTTTTGCTCGCGAATCGCCTGGACCACGTCCGTTGCCGTCAAGTTGTGCGAGGCCAATTTGTTTGGGTTCAGCCATACGCGCATGCTGAAATCGCCCGCGCCGAAGACCTGTACGTTGCCGACGCCAGGGAGGCGGCCCAACTCGTCCTTCACTTGGAGAATGGCCAGATTCGCCAGGTACAACATGTCGTAACGGTTGTCCGGAGACTCCAGGTGCACAACCATCAGCAAATCCGGTGAGGTTTTTTCTGTCGTTACGCCAAGGCGCTGGACTTCCTGCGGCAATCGCGGCAGCGCCTGCGATACCCGGTTCTGCACTTGTACCTGCGCTTTGTCGAGGTCCGTGCCCAGTCCGAACGTGATCGTCAGAGTCATCACGCCGTCGGCTGTGGCTTGCGAAAACATATAGAGCATGCCTTCGACGCCATTGATCTGTTGTTCGAGGGGCGAGGCCACGGTGTCCGCAATGACCGTTGGATTTGCGCCCGGGTAGCTTGTACGCACGACGACCGTTGGCGGCACGACTTCCGGATACTCGCTCAGAGGAAGGCGAAAATAGGCGAGCGCTCCGATGACAAAAATGATGATGGAAATTACTGCCGCAAAAATGGGGCGCTTGATGAAGAAATTAGAGATATTCATGGCGGTCCTGGACTATTCACGTACTTTCGGCGCGCGCGATTTCTCTTCGCGTCCCGCAAGAGCGGATTGCGTGTGCGTCTCGCCCAATGAGTTAGGCTGGCTTGCCATGGAAATCTTCTTGGGTGTGACAGTGTCTCCGGGACGCACGCGCTGTAGGCCGTTCACGACGATGATGTCGCCCTGCTGCAAGCCATCACGCACGACACGCAATCCCTCCGCCATCGGGCCAAGTTTCACGGGGCGATAGGCGAGCGTGTTGTTTTTCCCGAGCACGAAAACGTATTTTTGATTCAAGTCCGTAATGACCGCCTCGTCTTTTGCCAGGCAGCCACCGTGCACCTCGCCTCCTTGCAATCGAATCCTCGCAAAGAGCCCTGGCGTAAGAGCCAAATTCTTATTCGCAAAAGTGGCTCGCAAACGAATCGTCCCTGTCGAAGAGCTGACCTGATTGTCCACAAAGCTCACCTGGCCCGCGTGAGGAAATCCGTCTTCGTCCGCCAGGCCTAACTGTGTTGCGCTACGCAGATCGTGCGAACTCGCCTCGTGGGCTTGCGTCACGCGCGCATATTTGAGGTAGGTCTGCTCGTCAACATCGAAATAAACATAGATCGGATCGAGCGAAACCAGCGTCGTCAGGGGCTTAATCTGCGCGGCGCCGCCTTCGACCAAATTGCCTTCCGTGATCTCCGCCCGTCCTACACGACCGGTAATTGGGGCTGTAACGCGAGTGAACTCCAGATTCAGTTCCGCGCCACGAAGCGCCGCCTCAGTGGACGCGATGCGAGCTTCGGCTTCGTTGCGAACCGCGGCCCGCCGGTCGTACTCTTCGGCTGACATCCCGTCATTGTTATGAAGGCGTTCTGCGCGCTCAAAATCGCTTTGCGCTCGCGATCGTTGCGCTCGCGCTTGCGAAAGATCGCCCTTCAAACGGTCTACTTCCGCCTGGAAGGGACGCGGATCGATCTGAAACAAGAGGTCGCCTTGCCGCACAATCGCGCCTTCCTTGAAATGCACGCTTTGCAGATAGCCGGAAACGCGCGGGCGAACCTCGACCGCGTTGACTGCCTCGAGCCGGCCGGTGAACTCGTCACTGTCGCCCAACTGCTTGCAGATTACTTCCGCCACGCTTACTTCCACTGGCGCTGGAGCCTTGGGCTGAGCTGAACTGGAACAGCCGGTATTTAAGCCCGCAAGAGTCGCCAACCCGATCGCCAGCATCAGTCGCCGCGGCACAGCGCTGTGGTTCCTACTCTCCAATGGATTCGTTGCTGCCAGCTGCATCTGCTTCTCCCAAGGTGTTTTTGGCGTTTCTCGTTCTGAATTTCAACGATTGATGATCGTGGCCTGGCGTGCTGCCTACAAATCCAGTCCGGATATCATCGTGGTTAAGTAGATGAAGTAGGGGCAGGCATGGTTACATGCGCATACGTGACACGTATGCGATACATGGTATACAATATGGACCTAGGTCCATCATGGCTAAGCGTCCGGAACTCTGTCCGGTAGAGGCCACCGCACGTATCGTCGGGGGGCGCTGGAAAGCCGCCGTTCTCGAGCAACTTTTCCAAGGCACCAAGCGATTTTCCGAACTAAAACGCGCTATTGCCGGAATCACGCAGCGAACACTCTCTCAGCAACTCCGCGATTTGCAGAGCACGGGAATCGTGGAGCGTACCGTATACGCGGACACGCCACCGCGAGTCGTATACGCCATCACTCCTCTCGGAAGGTCTTTGCGGCCGTTGCTCGTTACGATGTGCCACTGGGGCAAGTCGCACTCGGCTGCCATGGCATTGAAAAAGCTCCGGGCCTCCGATCGGCTGCAATAGCCCGCGCAAGAGTGTTAACACAGCCCTCGCATCGCCTCGGCACACATTTCTCAGCTCCTTGACATGCGGGGTTTCACGTTGTTAACTCCCCCGCGTGAGGAGGTCCTTTCGCATGACGTTCAATGCAAGAATTCCTGGCGCGTTTTTGGCTGTGGCTGTCTTACTGGCATCTTCTCCTGCCCTACGGGGCCAGGATTCTGCCAACCGGCTCACGGCCATGGATGAGTTCCAACTGCAAACCGCCACCGATCCCCAAATTTCTCCCGACGGAAAGAAAATCGTTTACGTGCGCCGTTTCGCCGACCCGACCACCGACAAGCGTTATTCAAATCTCTGGACCATCAACACCGACGGATCGGATCATCGTCCCCTCACCACTGGAAATCGCACCGACGTGTCTCCGCGCTGGTCTCCCGATGGCACACGCATCGCCTATCTTTCCGATGCCGATGGCAAGCAGCAACTCTACGTCCGCTGGATGGACACCGGCCAGACCGCGCGGATCACCAATCTCGATCAAGCGCCGGACGCCATCGCCTGGTCGCCCGATGGAAAGATGCTCTCCTTCTCCGCTCTCGTCTTGGGAAAGGGTCCCCATCTCGCCGATCTTCCCGCTCCTCCGTCTGGCGCAAAGTGGGCCGATCCTCCCGCCGCCTACGATCGTCTCGTCTATCGCTTCAATGGCACTGGGTACTTGAAGCCCGGCTACATGCAGGTTTTTGTCGTCAATGCCGAGGGTGGCGCGCCGCGGCAAATCACCAACGGCAATTTTCCCAACGGCGGCAACGAATTTGGCCCCTCGCGCGCGTCCTGGACTCCTGATGGCAAGAACTTGATCGTTTCCGTCAATCGCCATCCCGAGTCGGATCACGAATACCTCGACGATGAAGTCTACGAATTTAGTGTCGCCGACGGTTCCTTGCGCGCGCTCACGAACCGCAAAGGACCGGACAATTCGCCAGCTGTTTCTCCCAACGGTAAATTCATCGCTTACACCGGCTACGACGATCGCTATCAAGGCCACCAGACTACCAAGCTCTATCTAATGAACCGCGATGGCACCGGCTCCCACTCCCTGTCCGACAAACTTGATCGTGTCGTCCAGGACCCCCAATGGGCCCCCGACAGCGGCGGTGTCTACTTCCGCTACGATGATCAAGGCGATTCCAAAATTGGCTTTTGTCTGCTCGACGGCACTTGCAAGAAAATCTCCGATCATCTCGCTTCCACACTCAGCGCAGGCGGCAGCGGCACATTCTCACTCTCCCACAATGGTTTAATCGCTTTGACTTATGGCCGCCCGGATAACCCCGGTGACGTCGCCATTAACAACTTGGGGGCGATGAAAGTGCTCACCTCTTTGAACCAGGAGCTCCTCGCACAGAAAAAACCCGGCCATGTCGAAGAAATTTGGTACCAATCGTCAAAAGACAACCGCAAAATCCAGGGCTGGATCGTTCACCCTCCCGATTTCGACCCTTCCAAGAAATATCCTCTTGTCCTTGAGATTCACGGCGGCCCTTTTGCTGACTACGGCGACCGCTTCGACTTCGAAAAACAGGTGCTTGCTTCTCGAGGCTACGTCGTTCTGTACACGAATCCACGCGGCAGCACCAGCTACGGCGAAGAGTTTTCCAACCTTATCCATCACGCTTATCCCGGTGACGATTATTACGATCTCAACAGCGGCGTGGACGCCGTCGTCGCCAAAGGCTACATCGACACCAACAATCTCTTTGTCACCGGCGGCAGCGGTGGCGGCGTCCTCACCTGCTGGACCATCGAGCACACCGAACGTTTCCGCGCCGCTGCCTCCCTCTATCCGGTCATTAATTGGTACAGCTTTGCGCTCACTTCGGACATCCCCTTCATCACGAAATACTGGTTCCCCGGTCTCCCTTGGGACAACACCGACAATTACATGCAGCGTTCCCTCACCAATCTCGTCGCTAAAGCAAAGACTCCAACTCTAGTCATGACCGGCGAAGCCGACTACCGCACCCCGATTTCCGAAGCCGAACAGTTTTACACCGCACTCAAACTACTGAATGTGGACGCCGTACTCGTCCGCGTCCCCGAAGAACCACACGGCATCGGCCGTCGCCCCAGCCACCACATCGCTAAAATGCTTTACGTGGCCGGCTGGTTCGAACAACATAAGGCCAAGCCCTAATCGCACAGAAAGAGGCGTTCCATGAATTACAAGCGCATCGCAATTCTCGCAGTCGCTGCTGCACTCGGCGTCGTCGTTTTCACCGGCGCATTCTTGGTCGCCGCGTCCGCCCCCACCGGCGCGTCCGGCTACAGAGTGATCAAGATTGTTCCCATCAGCGGCGAAGGCGGCTGGGACTACGTCTATGTGGACAGCGACGCTCGTCGCGTCTACGTCTCTCACGCCACCCAGGTTGTCGTGCTGGACGCGGATTCGTACGAAGTCGTTGGCAGCATCCCGGACACGCAAGGGGTGCACGGCATCGCCATCGCTCCCGAACTCGGCCGCGGCTTCACCAGCAACGGCCGTTCGAACGATGTAACCATCTTCGACCTCAAGACGTTGAAGACCATCGGCACAGTTAAGACAGACGCCAATCCCGACGCCATCGTCTACGACTCCGTCAGCAAGCGCGTCTTCACCTTCAATGGCCGCGGCAAGAACACCACCGCCATCAACGCCGCCGACGGCACAGTCGCCGGCACGCTCGCTCTGGGCGGCAAGCCTGAATTTGCCGTCGCCGACGGCAAAGGCAGCATTTACGTCAACATCGAGGACACTTCCGAGCTCATCCACATCGACTCTCAGAAGATTACTGAAACGCATCGCTGGCCCCTCGCCCCATGCAAGTCGCCTTCAGGATTGGCCATGGATCGGAAGAACCGCCGCCTGTTTGCGGTTTGCGATGAAAAAGTCATGGCCGTCGTGAATGCGGACACTGGCAAAGTCGTCGCGACTCCCACAATCGGTGAAGGTGTTGACGCCAGCGCCTTCGAGTCGGCCACTCAGCTCGCCTTCGCTTCGAACGGCGAAGGCACTCTCACCGTGGTCCACGAGGATTCGCCGGACAAATTTACAGTTGTCGAGAATGTCCCCACCAAAAAGAGCGCCCGCACTATGGCCCTCGACCTCAAGACCCACAACATTTTTCTCCCCGCCGCCGATTTCGATCCGCCTGCTCCCGGCGAACGCCGCGGCAAAATGAAGCCCGGCTCGTTCGTCCTTCTTGTTCTCGGCAAGTAGCCGGAACTCATCCGCGCAGCACGAATCCGGCGCGGCCAAAAAACAAAAGCGTCCCGGTAAGGAGGGCACCGGGACGCTTTCTATTTGGGGCCTGAGGGAACTCTTAGTGCACGACGCCGACGTTATGCGCGCCGGCAGCGAACGAAAAACTCGCGCCCGCGGCTTGCGGCAGCCACCACATCTTTCTGATCCAGCGATTCTGGCTCACCATCATCCGCTTGCCCAGGTAGTCCATGACCGTGGGGCTCACCTGCGTCACTGCGTAAATCGCATTCGAATTCGCGAACGGCCGCAAGAACGGATTGGACTCTTGTCCGTATCCGCCGGTGACCGCGCGCTTCGTGGACCACGCATCAAACGCCGCGCCGCTGTGCCCGGCCACCGCCAGGCTGTACCAGATCACGCGCTGGCGATGCGTTTCGCGGGGGCGCGTATACACCGGCTTCACCGGGAGAAAGGGCTGGGCCGGTGCGGCTGGCAAAATCGCTGCCGCATCGGCCTTGGGAGTCGGCATGGAGGGTAACGCCGATGCCGACGAAGAATCCTTTGTCGCGCTTTCCGCCACAACGGCTGGCGTATCCGAAACGGTCTTCACAGCGTCATCCATCTGCGGGATGGAAACAATCAGGAGAAGTGCTTCAAGGACCATTTGCCACCTCAGTATTGCCCGTGGGTCTTGCAAGTCCGTCCCCACTCGCAATACGGGCAATTTACTGTACAAAAGGACAGGTGGCACTGGCCCATTGGTCACATTTTGATTAGTACTCCTCTCTAGCCCCTCCGTTTGCCTCTTTCAAAACGGCAGTACTAGTCCATAATTGTGAAAACATTTCGACATTCGTGGCACGGTCCTGCCACTCCGCCGAGCCCCCTTGCGTGCCCAGATTTCCTTTGGCGAACTTCTCAATCCAACGCCATTCGCGCCCAAAATCGCAGCGCCGCGGCTTCGATCTCCATCTCACCTGAAGATTGACTCTGCTATAATCCCCACCGTTGGCGTCCGCCGCGGCGGGCGCCGCCTCCACGATGGCGGCCCACGACTCTTCCGCAGCCAAGCGCGCTCGCACTCCTCAGCGAGGTCCGCAAACGCCCCGCTTCATCGTCATCGAAGGCCCGCTGCGCGTCGGCAAAACCACCCTCGCCAAGATTCTCGCAGAACGCCTCCACGCCCGCCGCATCTACGATTGCGAGGACAATCCTTTCCTCGCCGATTTCTACAACGCCAAGCCCGGCTCCGCCTTCCGCGCCCAAATGTACTTCCTCCTGGAGCGCCAAAAGCGCCTCCGCGAAGCCCTCGCCGTCGAAAGTCCCGGCCCGGTCCTCTCGGACTTCCTCATGGAAAAGGACCGCATCTTCGCCAACCTCAATCTCGACGACGAAGAGCTGAAGCTATACGACCGCTACTACACCGCCCTCACCGCCGACGTCCCCGCCCCCGACCTGGTCATCTATCTCCAGGCCAAGCCCGAGGTCCTCCGCGCCCGCATCGCCAAAAAAGCCTCCCGCGACGAATCCCACATCGCCCCCGAATACATCGAGGAAGTCGCCCGCGCCTACGAACATTTCTTCTTCCGCTACGCCGCCTCCGACCTTCTGGTCATCAACACCTCCGACATCGATTTCGTCGAGCGCAGCGAAGACCTCCAACAGCTCCTCCGCCGCCTCCAGGATCCCGTCAAAGGCACCCAGTATTTCCTCCCCCTCGGCCCCTCCGACTAAGGTTCTGCCACTGTTGCGGCGACTTTACGTCGCCATCGGCTTTGCACCACCACACCCTGTCATTCTGAGCGAAGTGGGCCGATTTTTATTATCGGTCCGCTCCCGCGGACCGGTCGGCCCACGAAGAGAGGAATCTCTCTTCGGCTGCATGTCCTTCCCTTTCACTCCTCGCAGGCCCCGGTCTGGATGCCTTTACCACGCTACTTCGCGAGCTGGTACTCGCCTTCAATCTGGCACGACAGGGCCTCACCCGCCGGCGTACAAGTGTATGTGCCTTTGCCTTTGATGCCCTTCAGCTTGCCGCTCCCTCCGGTGAATCCCCAGGTTCCCTTCAGTTCGGTGGGGGGGCCGTCTTTGGACATCGTTCCCGTCCCCTGATACCACACGAAAAACTTGTCGCCGCTCTCCATCGTCGCCACGTGAAAGCCGCGAGCGCGCGACGTGTTGCCGCTGATGTCCGCCGTCTCCGTGCTGACTCCCTCCTTGGATTTATCTCCTCCGATTTCCATCGGCTTCGGATACGTGCATTTGAATTGCTCCACGCCAACGCTGTGATCCGGCCGGTCGCCTACAGGAACAATGTGCTGGGGATCTGGCTTGCCACATTGTGCCGTTCCGCTGACTTTGGTCTGTGCGCCCACGCTCACCGCGCACACCAACACCACTGGGGCTACGATCAAAAATCGACGCATGGGAATCTACCTCCTTCAGAATTTTGTTACGGGCCCTTCAGAAATTCGCTCGAAGCCTATTCCCTGGCTCAACAAAGTGTCAAGCGGAAGAATCCGTTCCCGTCACTGTCATCTAAGAAGACCTCCTTCTCGCCTGGGGAGGGCACGACTTTAGTCATGCCGCGACCAGCCCCAGCTTGTCATCCCGAGCGCAGCGAGGGATCCTGGCTTAATTTCAACTTCACCTCGCTCGACTAGATCATCCCACTCACGACTCTGTCATCCCGCCCGCCCTGAGCGTAGTCGAAGGGAACCCGTCGCGCACTGGCACGCGGTAAGCGGGCAAAGAGAATTGGCGCGAACGGTGGTGAGGGATCTGCTTTTGCTTCCGACATTCAGACGTTCAGACGTTCCGACGTTCCTTCCACAACTCCCAAAACAACTTCACCGTCCCCGGTCCATGCCCCGCATAATGATTATTCGCATACGCAAACACTTTCAGGTTCCTCGACACAAACTGGCGGAACACTTCCACCCAACTCGTCAATTCTTCCCTCCGGTCCACCACCGTCTTTTCCCAGCTCCTCGTCACTTCTTCAATCCCTTTGCGGTCCCCCAGCCAGCGCACGTACGTCCAGTCCGTCGTGATCGGGTCGAACCCCAGCGACGCTGGAGGCGGCATGAACGCCAAATCCTGCAGCACCAAAGCCACTTTGTGCTCGCACAGCACTTCGGCCAGCCGCGCGTTCAGCCATTTCCTGTTCCGGATCTCCACCGCAAATTGGTGGCCTGCTGGTAGCTTCGTCAGGAACGCCGCCAGCACGTTCAGGAAAGCTTCTTGCGTCGAGAATCTCCACCGGTCGAAGAACGGAAACTGAAACACCATCGGCCCCAGCTTCCCGCCCAGCAGACGCATCGTTTCCACGAACTCTGCAAATTCCCCGTCGCAGTTCACCAGCGCTTTCTCGTGCGTAATCGTCTGCGGCACCTTCACGGAGAAGAGAAAGTCTTCCGGAGTGCGCGCCGCCCAATTGGTCACCGTCTTCGCGGAAGGACACGCATAGAATGTCGAGTCCACTTCCACCGTCGCAAAGTGTTTCGCGTAGAACGTCAGATAGTCCGACGACCGCATCCCCTTCGGATAGAACGAACCTTCCCAACCATCCGCCGTGAACGACGACGTCCCCAGCAAGATGCCCGGTATCTCATACCGTCGCGCGATCTCTTCTTCGTTTGCGGGTGCCCCACCCTCAATTCTTGAAGGTGCGATACCTTCTTCGAGTTTCGATTCCTCTAACTCGAAGAGTGTAGGTGCGTCTCTTGCGTTGATTTTGGGGCGCTTGGGCACCACGAAATTCTAACCCCAGTGTTCCGATGTCGGTCTCTCAATTGCTCGATCCGCACCAACCGCCTCATTCCGAGCGGAGTGGCGGTTACATGTTGACGATCTTTCTCCCACTCAAGATTCGATACCATTCGATAGCCTTGCCTTCATCAGCGTAGCTGTATCCCACGCTATGGCCAAATAGGTTACGTCTGGTATAGGTCTCCGGCGAGATACTTGAAACCGGTATCCACGGCCACAGTGGCCACGGTGCTGCCGCGCCCGAGCTCTTGCGCCAATTGTAGCGCCGCCGTGACGTTCAGCCCGGATGACGTGCCCGCGAAGATTCCTTCCTCCTTCGCCAGCCGTCGCGCCATTTCGCGAGCGGCAGGTTCCTCCACCGTGCGCACTTCATCATAGACGCCGTCCGCCAGGTGCGGCGGCCGGAATCCAGCGGCGATCCCCTCGACTCGGTGCGGCCCTCCTTTCCCCGTGGTAAGCACGGGGGAGCCTCCCGGCTCGAGCGCCACGATGCGCGCCTTGCATCCGGCTTCCTTCAGCGCGCGCGACACCCCAGCAATCATCCCGGCCGTACCCACTCCGCCGCAAAACGCCGCCAGCCCAGCGCCCGCCTGTTCCACCAGCTCCGCGCCGATTCCCATGTAGGCGCGAATCGCGTCCGCGTTATGGAACTGATCCGTGTAGAACGTGCCCGGCTGCTGGGCCAACTCTTCCGCGCGCTTCTTCATTCTCTGGTACAGCTCCGGTACCAGCTTGCCGTTTTCAGCCGGAAAAATCTCCAAATCCGCGCCGAAAAGACGCATGGTCTGCAGCTTTTCTTTCGCAAATCCGTCCGAGGAAATAGGCGTGAAGTGGTAGCCCTTGATCGCGCAGACCATCGCCAGAGACGATCCCGTGCTTCCTCCCGTCCACTCCACCACGCGCATCCCCGGGCGCAGCTCCCCGCGCGCCTCCGCTCCTTCAATCATCGCCAGCGCCATGCGATCTTTGTAAGAGCCGGTGGGATTGTAGTACTCCAGCTTGACGAGCACGTCCCCCATCGACGGCGTCACGACTCTCCGCAGCCGCACCACCGGCGTATTGCCGATCGCCTGCAAAACCGAATCTCGAATCCCATTGCTCTGAATCCAATTGCCCCCAGTCCCAATGCCATGCGCCATGATCTTCTCGCCACATCCCATGAGATAAGCTCCCCGGCAGCTTAGGCTTCCGCCATTGGATGCAGCAAGGTCCGCATTGGCACGTGGGGCTGAATAAATCTCGCCGAAACGTCGGCACGTCGTAAGGTCTGAACGTCGAATGTCCCACTTTGATGAGAAATAGCAATGACACCCGGCAGTTTTCGTAAATGCACATTCCAAAGGGGTTGCGGGCGTCACAGTTTGTAAATGCAGATTCTAAAGGAGTTGCGGTGACAGGTTTTTCGTCACGTGACGGCGGGTGGGGTGGGACAGCTAGGAAGGAACGGTGGAGAGAGCTTTCACGGGTCGGAGCAAGCAGTTGGGGCAAAAAAGTAGCGGACAAAGGAAGGCGCTCCTTTCTCCGCCGAGGCTGAAAGTCAAAACCAGTATAACATTAAAGGTACTACGTGTCAATGTTTATTTAGTGTATAATTCGAATGGATGCGCAAAGTATTGAAAGGATGCGGTTTGCAAATTCATAGGCGCAACACCCGCACCCTTGAAAACCGCAACGTGCGGCACCTCAGCCACGCGCTTCTACTTGACATGCGTTACGTAACGCGTTACGGTGCGAAGTGATCCGCTCGATCCGCCACAAGGGGCTGCGACGGCTCCACGAAGACGATGATCAGCGGGGCGTACTAAGCGAGCACGCGGAAAAGCTGGGTGACATTCTTGCGCGCCTCGATGCAGCGGCCACGGCGGCGGACATGGACTTGCCAGGGTTCCGGCTGCATCCGCTCAAGGGCGAGTTAAAGGGCTTCTGGGCTGTCACGGTTCGCGCGAACTGGCGAGTGATTTTCCGCTTTGCCGACGGGGACGCTCTGGACGTTGATTACGTGGATTACCACTGAAGGAGATTGAGCTATGGCGATGAAGAATCCACCGCATCCGGGCGGCATGGTGCTGCGGCAGTGTATTGAGCCGCTGGGTCTGACCATCACGGACGCGGCGGCGGCGCTGGGAGTCACGAGGACGACGCTGTCGGAACTGGTGAACGGGAAGCGCGGGATTTCTCCGGAAATGGCCGTACGATTGTCCAAGGTATTTGGAGGGGGCGCCGAAAGCTGGCTCACGCAGCAGGCGCAGTATGACCTTGCCCAGGTACGGGCCGATCGCATCAAGCTACGGCGGCTGGTGTTAGCGTAGCTGAAATCCACACCTTGAAAAGCTCAGGACTGCGGTACTCGGCGGCCTTCAAAGACAAGTCTATGTTATAGGCGGATGGTCTATCTCCCATTCAAGGATCTAGTGGTTCGTTAGGGAGCCTCCAGGGACATGGCGATGCGAGACCTCTTCGAGGATAATGCCCAAGTACTCTAGAGAGTTTTAAACTTTGCGCATCTCCCGTTGAGGAAGATCCAAATGATAGGTGCAATCGCGGGTGACATTATCGGATCGGTCTACGAGTGGCAGAACATCAAGACCAAGCAGTTCGATCTGTTCAGTCCGGACTGCTATTTCACC
>JACXTT010004331.1_pt1 | contig 21128 bp, 16 predicted proteins | sample 9270951 | NCBI WGS metagenome assembly JACXTT01 (sample SAMN15532306, study PRJNA645909) | rock metagenome | isolation source: weathered quartz diorite | place: Puerto Rico | collected 2017-06-21
CTGAGATACCTTCCGGGCGGACTCAGGGGCTTATGGAGGACGCGGCAGAAGAACGCTCATTGACGCTTGGTCGAGCTGGTGAAAATTTCACCTGCCACGCCGACCCAGTACCTCCGAAGAACGTGACAAACCCTATTTGGGAGGCTGGTAGGCAAAAAGCATTGCGACGTACACCGAGCAGAAATAGTTAGCTCGCAGGCTTCCCCATCGACGTAAAGACATGGCCGTAAGACAAACTAGAGGTGGCTGCAGATGTAAAGCAACAGCTCGAGTCGGACATCGCCGGTATCTCTGGGGACCGGCTTCTCGATGAACGATTTATGGTCATTCGCCAGGCCAGGGCTGTGTCGAAGTCCCGTGGCGACCAGGCGGCCCAATTTCTCCCGCAATTTGTCGAATCGGTGAACTCTTCGGGTATGTTTGGTGAGGCACTGCAGCGGCATGGCATCGACGGGACCACTGTAGCCCCTGCTTCGGACGGTGATGGTAATCGGTATTGAAGCACGGGCACGGCATACGAGACCGCACTACATATTAGCCGCAACGAAGATTGGCCCGATCTGACGGCCAGCCTCACGTCCAGTGCTGGGCATCGCCAGCGGTGACCTGCGCAAACACCTCATATAAACTGGTCAGACATCAAACCGAAGGAGTTGACTTGTTGTTCAATCTGGAAGCCGTCTCGACGCAGCGCCTTTACCGGCTAATCGCCGAGAAGATTGCCGAGAAAATCCGCGCTGGTGAATTCCCGGTTGGCAGCCGACTGCCTGCAGAACGGGACTTGGCGGAAGCATTGAACGTCAGCCGCTCGTCGGTGCGCGAGGGACTGATCGCCTTGGAACTGAGCGGCTACGTCGAAGTGCGCTTGGGTAGCGGCGTGTACGTCACAAAACCAAAGGAAGGTATGGCTGTGGGTTCCCCGCCTACGACCGAGCCCACGCCTTCTGCATCCGCTCGACCCGCAGCCGATGTAGGCCCCTTCGAGTTGCTCGAGGCACGACTGCTCGTCGAGCCCGAAGTTGCCGCTTTGGCGGCCCAGCATGCCAGCAACCAACAGCTCTCCGTGATCCGGGAAGCCCAAGAGGCCATGTCTGCCAGCGGAGCACCTAGCCACCTCGACCGCGCGTTCCATGCTGCTATCGCGGCCGCCTGTGGCAATTCAGCACTCGAAGCCGTGGTCCTCTCGCTACGCGACCTAAGTGAAGCCAGTCCCGTATATCAGCGCCTGGACAAGCACTTCGTCGGCCGCAAGGCCTGGAATGCTGCATTGGTCGAGCACGACCGCATCACTGGTGCGATTCTTGAACGGGACCCAATCCGCGCGCGCCACGAGATGTACGCCCATCTGATTGCCATCATGGCCCGGCTGCGCGAGGACTTCGGTGACAGCCTGCCTTCATCCAAGCGCAAGGTTACCCCCAAGAAACGCGCGCCCAGTGTCAGCGACCGGAGTTCCAGCCACGGAACCACCGAAGCGGGGGATGTCACCAACCTGGTCGACGCGGAGGCGCCGGCGCAGCGCGCGTCTCGGACCACCGCCCGGCGCAAAGTATGAGCCCCATCGTAGCGTTGCGCTCGGTGTGCCCGCCGAGCGTTCGGTCAATGCATTTTCACGCGCGGTCGTGTACCTCGAGCAAATAGTCGCGCCAGCGTGTCAAGTGCCGCTCTGGGCAACCCGTGTAGCGCCCGCTGGTGCATCTGGTACAGCGACATATACATCAGCCTGGCGAAATAGCCCTCCAGCCACAGGTTGCCGCGAATCAAGCCCCCCATGAGATTGCCGACCGTGCTGTGCCGACCGAGCGAGACGAGCGACCCGAAGTCCCGGTATCGCCAGGGCTTCAAGGGCTTGCCCGCGAGCCGCCTGATGAGTCCTTCTCCCAAGTGCGAGGCCTGCTGATGAGCCGCCTGCGCGCGCGGCGGCACCAATACCCCACCCTCGCGCCCTAGCCACGGACAGGCCGCGCAGTCCCCGATGGCAAACACATGCTCGTCGAGCGTGGTCTGTAGCGTCGGGCCCACGCGTAGTTGGTGGATTCCGTTGACTTCCAAGCCATCCAGACCGCGAGCAAACTCCGGCGCCTTGACCCCGGCGGCCCAGACCACCAGCTCTGCGGCAACGCTGCGCCCGTCTGCCAGTTGGACACCGTGCTGCCGCACCTCCGACACGCGCGCGCCGGTGTGGATCGTCACGTTGAGCGCGCGCAACTGCTTCGCCGCCCCCGCTGACAATCGCTCTGGCAAAGCCGGAAGAATACGTGGGCCGGCCTCGATCAGATGGATTCCGAGTTGGGCTGGATCCAGGCGCTCGAGACCGTAGCTCAGCAATTCACGTGTGGTGTGCTTCAGTTCGGCGGACAGCTCTACCCCCGTCGCACCGGCGCCAATGATGGCCACCTGCAACTGGTGGGGCTGAAGCGGCTCGCTCTGGGCATGCGCTCGGATGCACGCGTTGACCAAGCGCCGGTGAAACCGCTCGCCATCGACGGGAGTCTCAAGCGCGATCGCGTGCTCCCGCACGCCCGGCGTGCCGAAATCATTCGTCCGGCTTCCCACCGCAAACACCAGGGTATCGTAGGGAACATCACGCAGCGGCGTAACGGCATCGCCGAACTCGTCCACATGCGGTGCCAGGTGCACGACGCGGCGGCTCCGGTCCAGCCCAATCACCTCACCGATGCGGTCGGTGAAGCCGTGCCAATGGCCTTGAGCCATGTAGCTCAGCTCGTGCATGCCAAGATTCATGCTGCCTGCCGCGATTTCGTGCAAATGCGGTTTCCAGAAGTGCGTTCGCTTCTTGTCGATTAGTGTGACATGTGCCCGCCCGCGCTTGCCCAAGCTGTCGCCCAGCAATGTGGCAAGCTCCAGGCCGCCGGCGCCACCGCCAACGATTACGATGCGGTGCAGCCCATCGGGTGCTGTGGTCTGAGGTATCGACGACATACTTCAACCTCCCGGTAGCGAGCTTGATGCCAGGATGCCTCGATCCACCTGCGCCAATTGCGTCTTGCCGCAAAAGGCCATGGTCAAATCGAGCTCCTTGTGGATGATCTCAAGGGCCTTGGTCACTCCAGCTTCTCCTTGGCCCCCCAGGCCGTATAGAAATGCGCGTCCGATGTAGGCCCCGCGCGCCCCCAAGGCATAGGCCTTGAGCACGTCCTGGCCGCTGCGGATACCGCCGTCCATGTGCACTTCGATGCGCGAGCCTACCTCGCCAACGATCGCTGGCAATGCGTCGATGCTGCTCAATGCGCCATCGAGCTGTCGGCCACCGTGGTTGGAAACAATCAGCGCGTCGGCCCCGGAATCGACCGCCAGCCGCGCATCCTCGACGTCCTGAATGCCCTTGAGAATGAGCTTGCATCCCCAACGCTTCTTGATCCACGCCACGTCGTCCCAATTGAGCGTCGGGTCGAACTGCTGCGCGGTCCACGCTGACAGGGACTTCATGTCCTCCACCCCATCCACGTGGCCGACGATATTGCCGAACTGGCGGCGCGGGGTCCCCAGCATGCCAAGGCACCAGCGCGGCTTGGTCATCATATTGACGAGGTTGGGCAAGGTGAGCCGAGGCGGTGCAGTGAGGCCGTTCTTGAGATCCTTGTGTCGCTGCCCCGGTATCTGCAAGTCGAGTGTGAGCACCAGTGCCGCGCACCGGGCAGCCTTGGCCCGGTCAATCAACCGTTCAATAAACGCCCGGTCCCGCATCACGTAGAGCTGGAACCAGAAGCCCTCTCCCGCGTGCTTGGCCACATCTTCGATGGAGCAAATGCTCACGGTTGACAGCGTGAATGGGACGCCAAACTTGCGCGCTGCGCGTGCGGCCAGGATCTCGCCATCTGCGTGAATCATTCCGGTCAGACCGGTTGGCGCCAGGGCAACTGGCATGCTGACCGCCTGACCAACCATTTTAGTGGCCGTGCTGCGGCCATCCATATTGACCGCAACGCGGTGCCGCAGCCGAATGGCCTGCAGATCCCGTTCGTTAGCTCGATAAGTGCTCTCAGTCCATGAACCGGTGTCCACGTAGTCGTAAAACATGCGCGGCACGTTCCGCTGGGCTTGGACGCGAAGATCCTCGATACAGGTGATCACGGGCATTTTTTCTGAACTCGCTCAGTGGTGATCCATTGCGTGGCAGCACTTACACATAGAACTTGCGCTTGCTCATCTGGCCCACGCCAGGGTTGAAGGTATTCGTTGGGTCGGTTTCCCGATAGAAGGCAGCCAGCGCCGGCTTTGCGCAATAGACGTGGCCCACGTTGTGCTCGGCCGGATACTCCCCGCCCTTGGCTGCGATCAAATCCAGCACCTGCTGCTTGATAGCGTTGAGGTCGCCGCCCTTCTTGACGATGTAGTCATGGTGGAAGACGTGGCACAGGAAGTGCGCGTAGCGATAGCGCCCTGCCAGTTGGGCCTCGATCTCGGGCGGCAAGTGTTCCGTCCAGTCGAGCACGTTGCGCGGCAGGGCGAAGTCGAGCGAGAACACGCCTTCGACGTCGGCCTGGTGGACGGCTTTGAAACGGATGGCGGCTCCGCCGGCCACGAAGCGGTGAAGAAAGGCCTGCTCCCCCTCCTCCGGTGTACACGCAAACCAGGCGCCGTCATCCGAGTTAGCCAGCAACCCAGACAGGAGTTGCTCGGCGTGTTCTACATCTGGCCCCGCCACCTTCAGGAGCAGAAGGTGCTCGTAGCCCTCGCGAAGCGCGCACAAGCGCGGCGGCAGATGTTGCGGCAACAGTTGCCCGACGAACTGGGCGATCCGATCCGACGGGTGTGTCGGCAAGACTCTGAAGCGCCCCAGCAGACGGTCGACCTGGGACTTCAACGCAAAGAGGCTGGGTATCGCGTCGGTACCGAAACGCTCGATGACGGCGAACATGTCTTTCGCGTAGCGCGCAGACAGGTCGAAAATATCTCGGTGCATGTACTCGCAGGCCACGGGCAGCGCCATGTCTGGCGCGAGTAGCCTGTGCCGCAGTTCGGTCGCCATGGTGGGTTTACGCACACCGACGCAAAAGACCCGAGCTTGTGCGTCGGCCTCAAAGGTATCTATCCGTACCGCGAAGACGGCAAGCTTGCCCGCACTGCCGGACGCCTCGTACAAACGCGTTGGGTCGTTGTTGAAGCGTGCGGGCGTCGGTGCCTCGACGTCCCGCACGCGGATTTCATAGTCGGAGCACGACGCTTTGCGGCCAGCAGCACGGTCAATGTCGGCCTCGGTGAAGTCGCCGTTATCCAGTCGCGCAAGCATGGTCTCGGGCGTATCACCAAGCCGGATGCCCAGATGGTTCACCAGTTGGAGCGTGCCCGAGGCATCAACGTGGGCGAACAACGCCAGTTCGGTGTAGGCGGGCCCTCGCCGCACCAGCATGCCACCCGAGTTGTTGCAGATGCCGCCGATCACGGAGGCGCCAATGCACGACGAACCAATTTCCGAATGGGGCTCCCGTCCATAGGGCTTGAGCGCGCGTTCCAAGCCATGCAAGGTCGCCCCCGGAAAACAGATCGCCTGGCGGCCCTTATCGATCACCTGGATGGAGTCCATCGACAACGTGTTGATGACAACCACGTCTCGCTCATATTCGTCGGCCCCCCCATGAGGTGTGGAGCCCTCCGTCAGGCCGGTGTTTGCTGCCTGCATGATCACCGCCTTGCCGGCTGCAACGCAGGCCTGCAGCACCCGCCATTGCTCCAGCAGCTTCGTCGGAAACACGACCGCCAGCGCTTCGCCCTCGCCGGAGCGGAAGCCCCGGCGATAGCGCTGCGTGCGACGGTGGTCAGTCTGCACGTTATGAGGACCAACGATCCGACGCAGACGCTCAATGAACGCCGCATTGTCGGACGCGCACGCTGGCGAAGCTGACACCGGCATCAGGATCTCCAAAGATTGGACCGCGGATTACGCCGCGATGTCTCCCAGGCAGAGGTACTTGAGCTCGACGTATTCCTCAATGCCATGCTCCGAGCCCTCGCGCCCCAGACCCGACTGCTTGACGCCACCGAACGGCACATGTTCCATGGAGATCATGCCGGTGTTGACCCCCACCATGCCGTATTCGAGCGCCTCGCCCACGCGAAAGATGCGGCCCACGTCGCGGCTATAGAAATAGCTCGCGAGGCCGAACTCCGTGTCGTTAGCGGCGGCGATAGCCTCCTGCTCCGTGCCAAAGCGGAACACCGGCGCAAAGGGGCCGAAGGTCTCTTCGCGCGCGCACAGCATGTCCGGCGTGGCGTCGGCCACTACCGTCGGCTCGAAGAACTGCCCGGCGCCCAGTTGCGTAAGCCGCTTGCCGCCGGTCACGACGCGGCCGCCCTTGGCCACGGCATCCGCCAGGTGGCGCTCGACCTTTGCCACGGCCGCCTCCTCAATCAGCGGCCCCTGCTCAACGCCGGCCTCGAAGCCATTGCCGACCCTGGCTCGACGCACGCGCTCGGCGAACTTGCGAACGAACTCGTCGTAGACGCCGTCCTGTACATAAAAGCGATTGGAGCAAACGCAAGTCTGTCCGGCATTGCGGTACTTGCTCGCGAACGCGCCTTCAACGGCGCTGTCGATGTCGGCATCATCGAAGACGATGAACGGTGCATTGCCACCCAGCTCGAGCGAGAGCTTCTTGACCGTCGGGGCGCACTGGGCCATCAGAATGCGGCCCACTTCGGTGGATCCGGTGAAACTGAGGTGGCGCACCACATCGCTCGCGCACAGCACCTTGCCAACGGCGATGCTGTTACCGCTGTCGGCGGTGAGAATGTTGAGCACGCCGGCCGGGATACCAGCGCGAATCGCCAGCTCACCAGCAGCCAGGGCCGTCAACGGCGTCAGCTCGGCCGGCTTGACAACCACGGTGCAGCCTGCGGCAAGTGCAGGAGCGACCTTGCGTGTGATCATAGCCAGCGGGAAGTTCCACGGCGTGATGGCCGCGCATACGCCGATGGGCTGCTTGAGCACCAGTTGACGGCGATTCTCGTCGAACTGCGACAGGGTCTCGCCGTTCACGCGCTTGGCCTGCTCGGCGAACCATTCGACGAAGCTCGCACCGTAGGCCACCTCACCCGTGGCCTCGGCTAAAGGCTTGCCCTGCTCGGCTGTCATCAGGTGCGCAAGATCGTCCTGATGGGCCATAAGCAGGTCAAACCATTTGCGCAGAAGCTGGCTGCGCGCCTTGGCGCCCAAGCGTCGCCAGGCCGGCCACGCCGCGTTGGCGGCGGCGATGGCGGACTCGGCATCCACCGAACCGAGATTGGCCACATCGGCCAGCTTCTCGCCGGTGGCAGGATCGTGCACATCAAAGCGGCTCGCACCCGGCACCCATTGACCGTTAATCAGCGCATCGGTCTTGAGCAGGCTCGGATCGGCGAGCCCGTCCAGCGTGAAATGGATCTTCGTCATCATTCCTCCCTCAGGCCCGGACGGCGCGCTCGATGATGTCAAGCGCCTTGGCGAACAGAGCGTCGTCGATGGTCAGTGGGTACAGGAAGCGGATGGCGTTGCCATACATGCCGCAACTCAGCAGCAGCAGACCCTCTTCCATAGCGTTGCGCTGGACTTGCTGAAGTCGCGCCGCGTCGGGCTTGCCGGTCTGCGGGTCGCGGAACTCGATGGCCACCATGGATCCCAGGCCGCGCACCTCGGCGATGACCGGGAAGCGCTCGCGCAGAGCTTCGAGGCGTTGGGTGAGCTGCGCGCCCAGCTTCTGCGAGCGCTCGCACAGTTTCTCTTCAGCCAGGACGTCTAGCACCGCATGCGCTGCGGCCACCGCCAGGGCGTTGGCCGCGTAGGTGCCACCGAGGCCGCCCGGCGCCGGTGCATCCATGACTTCGGCACGACCGCACACGCCAGACAGCGGCAGGCCGCCTGCCAGGCTCTTGGCCATGGTGATCAAGTCAGGCCTGACATCGTAGTGCTCCATCGCGAAGACTTTGCCGGTCCGCCCGAACCCGGTCTGGATCTCATCGGCAATGAGTAGGATGCCGTGCTGGTCGCACAGAGTACGCAGGCCACGCATCAGCTCGGCAGGCGCCACGTTGAATCCGCCTTCGCCCTGCACGGGCTCAAGGATGATCGCGGCAACGCGCTGCGGATCGATGTCGGTCTTGAACAGGCCTTCGATGGCGGCCAGAGCGTCGTCGGCGCTCACGCCCTGTAGGGTAGACGGGTACGGCACGTGAAACACGTCGCTCGGGAAGGGGCCGAAGCCAAGCTTGTACGGGGCTACCTTGCCGGTCAGTGCCATTCCCATCAGCGTGCGGCCGTGAAAACCGCCACCGAAAGCAATCACACCCGGACGGCCGGTGTGGGCGCGGGCGATCTTGATGGCGTTTTCTACGGCTTCGGCGCCCGTGGTGAAGAACGCGGTCTTGGCCGGCCCTTCGATCGGGGCGAGTGCGTTAATGCGCTCGGCCAGCGCCACAGCGCTTTCGTAGGGAACGATCTGATAGGCCGTGTGGGTGAAGCGCTGCAGTTGCTCTTCCACTGCCTTGACGATGCGCGGATGGCGATGACCCGTGTTGAGCACAGCAATGCCGGCGGCAAAGTCGATGTACTCCCGTCCCTCGACGTCCCACAGCAAGGCGTTCTCAGCGCGCTCCGCATAGAAGCCACACATCACTCCCACGCCACGAGGTGTGGCGGCCGTCCGGCGCTGCTGCAATGCTGCATTCGTAGGTTTGCTCACGATCAATGCTCCTTTGAAGATGGCAATGGGCGCATTACAGCGGCAATTTGATCCCGTCTGAAGAGCCAATCCGAGGTTCCCGAAGGAGCCAATCCCCTCTCCAAGCGGGGGCGCGTGCACCACGTCGATCCCGTGCCGCACGCCGGGCGTGCGCAGGGCCCATCGCCGCGCACGAAATCGGCGCATTGGCACCAGCCAATTCAGCACCCAAAACTAATTGGCCTGACCAGTAGTCCGCTTTGTGCTCCCAGGCATGGTTATTGCGATAGCATATTTGCAAACATACCATTGTTTTATATGACATTTTTCCGAGGCATGCAGAGAGCAAGGGAAAACACCTACGTGACCTGGCTCAAAGAAGAACATATTCTGAATTGGCCGGACCACTAGTCCACCGTGGAGTACTCATGCACAACCTGGAAGCTGTTTCCGCACAGCGTCTGTACCGACTGATTGCGGAGCGCATCGCTGAAAAGATCCGCTCAGGCGAGTTCCTCGTCGGCACACGCCTGCCTGCCGAGCGGGACCTCGCAGACATACTGCAGGTCAGCCGCTCGTCGGTGCGCGAGGCCCTGATTGCGCTGGAGCTGAGCGGATACGTCGAAGTGCGGGTGGGTAGCGGCGTTTATGTGATGGCAACGCGCGGCAACGAAGCTGGCTTATCCGTGTCACCGGGCGCAACGGACGTTGCACGGAATATCACCGAGCTGGCCAGCGACGTTGGCCCCTTTGAATTGCTCGAGACGCGGCTGCTGATCGAGCCCGAATGCGCCGCGCAAGCCGCACAGAAGGGCACCGATAAGCAGCTCGCCAGGATCCGCGAAGCACAGAAAGCCCTCTCCGAAGCCGGCGCCCCGAGCCACTACGACCGGGCGTTTCATGCCGCCATTGCAGCCGCCTGCGGCAACTCCGCCCTGGAGGCGGTCGTCTCCCATATCTGGGACCTCGCCGAAGCCAGTCCCGTGTACGAGCGCCTGGACAAGCATTTCGTCGACGGCAAGGCCTGGGACGTCGCACTGCTCGAGCATGACCGCATCGCGGACGCAATCCTGGAGCGCGATCCGATCCGCGCGCGCCATGCCATGTACGCGCATCTGATCGCCATCATGGCCCGCCTGCGCGAAGACCTCGCCGACAGCCTGCCGGACATCGCCACCAAGCCTGCCGTCAGCGGCAAGGTGCACCAGTTGCGCCAGTCCCGATGAGGCCCTCGCACCAGCCCCCATTCGCTACAAATCCATCCCTTCCTGGAGTCACCATGCGCTTTTCCAAGACCCGATTGAGCACGCTGCTTGCCGCCACGGCCCTTGCGGTCGCTACCCTGCCCGCGTATGCGCTCGACATCAAGCTGGGCCATGTGCTCGCCGCCAGCCATAGCTGGCACAAGGCCGCGGAGGGATTCGCCGCCGAGGTCAAGGACAAGACCGCGGGCCGCGTCAATTTCATCCTGTTCCCCAGCGGCCAGCTCGGCAACGAGAAGACCATGGTCGAGGGCATGCAGATCGGCAGCCAGGGTGCGGCTGTCATCGGATCGGGCTCGCTGCAGCCGGTGGACGCGCGCTTTGGCGTGGTCGAGCTGCCCTATACGTGGAACAACGCCGCGCAAGCCTACAAGGCCTACGACGGCGACCTCGGCAAGGCGCTGGAGAAGATTGCCGATGGCAAGAACCTGGTGCTGCTGTCCTGGTGGGAGAACGGCTTTCGCCACATCACCAACAATCGCGGCCCGATCAAGACACCCGCCGACCTCAAGGGCCTGAAGACGCGCGTCACGCCCGACAAGATGCGGCTCGACACCTTCACCCTGCTCGGAGCCGCGCCCGCGCCGCTCGCCTTCGGCGAACTCTACTCGGCGCTGCAGCAAAAGGTGTTCGACGCCCAGGAGAACCCGCTGTCCATCATCTACACCTCGTCGTTCTTCGAGGTGCAAAAGTACCTGTCGCTGACGGGCCACGTGTGGAGCCCCGCGAGCCTGGTGGTATCGAAGTCGGTCTGGAACCGCATCTCGCCCGACGACCGCAAGGCAATCAAGGCAGCCGCCGACCACTGGCGCGACGAACAGCGCCGCATGATCACCGAGGGCGACAAGCAGTACCTTGCTCAACTCAAGGACAAGGGCATGACGATCAACGAGGTGGACAAGGCGCCGTTCGCCACTGCCATCGCACCGGTGTGGAAGTCGTATGAGGCGGCGTTCGGCCCGGATCTGATGGGTCTGGTCAAGAAGTACCGCGAGGCAAAGTAATGCTTACGCGCCTCTCATATGCCCTCTCCGCGCTGAGCAAGGCCTTCGTCGCCGTCGCCTGCGCCGTGCTCGCGGTGCTGGTTACCGTCGTGGTATTCCAGCGCTTCGTCACGCACGACACACCGCGCTGGGCCGAGGAGCTGCCGCGCCTCGTGCTGGTGTGGTCCGCCTTCATCGGTGGCGTGGCCTGCAGCCGCGACCGCAGCCACCTGATGGCCGGCCTCCTGCCTTTCATCGTCAAGAACCCGCGGGTGCTTGCCACGGTGGACCGCGTCAACCATGTGCTGATCATCGCCGGACTGGTGGCCCTGGGCTGGGCCGGCTGGCAACTGGCGCAAATGACCATGGACCAGATGCTGCCCGCCATCGACGTCTCGGCCGGCGTTGTCTACCTTGCCCTACCGATCGCCTGCGCGCTCACGGCCATCGTCCACGTCGCCCAGCTCTTCGAGCCCTGGCCCCCGGCGCATGCCGAGTCTTTTTCCCTGGAGTAAAGCGTGTCGAGCGGAGCTCTCTTTCTTATGGGCGTCTTCATGCTCACCATGCTGGTGGACCTGCCCATCGTCTACGGCATGGTGCTCTCGGGGCTTGCTTACCTTGCGCTTTTCGACGCCGCGCCGGTCGCTGTGGCCGCGCAGCAATACGTCTCGGGCCTGGACAGCTTCACGCTGCTGGCCATCCCCCTGTTCATCCTTGCCGCCCAGCTGATGAACGGCGCGGGCCTCACGCAACGTATCGTGCGCCTGTGCGCGGCCATCGTCGGCGACATCAAGGGTGGGCTGGCCGTCGTCGCCGTCATGTCCTGCCTAGTCTTCGGCGCCCTGTCTGGCTCTGGCGTCGCCGACGTAGTGGCCATCGGCAGCCTGCTGCTGCCGGCCATGGCGCGCGCAGGCTACGACAAGGGCTTTAGTTGCTCGCTCGTGGGGTGCGCCGGGACTACGGCCACCATCGTGCCCCCCAGCATCGTGCTCATCATCTATGGCACGACCACCAACACCTCGGTGGGCAAGCTCTTTATGGCAGGCATCGTGCCGGCTGTGCTGCTGAGCCTGTCGTTGATTGTCATCGCCGTCTGGCAGGCACGCACGTACAACTGGAGTGGCGGCAAGCCCTTCGAATGGGCTGAGCTGCGTGCTTCACTGGTGGATGCACTGCCCGCGCTCATGGTGCCGGTGCTGATTATCGGCGGCATCCGCCTCGGGGTGTTCACGGCCTCGGAGGCCGCTTCCAGCGCCATCGCCTACTCGCTGCTAATCGGCCTATTCTGGTACCGCACGCTGTCGCTGCGCGCCATCTGGCAGAGCCTCAAGTCGGCCGGCGAAGGCAGTGCGTCCATTTTGCTGATGATTGGCGCCTCGGGCTTCTTCGCGTGGATCCTGGTTGCAGAGCAGGTGCCACAGGCATTGGCCTCGCTGCTGGCTAACTGGACCGACAGCCGCACCACGGTGCTGCTGCTCCTGACCGCCGTGCTGCTGTTGCTGGGCACGTTCATGGAGGCGATCCCAATCATCATCATCGTCGCTCCCGTCGTGATGCCGGTGCTCGCACACTACCAAATCGATCCGGTGCACTTCGGCATCCTGCTGACCATCAACATGGCCATAGGCGCGGTCTCGCCGCCAGTGGGCGTGGATCTGATGGCCGCCTGCAAGGTGGGCGGCATCACGATGATGCAGACCTTGCGCCCGCTGACCTGGATGATGCTTGCGATGGTGGGCGTGCTGATGCTCGTCACCTTCGTGCCTGATCTCGTGATGTTCCTGCCGAGGCATGTGCAATGATGATGCGCCCCACCCCCTCACGCCGCCCGGTTACGCTGCGCCGAAGCTGGCTGTTCACCTCAGGCATGGACGAGCACGCGCAGGCGGCCGCGCTTGCCAGCGGCGCCGACGTACTGGTCCCCGACCTTGAGGAATTCACCGCGCCGGCCGACCGTCCCGTGGCGCGCCCACGCGTGGCCGCGCTGATGTCGCGCTGCCGCGCGCTGGGAATTGTCGCGGCGGTACGCATCAACCGACTGACTGGTGACGGCTGGGACGACCTGCGCGGCGTCATGCCTGGATCGCCGGACGCGGTGCTTCTACCCTACGTGGAGAGTGCCGACGAGATCGCCACGCTGGATCGCGCCATATCGGCGCTGGAAGCCGAACTGGGACTGCCGAGAGGGAGCACCGAGATCGTCCCGACCATTGAATCGGCGCTCGGCTTTATTCATATCCAGCACATCCTGGCAGCAAGCGAGCGCGTTCGCGCGTGCCTGCTCGCGGCCGAGGATCTCACGGCCGACCTCGGCGCCGAGCGCGGCCCCGACAGCCTGGAACTCAACCATCTGCGCAGCCGCTTCCACGTTGAGTGCCGGGCTGCCGGGCGCGTGGCCATCGACTGCCCGTACAACTACCGAGATATGCAGGCGCAGGCTGAGGATCTTGCGTGGGCCCGCCGCATCGGCCTCAAAGCCAAGTGCGCGGTGTTTCCCGAGCAGGTCGCGCCGATCCATGCGGCACTTACGCCATCCACCGCGCAGGTGGAACTCGCAAAAGACTTAGTGGCGCGCTTCGAAGCAGTTCGCCGCGGCGAACCCATTGCCGGCACGCTCGTCGAGAGTCCCGACTACCACACGGCGCGGCGCCTGTTGGCCCGTGACGCCGAATTCAAAACCTGGACCGCCTAGGCGCGGACCGAGACAGACTACGGAGAATCCCCTTGACTTCGACTTTGCATTCAACTCCTGCTACCCTGCCGCGCCGCAACGGCGGCCAGATCCTGATGCAGCAACTGCGTATCCACGGCACCCGCCGCGTGTTTCTGGTGCCTGGAGAGAGCTACCTGCCCTGCATCGACGCGCTCAATGAGCACAAGGGTGCCATCGAACCCATCGTCTGCCGCCAGGAAAGCGGCGCTGCCTACATGGCCGAGGCAATGGGCAAGCTCACCGGCGAACCGGGCATCTGCTTCGTGACGCGTGGCCCCGGCGCGACCAATGCCAGCATCGGCGTGCACACCGCCTTCCAGGACTCGACGCCGATGATTCTATTCATCGGCCAGGTGGGCAACGACTTCTACGAGCGCGAGGCCTTCCAGGAGATCGACTATCGCCGCATGTTCGGCCAGATGGCCAAGTGGGTAGCGCAGATCGACCGTACCGAGCGCATTCCTGAGTACATCTCGCGTGCGTTCTCGATCGCCACCAGCGGCCGCCCCGGCCCCGTCGTACTGGCACTGCCGGAAGACACGTTGTGGGGCACAGCCGAGGTGGCCGACCTGCCGCGCTACACCCGCGCCCACAGCCACCCGGGCGCGGACGACATGCAGCGGATGGCGGGGCTGTTGGAGACCGCCGAGCGCCCCTTCATGATTGTGGGCGGCACGGGCTGGACGCGCGAGGCCATCAGCCATGTCGAGGATTTTGCCGTGCGCTTCCAACTGCCCGTGGGCACGGCATGGCGTCGCCTCGAGTGCTTCGACCAGCGCAGCCCCAACGCTGCCGGCCATGTTGGCTGGGCGATGACGCCCGAGTTGCGCCAGCGTCTGCGCGATGCCGACGTGGTCCTGGCCGTAGGCACTCGCTTGGGCGAGGCAACCACCGAGGGCTACACCGTCATCGAAAGCCCAATGCCGCGTCAGAAGCTGATCCATGTCTACCCGGACGCCAGCGAACTCGGACGGGTCTTCGCACCCACGCAGGCCATTGTGGCGGACGTGTCAAGCTTTGCGAACGCCTTGGCGTCCCTCACGCCCCTCCAGCCCCTGCAGCGCAAGGCCTGGGTTGATTCTGCACGCGCGGAGTACCTGGCGAGCCTGAATCCACTGCCGGCCAAGGGCCCGCTCTCCCTCGACGAGGCTGCGGCCATCGCGGCTGAGCAGCTTCCGCGCGACGCCTGCATCACCGTGGGCGCGGGCAACTATGCGCTCTATCCGCACCGCTACCGCCAGTACACAGGCCCCGGCACCAGCCTGACGCCGACCGTCGGCTCCATGGGCTACGGCCTGCCTGCCGCGATCTCGGCCAAGCTCGAGAACCCGGACCGCACCGTGGTGTGCTATGCCGGTGACGGCTGCTTCCAGATGAACCTGCAGGAGTTGGGTGTCGCGCTCCAGTACCGCGTGGGCGTGGTCGTGCTGGTGTTCAACAACGGCATCTGGGGGACCATCCGCGCACACCAGGAACGTGAGTTCCCGGGCCGCGACATTGCACTGTCCTTCTCCAATCCGGACTTCGCGGCCCTGGTACGCAGCTATGGCGGCCACGGTGAGGTGGTAGAGCGCACCGAGGACTTTTCTGCGGCACTGGCGCGGGCGTGCGCCTTCGCCGACCGGGAGAAGCTGCCAGCGCTAATTGAGTTGCGCTACGACGCCGACGGCATCGCCCCCGGTGAAACCCTCGCCGGCATTCGGGAGGCTGCCTATATTCGGCAACAGGCGGCCACGTCCTCGAACTGACGCAGGAGCACCCACATCATGAGTATATTCGATAACACTCAGAGTCTCGCCATCAACGGTCAGCGCCTTTGGCAGTCTTTGATGGACCTGGCCCGCATCGGCGCCACGCCCAAGGGCGGCAACGCCCGGCTGGCGCTGACCGCCCTGGATGGCCAAGGCCGCGACCTGGTGGTCGGCTGGATGAAAGACGCCGGCCTTGAGATCCATGTTGACCAGATCGGCAACATTTTTGGCAGCCGTGCCGGCCGCAACAACGCCTTGCCCCCTGTCATGACCGGCAGCCACATCGACACGCAACCGACGGGCGGCAAGTTCGACGGCTGCTACGGCGTGATGGCGGGACTGGAAGTGATGCGCACTCTCCAGGAGCGCGGCGTCCAGACCGAGGCGCCCCTGGAACTGATTATCTGGACCAACGAAGAGGGCTCGCGCTTCCTGCCGGTGATGATGGGATCGGGCGTCTTCACTGGGCGCTTCACCCTGGACACCGCGCTCAACGCCCGCGACAGCGCCGGCCTGAGCGTGCGCGACGAGCTGGCTGCCATCGGCTATGCAGGCACCGAGCCTGTGAGCGAGCGCCCGGTCGGGGCCTACTTCGAAGCCCACATTGAGCAGGGCCCCGTGCTCGAAGCCCAGAACAAGGTAATCGGCGCCGTAACGGGTTCGCTGGGCGTGCGCTGGTATGACGTCACGGTCACCGGGATGGAGATGCACGCGGGCCCCACGCCAATGCCGGCGCGCAAGGATGCACTGGTTGCCGCCTGCGAAATGGTGCAGACGGTGATTGGCATCGCCAACGACAATCTGCCGCATGGCCGTGGCACCGTGGGCGTGCTCAACGTGCACCCTTCGTCGCGCAATGTGGTGCCTGGCCGCGTGGATTTCACTGTGGATCTTCGTCATATCTACGCGGAAACACTGTCGGCGATGGACCGGCACCTGCGCGAGTCCTTCGCGACGATCGCGCAGCGCCACGGCGTGGAGCTCGATCTGCGCCTGGCTCAATACAACATGCCCACCCCCTTCGCGCCGGAGCTCGTGGACAGCGTTCGCGAGAGCGCCGTGCGCCGCGGCTTGCCCACCATGGACATCGTCACCGGCGCGGGCCACGACGCCGTGCACATGGCCATGGCCCACCCCACGGCCATGATCTTTGTGCCATGCAAGGATGGCGTGAGCCACAACGAGATCGAGGACGCCCAGCCCGAGCATCTTGAAGCCGGCTGCAACGTCCTGCTCGATGCCATGCTGGCGCGTGCCGGCGTCGCAGCCTGATGCTGCTTCCAATCGGAGAAGACACATGGAACTGCACAACCTCGCCTACTGGCGGAGCAGGGCCGAAGCGATGCGCTTCGATGGCCTGGCGTACATCGACGGGGCCTACACTCCCGCCACCGACGGTGCCACGTTTGCCTGCATCAGCCCCATCGACGGCCGCAAGCTGGCCGACGTTGCGGCCTGTGGTGAAGCCGACGTGAACCGCGCGGTGGCAGCCGCGCGGCGCACCTTCGAATCCCGGGTCTGGTCTGGCCTAGCGCCGCGCGAGCGCAAACGGCGCCTCCAGCGCCTGGCCGCACTGATCGAGCAGCATGCCGAGGAGCTCGCGCTGATCGAGGCCCTCGACATGGGCAAGCCGGTGCGCGACGCCCTGCTGTTCGACGTGCCCGAGACCGCGCGCTGCTATGCCTGGTACGGCGAAGCCGTGGATCAGCACTACGACGAAATTGCCCCCACCCACGAGGGTGCGCTCGCCACCATCACGCGCGAGCCCCTCGGCGTGGTCGCGGCCGTGGTGCCGTGGAATTTCCCGCTGATGATGTCGGCCTGGAAGGTGGCGCCGGCATTAGCCGCAGGCAACAGCGTGGTGCTAAAGCCTGCCGAGCAGTCGTCGCTTAGCGCGTTGCGCCTGGCGGCGCTCACCGCCGAAGCTGGCATTCCTCCGGGCGTGTTCAACGTGGTGCCCGGTCTGGGCGCGGTAGCTGGCCAGGCTCTGGGCCTGCACCCGGACGTAGACTGCCTGGCCTTCACCGGCTCGACCCTCACCGGCAAGCGATTCATGCGCTATTCCGCCGACTCGAACCTCAAGCGTGTCTGGCTGGAGTGCGGCGGCAAGTCCCCGCACATCATCTTCGACGACTGCCCCGACCTCGACCGCGCGGCGCTGGTCGCCGCCCAGGCCATCTTCGTCAATCAGGGCGAAGTCTGCATCGCCGGCTCGCGCCTGTACGTGCAGGAAGGCATCTACGACGCTTTCATGGAGCGCCTCACGGCACACGCCCAGGCGATGGCCCCGGGCGACCCGCTCGACCCTGAAGCCCTAATGGGCGCGATCGTCGATGAACGGCAGATGCAAGGCGTACTGGCTCGCATCGAGGCCGGTGTGCGCGAGGGCGCACGGCTTCGCACGGGCGGCCAGCGCGTGCGCAACGAGACGGGTGGCTACTACATCGAACCGACAATCTTCGACTGCTCCACCCAGGACCTGTCGGTGGTGCGCGAAGAGATCTTCGGGCCGGTGCTGGCGGTCCAGCGCTTCGCGACCGAGGAAGACGCCATCCGGCTGGCCAATGACTCGGTCTACGGGCTCGGTGCCGGCCTGTGGACCAGCAGCGTCGGCCGCGCCCACCGACTGTCGCGCCGGATGCGCGCCGGGCTAGTGTGGGTCAACTGCTACGCCGACGGCGACATCACCGTGCCGTTCGGCGGCGTCAAGCAGTCTGGCTTCGGCCGGGACAAGTCCTTGCATGCACTGGAAAAGTACAGCGACCTGAAAACTACTTGGATCGATTTGCGGGACTGAACCTGAACCACGACGTGCCCTCCCCCCCGGGGGCACAGTTACCACACAACAAAAGATACTGAGGAACTGCCATGAACCGCCCCGTAGCCGCTGGAGAGCCAGCGGAAGCAACCCAGAGCATCAAGCGCATCGCCGTTGCGAGCGTCATTGGTACCACCGTCGAGTGGTACGACCTGTTCATCTTCGCCACGGCGTCCGCGCTGGTCTTTAACAAGATCTTCTTCCCGGCGTTCGACCCACTGGTGGGCACGCTGCTGGCCTTCGGTACCTTCGCCTCGGCCTATGTCGCGCGCATCGTGGGCGCGGCGCTGTTCGGCCACTTTGGCGACAAGGTCGGCCGCAAGTCGATGCTGCTGGTCTCTCTCGTCATGATGGGCCTGGCGACCTTCGCGATCGGCCTGCTGCCGGACTACAAGACGATCGGCGTGTGGGCCCCTATCCTGCTCCTGACGCTGCGCGTCATTCAAGGCCTGGCCCTGGGGGGCGAATGGGGCGGCGCCGTGCTGATGGCCGTGGAGCACGCGCCCTCCAACCGCAGGGGACTGTACGGCTCGTGGGTGCAGATCGGCGTCCCGCTCGGCACCTTGATTGCCAACCTGGTCTTCCTGGTCAGCAATGCGTTGATGCCCGCCGAGGACATGCTTTCCTGGGGCTGGCGCATTCCCTTCCTCGCCAGCATCGTGCTGGTGGGGGTGGGCATGTATATCCGCTTGAACATTGCCGAGACCCCGTCGTTCAAGAAGGTCAAGGCAGCGGACGAGCAGGTCAAGGTCCCGCTGTTCGAAGTCTTCGCCCGCAACTGGCGCCAAGTGCTGCTCGGCGGCGTGGCCACCATGTCCACCGGCACTTCGTACAACCTGCTGGTCGCGTTTGGCCTGACCTATGGCACGCAGACCCTGGGCCACACCCGCAATGAAATGCTCGTGGTCGTGCTGGCGGCCTGCGCTCTCTGCGTCGCCCTGCTGCCGCTCTTCGGCCGCCTTTCGGACACCTTTGGGCGCAAGCCGGTGATCCTCGCGGGCATTGCCGCTGAGGCCCTGCTGGCATTTCCGCTGTTCTGTCTCATGGATTCACACGGATTCGTCGGGGCGCTTTTGGGCTATCTGCTGATGATGACGGCATTCTCTGCCAACTACGGCCCCATCGCCACTTTTCTGGCCGAGCTGTTCGGCACCAAGGTCCGCTATTCGGGCCTGTCCATGGCCTACATGCTGTCGGGCCTGCTGGGCAGCGCCGCAACGCCCATCATCACCACCGCGCTTCTGTCGGCGACGGGACGTGGATCGTCCATCGCCTGGTACATGATCGTCTCGGCCATCCTGTCCGCCATTCCGTGTTGGCTGCTCGCAGAGACGCTGGGGCGGGAACGCGATGAAGGTGCCGTCACGCACTCGGCCGCATCGGTAGGGAGGGTGTCGTGAGCCTATCCCCGATCCATCCCGAACTGCTCGTCCGCCTGCGGGCCGTGAGCTTCCCCACCCTGGGACATCTGCTGGAAGACGGGTTCGTCGACTCGGGCATCCGGGCACTCGTCCCGAACGTCAAGGTCGTCGGCCGGGCAGTCACCCTGCAGGTGACTGACGCCGATGCTGTGGCCGTGAACCAGGCGTTGGCCAGCCTCATCCCCGGCGACGTGCTGGTGATCGACATGGGCGGCGACCATACGCACGCCCCCGTCGGCGCCGTGACCGCCTGCGCAGCCGCCAGCGCGGGCGCTGCGGCCGTCGTGGTCGACGGCGTCGTCACCGACGTCCTGGAGCTGCGCGAGACGAAGCTCCCGGTCTTTGCACGCGGCACTAGCCTGCTGACGACCAAGCGCCTGGGCGCCGGACGTAGCCAGCTCAACATCCCCGTGCGCTGCGGGGGCGCTGTCGCGCGGCCTGGCGACCTGGTCCTTGCGGATGACAACGGTGTGATGTTCCTGGACGCCGACACTGCCGCGCGCGTGGTCGACGAGGCGCTGGCCTCCGACCGGGCCGAGCCAGCCATCCTGGCCAGGTTGCGCGCGGGCGAACCAGTCACTCGCGTGTTGCTCGGCAGCTAAGACGACTTCCCCTTGCACTCCATCAGGAGAACCCCGATGTCCTCTCTATCCCTTTCCTCCCTGCGCACGGTGCCTGCGCTGGCACTCGCAGCGGCCCTGCTTTCTGCCCCGTTGGCCCCGGCAGGCAATGCGCACGCTCAGACGCGCGGCGGTACGCTGTCGGCCATCGTCCAGCCCGAGCCGCCGGTGCTGGTCAGCGCCATCAATTCCCAGGCGCCCACCCAATATGTGGCCGGCAAGATTTACCAGGGCCTGCTGACCTATAGCCCGGATCTCAAGCCCCAGCCTGAGCTGGCCAAGAACTGGACGATTTCGCCGGACGGTCTGACCTACACCTTCGAGCTGCAAAGTGGCGTGAAGTGGCACGACGGTAAGCCGTTCACGGCTGCCGACGCTGCATTCACCATAGGCCAGCTCTTGCCCGAGGTGCATGTGCGGACGCGCGCCGTACTCAATAAGTACGTTGCCTCCGTTCGCGCCGTGAGCGCATCCACGCTGGAGATCAAGCTGAAGGAACCGTTCCCGCCCTTCATCATGATGTTCGAGGTCGGCACGATGCCGATGATGCCCAAGCATCTGTACGAGGGCACGGACTATCGCAAGAATCCGGCCAACCAGACGCCGGTGGGCACCGGCCCCTTTATGTTCAAGGAGTGGAAGAAGGGTGCCTACATCAAGCTCGTGCGCAATCCCCACTACTGGAAGAAGGGGCTGCCCTACCTCGACGAACTGGTGTTCAACGTCATTCCGGATTCGGCGTCGCGTGCCGTCGCCTTTGAACGCGGCGACGTGCAGGTGCTGCGTGGCGGCGACGTGGACAACGTGGACGTCAAGCGGCTGCGAGCGATCCAGGGCGTCGAGTACACGACCAAGGGCTGGGAGCTGTTCTCGCCCATGGCCTACCTCATGCTGAATCAGCGC
>JACXTT010004332.1_pt1 | contig 21120 bp, 23 predicted proteins | sample 9270951 | NCBI WGS metagenome assembly JACXTT01 (sample SAMN15532306, study PRJNA645909) | rock metagenome | isolation source: weathered quartz diorite | place: Puerto Rico | collected 2017-06-21
CATCCCCAGCTGATCACGCCCGATTCGCCGACGCAGCGCGTCGGCGCCGCGCCGCTGTCCGAGTTCGGCGAGGTGCGCCACAAGATTCCGATGACCTCGATGGACAACGCCTTCGACGACGAGGAGGCGCGCGACTGGGACCAGCGCGTGCGCAAGGGTCTCGAGACCGAAGGTAATGTTGCCTACACCGCGGAGCCCAAGTTCGACGGCACCTCGGTGAGTTTGCGCTACGAGAACGGCGTGCTGACGCAGGCCGGCACGCGCGGCGACGGCAGTACCGGCGAGGACGTGACCGCGAACGTGCGCACCATCAAGACCGTGCCGCTGCATTTGCAGGGCAAGGACTGGCCGAAGGTGGTGGAAGTGCGCGGCGAAGTCGTAATCCCGAAAAAAGATTTCGAACGACTGAATGCCGAACAACTGAAACAGAGCGCGAAAATATTCGCCAACCCACGCAACGCTGCGGCGGGCTCGCTGCGCCAGCTCGACCCGCGCATTACCGCGTCACGTCCGCTGAGTTTTTTTCCGTGGGGATTGGGCGAAACTTCGGAACCCATCGCCCGGCGCTATTCGGAAGTATCGAAGCATCTGAAGGAGTGGGGCTTCCGCATCACCGAGTTTTTCCGCGTGGTGCACGGCGTGGACGAGTGCCTCCAGTATTACCGGGAAATCCTCGCCAGGCGCGACAAGCTTCCGTTCGAAATCGACGGCGTGGTGTACAAGGTGGACGACCTGCGGGCGCGCGATCAATTGGGCTATACCGCGCGTGCGCCGCGCTGGGCCATCGCGCACAAGTTGCCGGCGCATGAAGAGACCACCGTGGTCGAAGACATCATGGCCTCGGTGGGACGCACCGGCGTGATCACGCCGGTCGCGGTGCTGAAGCCAGTGCAAGTCAGCGGCGTGACCGTCACGCACGCAACGCTGCACAACCAGGACGAGGTCGAGCGCAAGGACGTCAGAGTCGGCGACACCGTGATCGTGCGTCGCGCCGGCGACGTCATTCCCGAGATCGTCGGCGTCATCAAGGACAAGCGCCCGCGCGGCACGAAGCCGTGGCGCATGCCGAAGAAATGCCCGGTGTGCAACTCGGAAGTGATCCGCGAGGAGGAAGAGGCGGCGCACCGCTGCATGGGCGGGCTGGTATGTTCCGCGCAGCGCATGGGCGCGATTCTGCATTTCGCCTCGCGCCACGCTATGGACATCGAGGGTCTGGGCGACAAGCTGGTGCAGCAACTGGTGGACAAGGACATGGTGAAATCCGTGGCCGATATTTACAAGCTGAAGCACGACGAACTCGCCGCGCTGGAGCGCATGGCCGAGAAGTCGGCGCAGAATCTTCTCGACCAGATCGAAAAGAGCAAAAGCACCACGCTCGCGCGTTTTCTCCACGCACTCGGCATTCCGCAGGTCGGTGAAGCCACGGCGCAACTGCTCGCCGATCAGTTCGGTTCGATGGACGACATCCTGGACGCCGACCGGGAGACGCTGGAACAGGTACACGGCATCGGCCCGGCCATGGCAGATGACATTTCCAGTTTCTTTCACGAAAAGCACAACCGCGGTGTGATCCGCGATCTGCTCAAGGCTGGCATCCACTGGCCCAAGCCCACGCGTATAAAAAAATCCTCGGCGCTCGCCGGCAAGACTTTCGTTCTTACGGGCGGGCTCTCCACCATGACCCGTGACGAAGCCAAGCGCCGCTTGCAGGAATTGGGCGCCAAGGTCAGCGGCAGTGTCTCGAAGAAAACGGATTACGTGATTGTCGGCGAAGAGCCCGGCTCGAAGGCGGACAAGGCCAGAGAACTTGGAGTGACGATGTTGGACGAGAAGGAGCTTCTTAAGCTGCTAGGATAATGGGTGGCGTCTCTGAAGATATTGTGATGTGCTAACAGGTGCTAATGTCTTGAGAATACTCACATCAAGTTTTGATTACCACCTAAATGATGTGTACAAATACATCATTCAGGTGGTCGAATTATAGTTGGGCGTCATAGATCGCCTCCTTACTGCTATGTTCGATTCACAACACGGAACACCTCAACCACACACTCCAGAAGGGATGTACGAAGGTCACGATCTTTGTCCCGAGTTGGCTGTGGGCCAAGTCTGCTTTCGCGTAAAGACATATAACGACGGTATTTTCGAAAGCGTGTTTCACGAGCATGTGCCTTCACATCGAATCTCACAGGAGGATGCTATTGAGGCTCTCCGCTCTCTCGTGGCGCGCTACTCCGAATGGCCCGGAACTTTCATTCTCCATAGCCTGCTGAACGAAAGACGTGGCAAGCCTTCTCGCCATCCCGGCTTTAACAGCCATACAAGCTGCCCAGAGCCGGGTGTAATTCGTCACTACATCAGCGCTCCACGGGCGCATGCTTGGTATGACTCAATAATCTCAAAGGCCAAGTTTAGGCTGGCCTCGTCACTACCGGAGAGTTCCGAATGATGCCCAACCCTGCAATACACCGGACCTTGCGCAAAGCGCCGCGCAAGGCCGGTGATTTTGAACGTTAGGGATCGAGAAAATGCCGAAATGCCCAAGCTGCGGAAAGCGAGAACTACCGAGGCTCGATTGGTTCCTGTACGGGTACGCGGAGTGCCGTGCCTGCCACAAAGTCGCAGAACACTCGCGCTTTATACGGAGGTTCGGTATACGGACGCCATTCCTCGTTCCTATTATTCTCATGTTTCTTTCTATTGCTGGGAGCATTATCAGTCAGAAACTTTTTCTTGCGGTTAGCCTTGCTGGTTTCGCGCTTTGGCCATTATTCTTGTACTTCTCTACGCCGGTACCTTATATCGGGGAGTTTCCCATTGGACCAAGCCGTGCAGTACGTGTTTTGGCGCCGGTCATATTCGTGTCAATCGTGTTACTTTCCATATATGCGACATATCAGTTGCTTACCGTACCCTAACAAGCGCTTCGAGACGGAATTGCTACGTAAAGGAGCCAGGTTTAAATTCACGAGCCCGTCAGTTTGCTTTGGCTCAGGCGCGCAGAAATCATCGCCGGAATGTGGGGGGATTAGTCGCCCGTGAAGTCATGGTTGATATTCATTAAAACGCGCGGAGAATAATAGGTGTATGAAATCGACTTCAGGATGTCGAAAGGAGGGCGTGCCATGGTCAGTCTATTGGATGCGATCAGGGAAGGCGAAAGCGGAACGATCCGGGATTCCAGGTTTCCCCACGCGGCGGCCGAGTGGACGCGCGAGCTTGCCCTCAAGACCGCGCAGCGGGAAGGGCTCACGCTCGGCGAGGACCACTGGGAAGCGGTGCGTGCATTGCAGCAGTACTACGCCAAGCATCAGGAGATCACCATCAACCTGCGCGAGCTGCACGACGCGCTGGATGAGAAGTTTCACGGGAAAGGCGGCATGAAGTATCTCTATCAGCTCTTCCCGTCCGGTCCGGTGGCGCAGGGCTGCCTCATTGCCGGACTCAAGGCGCCGGCGGGAGCCACCGACAAGAGCTTCGGCAGCGTGGTTTAGGCGCGATTGCCAGCAACCCGGCCAGCAGGCCGGGGCTGTGCTGTTCGCCCCGGCCTGTTTGTATGTCTCTGGCTGCGAGAGCCTGATTAAAATAAGATCGCCGCAGGCGACATCAATGGATATACATCCAATTCCTGAAATCACGCGCATCGCGCACACGATATTCCCGTCATGACCGTCGCGGCGCTGGCGCTCACGGCGGCGGTGCTGATGCATGTCGCGTGGAATCTGCTCGCGCGCGCCAGTCATCCCGACAGCCGGTTTCTGTGGTGGGCGCTGGTCGGTTACCTCGTCATCCTCGGTCCATGGTCGTGGTACGCGCTCGCGACCGAAGCTCACTGGTCGTCTTCTCTCGCCGGGTTGTTGCTTGTCTCGGCACTGGCCAACAGTCTCTACTTTCTCGTGCTCGGCGCGGCTTATCGGCACGCGCCGGTGGCACTGGTGTATCCCATCGCGCGCAGCTCGCCGCTGCTGATCGCCGTCTGGAGCAGTCTGTTCTTCGGCGAGGTGATCGCCGCGACGGGATGGCTGGGGATACTGGTTTCCGTCGCCGGATTGCTGTTGATGGCGGCGAGCGCCCGGCACGGCGACAGCCGCCGCGCGCTGTTCTGGGCGGTGATCGCGGCGTTCGCCACCAGCGTTTATTCGCTGAGCAACAAGCTGGCGGTGCCGAGTCTGCCGACCTATGGCGCGCAGCTCGGACTCGTGAGCACCGATCTGCTGGCTTCGTTCACCGCGCTCAGCCTCGAGCAGCGCCTGCGTCTCGGCCGCTGGCGTCCCTCAACGGTGCCGCCGCTGGTCCGCTGGTTGCCGGCGGGGCTGTTCATCGGCAACGCCTACGGACTGGTGATCTTCGCCATGCAATATCTTTCCGCGGCGTACGCGGTGGCATTCACCAATGCCGGCATCGTGCTCGCGGGGTTGTTGTCGATTTTCGCGTTCAGTGAACGTGAGCAGGCGCGAACCCGGCTTGCCGCCATCGCCCTGATCACGGCCGGTCTTGTCATGCTCGGATTTTCCATTTGATGCTTTTTCGAATGGCGGGAGGGATTCATGAAAATCGGACTCAAGCGTGTCTATGACGCTCCTGAAAAACGGGACGGTTGCCGGGTGCTGGTGGACCGCCTGTGGCCGCGCGGCCTGAGCAAAAAATCCGCGCGCCTGGATTACTGGCTCGGGGATGTGGCACCCAGCACGGTCTTGCGCCAATGGTTCGCGCACGATCCGGAAAAATGGGGCGAATTCAGGAAGCGCTATGTCAGGGAACTGAAAGACCGCGCGGAGGGTGTGAAGCAGTTGCGGGCGCTGGCGAGAAAGGGAACCGTGACGCTGCTTTTCGGCGCGCGCGATGAAAAACACAACCACGCCGTGGTGCTCAGAACTTACCTCATGCGCTGACGCGTTTACCGGTCCAGCAGCTCGAAGTACATCAGCAGCGACCGCTGGATGAACAGGTCGTTGTCGTCGCTGACGAGGAAGAAGCGGTTGCCGCGATGCCGCGCCAGTCCTTCGAAATTGTCTATCTGATGACCCTTGCTGCTGTCGAGCGTCACCACCGTTTCGACCGGGACCGGCTCCGTCTGTGAGCCGCCGGAAGGCAGGGTCGCCAGCTTGAGAAAAACCTCGAGGCGGCCGTGGAAGACATTGAAGTTGCTTTCCAACGCCAGCACCCGGTTGTTTCCCAGGCACTCCAGCGCGGAGATTCGATTGCCCGTCGGGAACGGATAAACCCAGGATTTGCCGTCGACGCTGAAAATACGCGTGAAACCCTGGCGTTCGCCTTTGAGAGGGACTTCCGGCACGGTCAATATTCCCAGTTTGGAATCCACGCACACGGACTCCAGCATCTTGTTGGAGTCGTGGTACATCCGGGCATCGTTGAGCGGCGCGGGCAACGGATACTCGCCGAAGGCGTAGCCGTCGGGACGGTAGCGCATGATGCGCGGGAAACGCTCAAAGCTGATGAGCAGTTCCGCGTCGCCCTTGATACCGTTGCGTCCGTTCAGAATATCCAGGCCTTCGCAATCGGCGCGCGTGCCCTTCAGCGGCTTGCCGCTGCCGGGTTCGCGCAGGTGAAACGCCTTGAGAAGCTTCAATCCCGTCAGCATGCCGTTTTCAAAAACCGGTTGCAGATGAAACAGGAAGCCCTTGTCGGAAATCGCGTACAGGATGCCGTCGTCATCGTCCCAGGCGAGGCCGGAGAGTTGCGAGAAGCGCATTCCGTCCACGACCGGATTCGGCAACTGCAGCATGCCGAGGAAGCGCAGGCGACCGAGTCGGTCGCCGGGTTTGATCGTGTCGGACAGCGCGACCGGCCGGACTTCCAGCTCGGTCCGGGAGTCGGCATGGACGCCGACGGACAGCGCCAGAATTGCCATCACGATACAGATTGTTTTAACGAAGCGACTCTGCATCATGAGGAAATTCGGAAGGGAAAAATCTCCGGAGCGATCGTTGACGGCAGGGCGCCGTGATATCGGCTTCGAACCGCGAGCCACGGGAGGTGGCCGGGAAGGAAACCCATCCCGCCGCGCGGCGGGATGGGTCGGGTCGAACCGGTTAGTTGACCGTGATCTTGGCCTTGGCCTTGATGTCCTTGAGCAGGCCGTTGATCCTGTCGTCCTGCATCTTGCGGTAGATGTTGGCGCGAGCGTGCTGATCGGCCATGAACTGTTCGAAGGTCGGAATCTTGAGCGGGCGGGTGTCCTCGACCTTGATGACGTGCCAGCCGAAATCGGATTTTACCGGCTCGGCCGAGACCGCGCCCTTGTTCATCTTCATGACGGCGTTGAAGAATTCCGGCACCACCATACCCTGGTTGATCCAGCCAAGCTCGCCGCCGGCCTTGCCGCTCTGCGTATCGATGGATTTGTCCTTGGCGAGCTTGTCGAATTTCACGCCCTTTTGCAGCTGTGCCAGGATATCCTTGGCCTCGCTTTCCTCTTTCACCAGGATGTGGCGCACCTTGTATTCGGTCTTATGCGTGTTGGCCACTTCCTGCTCGAAGCGCTGCTTGACGTCATCCTCGGTGATCGGCTTGTCGCGCAGCAGGTTGCGCTTGACGGCCTGCGCCAGGATTTCCTCGCGCACGCGCTTCATCAGCCCGCTGACCTCGGGGTCCTGGTCGACCTTGTTGCTCACGGCGTACTGCGCGAGCAGCATCTTGTCGATCATTTCGTCGAGCACGATCTTCTTTTCCTTGTCCTTGTCCGGGATCGGACCGACCTGCTGCTGGCGGATTTGCAGGTATCCCTGGTAATCCGATTCCAGGATGTTGTCGCCGTTGACGGTGGCCATGACCTTGCTGGATTCCTTGGCCGCGTCTTTCTTGGCTTCTTCGCTGGGTTTCTTTTCGCAGCCGGCCGCGAACAGACTACCGGCGGCCAGCAGTGCGAGGAGGGATGCGCGTAAAGTAGACATGAATTTTCCTTGATGACGGTTGTGATGGGGTTGGTGATAAGGTTCAAAGTTCATCCGGCGTAAACGCCTGGATGCTGAGCGCATGAATGTCCTTTTTCATCATGTCGCCCAATGCCTGGTAAATCATTTGATGTCGCTGCAGGGCGCTCTTGCCCTGAAAACCTGGCGAAACGACGGTGACGGCAAAATGTCCTCCACCGCCCTTGGCGCCCTCGTGTCCGGCGTGCAGGCGGCTGTCGTCGCGCACCTCGATTTTCTGGGGTGCGAGCGCTTCGCGCAAGCGGTTTTCGATCAGCGTTACGCGTTCCATATTAGGGCAGCACCTTGCGGAACGGCTTGACGTTTACGCCAGAGTACACGCCGGCCGTGACATAGGGATCGTTGTTGGCCCAGGCCTGCGCGTCCTCGAGCGAATCGAACTCGGCCACGATCAGGCTGCCGGTGAATCCGGCCGGGCCGGGATCGTTGCTGTCCACCGCCGGATAGGGGCCGGCGAGCAGCAGCCGGCCTTCGTTGAGAAGTAGCTGCAGGCGTTCCAGATGCGCGGCACGCACGGAAAGGCGGCGTTCGAGACTGTCTTCGGTGTCGGTGCCGTTAATGACGTACCACATCAGTCGGCGGCTCCGTCGGGCGTGGATTTGTCGTTGTCGGATTTGTCCTGCATGTGACGCGCCATGAAGACCGCTTGCCCGATCGCGAACAGCAGCGTCAACCCGAGCAATCCGAAAACCTTGAAGTTGACCCAGATGCCGCGCCGGGTGTCGGCGTCGAGGTCGAGGCCGTAAAAAAACGCCACGTAAAGATTCGCCGCGCCGAGCAGCAGGAAGAAAATGCCCCAGCTCAGGTTGAGGCGTTTCCACACCGGTTCCGGCAGCGCGATCTGTGCCGACATCATGCGCTCGATGGCGGTCTTGCTTCCGAACCACTGGCTCGCGAGCAGCAGCGCCGAGAGTATCCAGTACACCAGCGTCGGCTTCCACTTGATGAAGGTGTCGTCGTGCAGCGCCAGCGTCAGGCCGCCGAAGACCGCGATGACCGCGAGCGTGACGAGATGCATGGTCTCGAAGCGGCGATGCCGGAGCCAGAAGAGACCGGTTTGCAGGAACGACGCGACGATCGCCACGGCCGTGGCGACGTAGATGTCGAAGAACTTGAAGGCCGCAAAAAACAGCAGCAGCGGAAACAGGTCGTAAAGGAATTTCATCGCGCAGGCTGTGGCAAAAGGAGCGCTATTTTGGCATTACCATGGCACGGCCGGCAATGCCCGGGAATCAGTGCATGCGGGGCCGTGTCCAACGGTCGAAAAAGCGGCCCATGACCTGACGCACCGGCTGCGGGTAGTTGAGCGCCTCCATCTGCTGCATGCCTTCGGCGAAGAACGCCGCGGCGTCTTCCGGCAGGTAACGCACCAGGTCCTCGAACACCTGCTCCATGAGCTGCGGGTTGTGCGTGCGTGTCGCGACGATGCCGCGGTTCAGGTGCAGCACGCGCCAGGGACGGCCGGGATTGGTTTTTTCCAGGTCTTCCTTGATGAGTTTGGCGCTGGCGTGAATCACGCGGCTCATGAATTCGGTCACCGGCTCGAGCGACGCCGGGTCGTGCATGCGGTTGGAGAAATTGGCGAGCGCGTTGACCACCGGATCGAGCGTGCGGATCTGGCCATCGTGGCGCATGATCCAGTCGGCGGAGGCGAGGATCACGATCTCCAGGTCCTGCCGCGGCACCGGCAGGTTGAGCTGGCTCGCCCAGGCGATGAGATCGGTCAGCAACGTGATGCCGTAATCGCCGATCTGGGTGGCGTCGTCGCGGGTAATCGGTCCGATTTCGCCTTCCTCCCGATCGATCCGCATCATCAGCGCCACGAATTGTTCGATCGCTTCCGCCAATTGCACCGGCGTGACCTGGTTGGTCTCGGCCGGGCGCCGCGAGTCATAGGTGTCAATAATATCCCTCGCCGCGTGGTTGAAACGCAGATCGGCTTCGGCAAGCGTGGGCGGCAAAGTGGTGATCATTGTCAATTCCGGGCACAATCACTCTATTCAGTATAATAGTCGGCTTAATGATAGTCCGTTTGAGAGATGAGCAATACCGACACGAAATCCGTTTCTATTGCGCCCACGCGCTACGACCTGCATACGCACAGTCTGCGGTCTGACGGCACCCTCACGCCGGCAGATCTGGTGACGCGGGCGCAGGCCGCCGGCGTGGAAGTGCTGGCGCTGACCGACCATGACGTGACCGACGGTCTTGAGGAAGCGCGGGCCACGGCGGTTTCGCTGGGCATGCGATTGGTGTCCGGCGTCGAGATTTCCGTGACCTGGCAGGGCCAGACGGTGCATATCGTCGGCCTCAACATTGATCCCGAGGCGGCCGTCCTGCAGCAGGGGCTCGCGCGGCTGCGCGAATTCCGGCAATGGCGCGCCGTGGAAATCGGCCGCCGGCTGCAAAAGAAGCGGATCGAGGGCGCTTATGAAGGTGCGCGGCGTCTCGCCAAGGGAGACATCGTTTCGCGCACGCATTTCGCGCGTTTCCTCGTGGAACAGGGTTACGTCCGCGGCATGCAGCAGGCATTCAACCAGTTTCTCTCCAGCGGCAAGCCCGGTCATGTTCCCGGACAATGGGCCGCGCTCGAAGAGGCGGCAGGCTGGATACGGTCCGCCGGCGGCCAGGCGGTGGTGGCACATCCGGCGCGTTACAAACTGAGCGCCGGCAAATTGCAGCGGCTGTTTGGCGAATTCCGCGAATGTGGCGGCGAGGCCATCGAAGTCATTTCCGGCAGCCATCCGCCGGAAGCCGCCCAGCACTTTGCGCGCATCGCGGCCGAGGACGGTTTTCTCGCCTCGGCCGGATCCGATTTCCACGACCCGGAAAAAACCTGGATGGATCTCGGCCGGCTGCCGGCTTTGCCCGCCGGCTGTGTTCCGGTGTGGCGGGATTGGTGGCCGAATGCGGAATGCGGAGTTCGGAATGCGGAGTGTGAATCCGCTGCCGTAGCGCCGTTTATTCCGAATTCCGCACTCCGTACTCCGCATTAACCCTGATGGCCCAGTATTTTCAAATCCACCCGACGCACCCGCAGGCGCGCCTGATCAAGCGTGCCGTGGACATCGTGCGCGCGGGCGGGGTGATCGTTTACCCGACGGATTCGAGCTACGCGCTCGGCTGCCACATCGGTGACAAGCAGGCGATGGAGCGCATCCGCCGCATCCGCCGCGTCGGCGACAATCATAATTTCACGCTGGTGTGCCGCGATCTTTCCGAGGTGGCGCAATATGCGCGCGTGAGCAATGCCGATTACCGCCTGCTCAAGGCCAATACGCCCGGCCCGTATACTTTTCTCCTGCCGGCCACGCGCGAAGTGCCGCGGCGTTTGCAGCACCCGAAGCGCAAGACCATCGGCCTGCGTGTCCCGGATCACGTGGTCGCGCAGGCCTTGCTGACCGAGCTGAACGAGCCGCTCATGAGTTCCACCCTGATCCTGCCGGGCGAAGACATGCCCCTCAGCGACCCGGAGGAAATCCGCGACCGGCTCGAGCACGACGTGGATCTGGTGGTGGATGGCGGCTTTTGCGGCCTGGAGCCGACGACGGTGGTGGAGCTCGAATCCGGCCATGCTACGGTGACGCGCCAGGGCAAGGGCGAATCCGCGCGTTTTACTGTCTGAATATCTCACGAAAATCAACCGGATAAAGCCAAATTGGAAGTTTCATGCCCCCCGTGCTCCTGATATACTCCTCGGCCGATGCCTGACCTAAGCACCCCCCAGCTGGTTGCGGTTGCCATCCTGCCGCTGCTTTTTGCCATTACCGTTCACGAAGTTGCTCATGGCTGGGTAGCCAGGAAATTCGGCGATCCCACCGCGCAGCGGCTCGGTCGCCTGACCCTGAATCCTCTGAAGCATATCGATCCGGTGGGAACCATCCTGGTGCCGGGCTTGCTGCTATTGCTCGGTGGCTTTGTTTTCGGCTGGGCGAAACCGGTTCCGGTAACCTGGGAAAATCTTCGTCACCCCAAGCGCGACATGGCCATCGTGGCGGCGGCCGGTCCTGCGGCAAATCTGCTCATGGCGCTTTTCTGGGCGGTGATCGCGCGTGTCGGTGTGCAATTGGGCCCCCAATCCTGGGCCGGCTTGCCGATGCAATACATGGGAATGTTTGGCATAGAAATCAATGCAGTATTTATGATTCTTAATCTTATTCCTTTGCCACCGCTGGATGGTGGAAGGGTGGCAGTGGGTCTGTTGCCGGGGCCTTGGGCCTGGCAGCTGGCCCGGATTGAACCATTCGGCTTTTTCATCCTTTTGGCCCTGCTTGCGACCGGCATCTTGGGGGCGATTATCGGCCCTCCCATTCACCTCGTTGAGCGTCTTATGGCGCTGATCGTAGGTTTGAGATGAGCACCGTCCTTCCCGGCCAGACCATGCGGGTCCTCTCGGGGATGCGTCCTACGGGACGGCTGCACCTCGGGCATTATCACGGGGTACTGAAAAACTGGGTCAAACTCCAGTCCCAGTACGAATGCTTCTTTTTCGTGGCCGACTGGCATGCCCTGACCACCCATTACGAAGACCCCCATATTATCGAGGAAAGCGTCTGGGACATGGTCATAGACTGGCTGGCGGCCGGGGTGGACCCGAATAACGCCACCCTGTTCATCCAGTCGCGGATTCCGGCCCATGCCGAGTTGCATGTTCTGCTGTCCATGATTACGCCCCTGTCCTGGCTCGAGCGGGTGCCGTCGTACAAGGACCAGCAGCTCCAGCTCAAGGACCGGGATTTGTCCACTTACGGCTTCCTGGGCTATCCCTTGCTGCAAAGCGCCGATATCCTTATATACCGCGCGGGTATGGTGCCGGTGGGCGAGGATCAGGTCGCCCACGTCGAACTCACGCGCGAGGTCGCGCGCCGCTTCAACCACCTGTACGGACGCGAGCCGGGCTATGAGCAACGTGCCGAGGAAGCGATCAAGAAAATGGGCAAGAAAAACGCCAAGCTCTATCGCGAGCTGCGCACCGCCTACATGGAGCAAGGCGACCGCGAGGCGCTGGAGACGGCGCGCGCGCTGCTGGAGCGGCAGAAGAACATCACCCTCGGTGACAAGGAACGACTGTTCGGTTTTCTCGAAGGCGGGGGCAAGATCATCCTGCCCGAACCGCAAGCCATGCTGACCCACGCCCCCAAGATGCCGGGACTCGACGGGCGCAAGATGTCGAAGTCCTACGACAACGTCATCAGCCTGCGCGAGCCGCCGATGGAAGTGGAAAAGAAACTGCGCACCATGCCCACCGACCCGGCGCGCGTGCACCGCACCGACCCGGGCGATCCGGACAAGTGCCCGGTGTGGGATTTTCACCTGATCTACTCGGACGAGGAAAGGAAAGACTGGGTGCAAAAAGGCTGCCGTTCGGCGAAAATCGGCTGTCTTGAATGCAAACAGCCGATCATTGATGCCGTGCTGGCGGAACTGAAACCGATTCAGGAGCGCGCCGCGGAATTTTCACGCGATCCGCTGGCGGTGAAGAACATTATCGCCGACGGCAACAAGCGCGCGCAGGAGGCGGCGGAGGCGACGCTCGCCGAAGTGCGCGCCGCCATCGGCCTGGGGTACAGCGGATGAGCGAAACGATCGAGACGCCAGCACCAGCGCCCATGGCCGTGGTCCGCGGCGAAACCCTGACCAAGCTGCCGGAGGATTTATATATTCCGCCGGATGCGCTGGAGATTTTTCTCGAAACCTTCTCCGGACCTCTCGACCTGCTGCTGTATCTCATCCGCAAACAGAACCTCGACATCCTCGACATCCCCATTGCCGAAGTCACGCGCCAGTACATGGGCTACGTCGAGCTGATGCAGACCGTCAAGCTGGAACTGGCCGCGGAGTACCTGGTGATGGCCGCGATGCTGGCGGAAATAAAATCGCGCATGCTGCTGCCGCGCCCGGCCGGCGAGGGCGGCGAGGAAGCCGACCCGCGCGCCGAGCTGGTGCGCCGGTTGCAGGAATACGAGCGCTACCGCACCGCCGCCGAGTCCCTGGACCAGCTGCCGCGGGTCGGGCGCGAAGTGCATCTGGTGGTCATTGAAAACGATCATCCGCCGGTCAAGCGGATCGAGCCGAACGTCAGCCTGTTCGACCTCCTGGACGCGTTCAAGGAGGTGCTTGTGCGCGCCGAACTTTACCGGCATCATCGTGTCCAGCTGGAACCGCTGTCGGTACGCGAACGCATGACCCGGATACTGGCGAGGATCAACAGCGAAACGTTTGTGAGTTTCGAGGAAATGTTCGACCTGAGCGAAGGTCGCCGCGGTCTGGTAGTGACCTTCATGGCGATTCTCGAACTCCTGAAGGAATCACTGGTGGTCGTGGTCCAGCAGGAACCCTTTGCACCCATTCATCTCAAGGCGGCGGCCTGATGAGCGAGCCCAACGCAGAACTGAAGAATATCATCGAAGCGGCATTGCTGGTCGCGGGCCAGCCGCTGACCATCGACAAGATGCTGACGATGTTTCCGGCCGAATCGCAGCCGACGCGCGAGGAAATCCGCGACGCCATCGGCCAGCTCGAGGAAGAATACGCCGAGCGCGTGGTGGAACTGAAACAGATCGACCGCGCTTGGCGCTTTCAGACCCGCGACAAGTACGCTCCCTGGATCACGCGCCTGGCCGAGGAACGGCCGGCGCGTTATTCGCGCGCGCTGCTCGAAACGCTGGCCATCATCGCCTATCGCCAGCCGGTGACCCGCGGCGACATCGAGGAGATCCGCGGCGTTTCGGTGAGCACCGACATCATCAAGACGCTGCTCGGACGCGAGTGGATACGCCAGGTGGGGATCCGCAACGTCCCCGGGCGGCCCGCGCTGTACGGCACCACGCGCGAGTTTCTCGAGCACTTCAACCTGAAGAGCCTGGAAGAACTGCCGCCGCTGTCGGCGCTGCGCGATCTCGACGTCATCAGCAACGAATTGAACCTGCGCCTGGATCTCGAACCCGGCGCGGAGCCGGCGTCTCCCGCCGCCATGGCTGCCGTTGACGGCGAATCGCCCGCCGGGACACAAGACGAGTCGGAGCCGGCGACGCTCATGGAAGCCCGCACGGCACAGCGTGACTGAGCGGAGCGTCCCGGCCGGGGAAAAGCTGCAAAAAGTTCTGGCGCGCGCCGGCTGGGGATCCCGGCGGCAGATCGAGCGCTGGATCGAGGAAGGCCGCATCACGATAGACGGCAAACCCGCCACGCTCGGCGCCCGTGTCACTCCCGATCAGGTTCTGCGCGTCGACGGGCGCAACGTCCCGACGTATTCCTTTGAAGTCAAGCCGCGTCTCCTGATTTACCATAAACCGGTGGGCGAGGTCTGCACGCGTTCCGATCCGCAGGGCCGGCCCACGGTTTTCGAAAAACTTCCCAAGCTGCGCGGTTCGCGCTGGATCAACATCGGTCGCCTGGATTACAACACCTCCGGCCTGCTGCTGTTCACGACCGACGGCGAACTGGCCAATCGCCTGATGCATCCGTCGCACGAGATCGAGCGCGAATATGCCGTACGCGTGCTGGGCAAGGTAAGCGACGAAATGCTCGCGCGGCTGAAGGAAGGCGTGATGCTGGACGACGGCCCGGCGCGTTTCGACGCCATCGTCGATGCCGGCGGCGCCGGTGCGAACCATTGGTACCACGTGGTATTGAAGGAAGGGCGCAACCGTGAAGTGCGCCGGTTGTGGGAGGCCGTGGGCGTGAAAGTCAGCCGGCTGATGCGCGTACGTTTCGGTCCCGTCGTGCTTCCGCCGCATTTTCATACCGGACGCACGGTCGAGATGGACGAGGAAGCGGCGGCGGCATTGTACGATGTTGTCGGATTGAAACCGCCGCAGCCCACCAAGGAAAGCGCGCCGGAATCGCGTTCATCCCGGGGGAAACCCCGTCAGCGTCGCGATTACGATACTTCCCGGAACCGCTCCGACACACGACGCCGCCGAACCGCGCGCCGGCCTTAAAAGGCGTCTTTCTCCATTTCCAGGTAAATCTGGCCCGCATTGCGCCTCGCCAGCAGCTCGAAGTTGGCGAGATAGCTGAATCCTGACTGATCGATCCGCTCCTCCGCATCGTATTGCATTTCACCCTTGTCGAGCGATTTTCTGATTTCCGCGCGCAGATAGGCCAGGTAGTCGCGCGTGTCTTTACGCGCCGTCATCATGTCAGCGGGATGGCCATGACCCGGAATGATGATCTTCGGATCAAGTTTCGCCAGTTTGTCGAAGGATTGTATCCAGCTTCCGGAATGGCTGATGGGCAGCACCACCAGCATGCGCTCGATGTAAACGATGTCTCCGGCAAAAGCGATTTTTTGCCGCGGCAACCATACGACGATGTCGCCCGGGGTATGTGCCTGTCCGAAGTGCAGAAATTGTATGACGGTTTTGCCAAGCTTGATTTCGCGTTTGTCGTCCAATAATTCAGACGGGTAGGCGAGCGCGGTGCCTTCGGATTTTTCCTTGAGCAGTCTCTGGTTGCTGTCGAGCTGCGTCTCGCCGGCCTCGCGCATGATCCGGTCGGCCTCTTTGTGCGCCACGATCGCGGCCCCCAGCGATTGGAAATAGCCGTTCCCCAACCAGTAATGGTTCTGGCCATTTACGTTCACCGCCCATTTCACGGGTTGCGAGGTGATCTTTCCGATCGCTGCGTGCAGCGCGCGGGCCACCCGGGTGCTTGGGCCGGTGTTGATCACCAGCACGCCGTCGTCGGTGACGACAAAGCCCAGATTGTTGTTCAGACCGTCGTTTTCGTAGGTTTGATTGCCCAGATCGCCAATGACGGCATAAATACCGGGAGCGATTTTCACGGGTTTCAGTGTCAATTCTGCGGAATGCGTCGCGAAACTCAGCAACAGACCGACAGCAAGCATGAACGCACGCATGGGCTGACTCCATTATCCGGGTTTGGCTCCCCGGATACCAGTATTATGTAATAGACGCTACAACAATGTAGAATATTATACATGAAAGAATCCGCGAAGCCTCTTTGGTCCATGCTGGTGATCAGTCTTCCCGGGCGACGCGCCACGCCGCGCATGCGCGTATGGCGCGCCTTGAAGGGGCTGGGGGCGGTGGTGTTGCGCGACGGTGTTTATTTGCTGCCGCACAGCGAATCGGCCGCCAGGTCGCTGCAGGAGCAGGCCGATGCGGTGCGGGATTCCGGAGGCGATGCCCATGTGCTCAGCTTCAGCAGCACGGAACCGTCGCAGGCGGAGCATTTTCGCCGTTTGTTCGATCGCACCGGCGACTATGCGCGACTCGCCGGGTCGATCCGGAAGCTCGGGCCCGCTCTCACGCGGAAGCGCACCACATCCGCCTCGCGTCAGCTGCGAAAGTTACGCCGTGAATTCGAAGCGGTAGCGGCGACCGATCACTTTCCGGGTCCGGCGAAAGAACAGGTTCAGCAGCTGTTGTCCGAGAGCGAAGCGGCGCTCACCGCGCTGCTTTCTCCGGACGAGCCGCGACCGGCGACACGGGAAATTCGCCTCCTCAACAGGCGCGACTATCAGCGGCGCGTCTGGGCGACGCGTGCCCGTCCCTGGGTGGATCGTCTCGCCTCCGCGTGGTTGATTCATCGTTTCATTGACCCCAAGGCGCGTTTCATGTGGCTGCAAGATCCCGGGCATTGTCCGGCCAAGGCGATAGGATTTGACTTTGACAACGCCGTATTCACGCATGTCGGGGCGCGCGTTACCTTCGAGGTGTTGCTGTCCAGCTTCGGACTCGAAGAGGACGCGGCGCTTGCGCACCTGGGCGGGCTGGTGCATTACCTCGATGTCGGCGGCGTGCCGGTGGCGGAGGCCGCAGGGCTCGAGATGATCCTGAATGGCGCGCGTAAGCAATATGTCGATGATGACAGGCTGCTCAAGGAAGCAGGCAAGGCGTTTGATTTCCTTTATGCCTCATACGCTGAAGAATAATCCAATTGGAGAAAACCATGTCTGTCGTTTCAAAAGTCCACAACACCAGCAATCCTCCTGACGCGGTTTCTTTCAGGGAAGCATTTTTTTATTGGCTTAAACTGGGATTCATCAGTTTTGGCGGCCCGACCGGTCAGATCAGTATCATGCACCAGGAACTGGTCGAACGGCGGCGTTGGATATCGGAGCACCGATTCCTGCATGCGCTTAATTACTGCATGGTATTGCCGGGGCCGGAGGCACAGCAACTGGCGACTTACATCGGTTGGCTCATGCACGGAACCTGGGGCGGTATCGTCGCCGGCGCGTTATTCGTATTGCCGTCGGTTTTCATTTTGATCGCGCTTACCTGGATCTACATGGTTTTCGGTCAGGTACCGGCTGTCGCGGGTATTCTTTACGGCTTTAAACCAGCGGTGACGGCGATTGTCGTATTCGCGGCGTACCGCATTGGTTCACGCGCGCTGAAAAACGCTGTCTTATGGGCCATGGCCGCGGCGGCATTCATCGCGTTCTTCGCCTTCGATGTGCCATTCCCCTACATCGTGCTGGGGGCCGGCATCATCGGTTATCTGGGCGGACGCATTGCGCCGGGCAAGTTTCGCACCGGCGGGCATCACGGCGATGGCGACAAGCGCCATGGCCCGGCGCTGATTGACGATCATACGCCGCCACCGGCGCACGCGCGCTTCAAATGGTCGCGCGTCATCGGCTATACCGCCGTCGGTCTCGCTCTGTGGGTCGGGGTGGAAGGGACGCTATTCGCCCTGTTCGGATGGGAAGGCACGCTCACGCAGATGGGCTGGTTCTTCACCAAAGCCGCGCTCCTGACCTTCGGCGGCGCCTACGCGGTGTTACCGTATGTCTATCAGGGAGGAGTGGAACATTACCAGTGGCTTACCGGCCCGCAGATGATCGACGGCCTCGCGCTCGGCGAAACCACGCCGGGACCTCTTATTATGGTGGTGGCCTTCGTCGGCTTTGTCGGCAGCTGGACCCGGACACTGTTCGGGCCGGACTGGCTGGCATTGGCGGGCATGGCGGGCGCCACGGTGGCGACGTTCTTCACATTCCTGCCGTCGTTTCTGTTCATTCTGGTAGGCGCACCGGCGGTGGAAGCCACGCGCGGTGATATCAAATTCACATCACCTCTCACGGGCATCACCGCGGCGGTGGTGGGCGTCATCCTCAATCTCGCGGTGTTCTTCGCCTACCACGTGCTGTGGCCGCAGGGAATCCTCCAGCCATTCAGTGTGCAAACCCTGTTCAACGGCTTCGAGTGGTTTTCCGCGCTGATCGGCGTGGTTGCCTTTATCGCGTTATGGCGCTTCAAACTCGGGATCATCCCGGTGATCCTCGCCTGCGGCGCGGCGGGACTCGCCTACACATTGATCAAGCCGCTGGCAGGCGTGTAAGGAGGGCATCATGGCCTACGAAATGAAACCGCTGTCGTGCAACCCTGCGCAACTCCAGGGACTGTCGGAAAAGCTGATCATCAGTCACTACGAAAACAACTATGGCGGGGCGGTCAAACGCCTCAATGCGATCGCCACCCAATGGCGGTCGCTGGACGTCGCCAACGCGCCGGTATTTGTGATCAACGGTTTGAAACGCGAGGAATTGATCGCAACAAACTCGATGATCCTGCACGAACTGTATTTCGACAGTCTCGGCCGGAGCGGGCAGGCGGAGGGTCCGGTGCCTGAGGCGCTGACGCGTGATTTTGGCAGTTACGAGCGCTGGCAGTCCGAGTTCAGCGCCATGGGCAAGGCTCAGGGTGGCGGTTCCGGCTGGGTGCTGCTAACTTATTTACATCGTGACAAGAAGCTGGTGAACCAGTGGGCGGCTGATCATACCTGTCATTTGGCCCATGGCACACCGATTCTTGCCCTCGACATGTACGAACACTCATATCACATGGACTACGGCGCAAAGGCCGCCGCTTACGTCGACGCCTTCATGCAAAACATCAATTGGGCCAACGTTGCCCGCCTTTATGAGGAATGTCATCCGTGAACCGTACTATCTTGCCCGATGAACTCAAGCAACTTTTCACCCAACGCCAGAATATTCTGGTGCTGGATGTGCGCCGCAAAAGCGACTACGCGAAAGACGGTCACAAGATTCCCGGCGCGGCGTGGCTGGACCCGGACAAGATAACGCTATGGAGTACGGCGTTGCCGCTCGACCGTGACATCGTGATTTACTGCGTGCGCGGCGGCTCGGTGAGCAACTCCGTGGTGGACCAGCTGAAGGCCAAGGGTGTCAAGGCGCGCTTCATCGAGGGCGGCATCGAGGCCTGGAAGCTGGCCGGCGGGGAAACCGTTCCCAAGTAGCGAGGTTCACTCATGAAATGGGTCACGCGCGAACGTCCCAAGATCGACCGTATCGCCTGTCCGTGGCTCATCGCGCGTTTCATCGACAAGGCCCCGGAATTCCTGTACGTGCCCGGGGACCGGGTGATGAAGGTGGCCGCCGAAACCGGTGCGATTCCCTATGACGTTCCCGGCGTGGAGCTGGGACACGTGGGGGAGTTTTGCAGCTTTGATGCGTTTCTCAAGAAATATCAGCTGACCGATCCCGCGTTGCAAAAGCTCGCGGTCGTCGTGCGCGCCGCCGACACCGGCCGGCCGGACCTGGCGCCGGAGGCGGCGGGTCTGCTGGCGGTCTCGCGCGGATTGTCGTGGAACTTCCGGGACGATCACGAGATGCTCGGGCACGGCATGGTGGTTTACGACGCGCTCTACGCCTGGTGCCGCGACGTGTAGCCGGCGCGGATGAACGATCGCCCGATTCTTTACGCCGCGGCGTTTCTGCGCGCGCTCGCCACCGGCCTGATGGGCGTGCTGCTGGGCATCTACCTCGACAAGCTCGCGTTCACGCCCGCCGATATCGGCCTCGTGATCGGCTCGGGACTCACCGGCGCGGCGTTATCCACTCTGATCGTGACATTGCTCGGCGACCGGCTGGGTCGGCGGCGTTCCTTGCTGGTCATCGGCGTCGCCAGCGCCGCGGGCGGGTTTGCGCTGATGATCACTTCCGGCCTTGCCGCCGTGTGTGCGGTCGCGTTTATCGGCATGGTCAACGGCATGGGCCGCGACCGCGGCGCCTCGCTCGTGCTGGAGCAAGCGATCCTGCCCGGCACCGTAACGCCCGAACGACGCACGCGCGCGTTTGCCTGGTACAACGTATTGCAGGACATGGGGCACGCCCTGGGCGGCGCGCTGGCGGCCATGCCGGTGCTGCTGCGCGAGGCCGCCGGTGCGGGCGTGCTCGCGTCGTTTCACGCGACGGTTGCCGTCTATGCCGGCGTGTTGCTCCTGAGCGCGATGTTGTATTCCAGGCTGTCGTCCGCGGTCGAGGCGCATGAGTCGTCCGCGACGGAAAAACTTGCGCCGCACAGCCGCCGTGTTCTTTGGAAAATTTCATCCCTGTTCGCGCTCGACAGTCTGGCCGGCGGTTTTCTCGGCACGGCGCTGCTGGCGTATTTCTTTTATCAGCGTTTCGCAGTGGATGAGGCCACCATCGCCGTCCTGTTTTTCTGCGCGCGCACCGCCAACGCGGCTTCGCATTTCGGCGCGGCATGGCTGGCGGCGCGCATCGGCCTCGTGAACACCATGGTGTTCACCCATGTCCCTTCCAGCATCCTGCTCATGACGGTGCCGTTTGCGCCCAGCTTCGCGGTGGCGGCGTTACTGTTTCTGCTGCGCGAAGGTCTGGTGGAGATGGATGTACCCACGCGCCAGTCCTACGTGATGGCCGTGGTCAGGCCCGAGGAGCGGACGTTCGCATCCGGCATCACGCATCTGGTGCGCATGGGCGGCTGGGCGACTGCGCCGTTCTTTGCCGGGTTCCTGATGCAGGGGCTCGCACTGGCCACACCGCTGCTTGTTGGCGCCGGCATGAAGATTGTTTACGATGTCGCGCTGTACAAGGCGTTCCGCCATCTCAAACCGCCCGAGGAACGGCGGGGGCGGTGATCTTTTTTCTGAAGCGTACATTTACCGAAAAAAGCACGGAGGAAGTTCCGATGGAGCCGGGCAGAAAAAAAGGCCATTTTACGTTTCGCACCACGGCGATATTGCTCGTGGTATCCGCCGCCTTTGATCTCCTGTCAATTACGGCCGAAGAGCCGCTGTTCGGAGAAATACGCAGCGGAATCAGCGTTGGCCTCTATCATCTCGTTTATGCCGTACTTTTCACAGCGCTCGGGATCGGCTTATGGCGCGCCCGAAAGTGGGGCTATACCCTGGTTTTCGTGACCGC
>JACXTT010004333.1_pt1 | contig 21120 bp, 16 predicted proteins | sample 9270951 | NCBI WGS metagenome assembly JACXTT01 (sample SAMN15532306, study PRJNA645909) | rock metagenome | isolation source: weathered quartz diorite | place: Puerto Rico | collected 2017-06-21
AACTGCTTGCGGCCGTGCCCATTGGACTTCGTGAACCCCTGTACTGGCGAACGGGACAATAAGAAGGTCTTCAACACTCCGTTTTGCACCAGCGTCAGGCGATTGCCCTTGACGCCCTCGTCGTCATAGGCATACTGCCCCGAAAGGTCGACATTGCCAACCCGATCGAGCGTCGGGTCGAAGACCACCGAAAGGAAATCGGGCAGCACCGGCTTGTTGATGCTCTTGGTGAACGTTTGCCCTTCCGCATCATCTTTCTGCCGGTGTCCCTCGATACGATGTCCGAAAATCTCATGGAAAAACACACCGGAAGCCCGTCCGGAAAGAATCGCTGGACCCACGAACGGATCGACCACCGGCGCCTTCAGCATCGCAACCAGTTCGCGCCCCAGCTTGTCGATCGCCTCTTCCATCTCCTTCTCTTTCGCCAGCCGATCGAAATCCACGCCTTCGAAGCTTTCGCTCACCGAGAGATCCATGCCATCGCTCGCCTTGGCGCGCGCGCCCATGGAAACGCGCACGAACGTCCTGCCTTGGCGGATCTTCGTGCCATCGGTATTGACGAGATAGCGAATCTCGCGCTCCATCGCCATACTCACGCTGGAATTCAACACACCGGGAAACTTCGAAAAGCGATTCGACAGTTTGCGCAACCGATTGGCCCACTCTTCCTCCTTGAAGGTCAGTTGAGCGGGGACTTTGTCATAAACCACCGGCTGCTCGGTAGTGAAATCGTCCGACGAGTCCGTCTGCGAAGCCTTCACCTGCTCATCGGTCTTGATACGCAGGTAGCGCTGGGAGGCGGCGCGGTAGGTACGGTCGGTATCGAGCCACAAACGCCGTCGAATCGCCCCGGGTTGGTTGTCCTCGAGAGGAAGGAATCCAGGCGAGGCGAATTGCGGCCAATCCCCACGAATTCGCCTGTAATTATCGAGCTTTGGCGAACCAACGCGCACGCTCACATCGACGGCTCTCGTATGCTGCCGGTTGTTCAGCGTGATTGCGCCAAGCATCGCTGAGATGACCCGCGACTCTTCCTCCACCACCCCATAGGAGATGAAGTAGGGCGGTGGATCCGACTTCTCCTTGAGCGACTTGAAGTTCCGGTCGAGCTCATCGCTGAGAATCGAAATGAGCCCGCTCCCGCCGCCCGATGGCTGAGCTGACAGAGCGATACCGCATAGCGCGGCGGCAAACAGAGATTTGTACACGCTTACTACAGAATAGCGTCAGCTCTGGGAACGAATGCCGAGACCCAGGGTCTTCTTGGCGTATTCGACGCTGCGCTCCATATGTTCCTTCTGCTGGTATTGAATCGCGGGAATGAATGCCTCAGGCGACTTGCGGCCCGGAATGTCCTCCACCACCATCGGCCGCTCGTACGGCCGGCCCTTCCTGGCGAGCGCGAGAAAGCGCGTCAAGTCGGCGGAGCGGGCCTTCGGATAGCTTTTCCAAAAATCCTTGTCGAGATACGGCAGCACCGCGGCGGGACGCCCGGTGATGGGCTTCACATAGACCGCAACCGGCGGGCAGATCTGTTTCATCCGCGCGATGATGGCAGGGAAATCGATCACGCCCTCGCCCAGCGGAACCCACTGTACGGCGATGCCCTTCGGATGCTCGTACACGCAGGAATCGCGCAGATGCACGCAGACCGCGTAAGCGCCGAGCTCCTCGAGCGTGGTCATCGGGTCTTCGAGCACGAATACGGGATTTCCGGTGTCGAGATACGAGCCGACGAAATCCTTGCCCGCAGTCTCGATGACGATGCGTGTTTCCCACGCCTGCAGATCCTTGTGATTTTCGATCGCAATCTTTAGCCCGGCATCCATCGCCCGGCTCCGCACGCGACGCAGCAACTTCACGGCAGTCTCCATGTGTTGTTCCACCGGCCCGGGCGGAAAACTCGCGCGATCGCCCGCGAGCAACGCCCGCACTACAGGCGAGCCGAGAGCCTTCGCACGTTCCATGTTCTGTTCGAGCGTCTTCACCGAAACCTCGAAAGCCTCCGGCGTCTTGGGCAAGATCGTGCCGCCGCCGGTTTCAAGATGCAGGCCGAGCTTAGCCGCATGTTCGCGGACCTTCGCCCAATGCGCCGGGTCCATCACGCCTGGGTCGAGCGAATCCTGCAGAAAACAGGCATCCAGACGCAATGACGCCGTGTAGTCGAGAAGCGGAATATCCATCATCTTCAACGCGCGCAGGCAGTATGTGTTGAGTCCGAGAGGGACGCCTCTGCCCGGCTGTTGACCTTGAGCCAGGAGTGCGGTGGCGCTGAAAAGGCCCGAAAACAGTTCACGGCGGCTGAGTTTCATCAGCCAACATTACATCACGTTCCTCTTCAAGCGATCATGCGCCGAGCTTGCGCAATGCCGCGTAGCTGATCCGGGCGCTTTCGAGGGAGTCGCGCTTCGAATAGTCCTGCTCCACGAACCAGTAGCGTGCGCCGGACTTCTTGGCGGCCTCGACGATGCCTGACATATTGAGGTCCCCTTCGCCGATCTCGCGGAACCATTCCGGCTTGATGCCTTCGATGTCATGTGTCACGGGAGTGCCAGGCGCCCGGTCTTTCAAGTGGAAGCTGTAAATCCGGCCCTGGAGGCTGTTGATGAGAGTCGCGGGATCCGCGCCTCCGACCGCCGCCCAGAAGACATCGATCTCGAAGCCAACGTCCTTTGACAGATGTTTCGCCAGCCTGTCGATGGGCCGCTTGCCTACGTCCCCCGCGATTTCGACGGAATGATTGTGATGGTACAGCCCAATGCCAGCAGCCTTACACTGCAGTCCGGCTTTGTTCATCTGTTCGGCGTAACGTTCCCAGCCGTCGGGCTCGGCGCGCTCTTCGGGCATGGCGAACGAAATACCCACTGCCGTGAGACCATGTTTCACTGCCAGTTCGATCATCTGTGCGAGTGTGGGATGAGGCGTATCCGCGGCGGCCGCGGCGCCAGGGGCCTTCATCATCTTGAAACGGGCCGCCATCCGCGCGGAAAAGGCCTTCGCTGCCTCCCAGTTGCCGGTTACGACCGGGGACTCGATCATCATATGCACTGGTTGCAATCCCGTCTTCTTCAGCGCATCGCCAAGACTGGCGAGATTCGCGGGTCGAACCTCCACGTATTGGAACCCAATCGCCGCGAGCCTTTCGAGAGTCTGCTCAGGCTGCTTGGCGAGGACGTCGCGCACACTGTATAGGTTGATACCCAACGGTCGTGGACTGTCTGGCGCCGCTGCGGACGCCACTGCCAATCCTCCCAAAGACGCCAATGCGGACCTGCGGGTGATGCTCATGCGAACGATCCTACCACCATCCGTTCCATGCGTTACAACGTAATTAGGAGAGAGGATTCATCGTATGAAAAAGCTAATTGCCGCACTCCTGTTTTCCGTTTGCGCCCTATCTGCACAAAGCAGCGAGCGTCTCATCAAAGCGGTGCGTCACGAACTGGTGATGCTTCCCTACTACGACGTCTTCGATAACCTGGCGTATCGAGTGGACGGAGACAAAGTGACCCTGTTTGGCCAGGTCGTCCGGCCTACGCTCAAATCCAGCGCGGAAAACGTCGTCAAGAAAATTGAAGGCGTTTCATCCGTGCAGAATGAAATCGAAGTCCTGCCCCTTTCGCCCAACGACGACCGCTTACGGCAGCGCTTGTTTCGCGCGATTTATTCCAAAGGGCCGCTGCAGCGCTATTCCTTGCGCGCTGTGCCGCCCATCCATATCATCGTCAAGAACGGCAACGTAACGCTCGAAGGCGCAGTAGCGAACCAGGGCGACAAAAACATCGCGAATATTGCCGCCAACGGCGTTTCCGGCGTCTTCTCGGTGAAGAACAATCTAGTGGTGGACAAGTAAAGCAGGTCGCACACGGTTGCGGTATGCGATGCACTGAGCGATGACGCGGCGGTGAAGTCCATATCGCCTGCATATCACTATACAATTCTGTTAGTGTCTGCATCCAAACTTAGGGAGGAGGCGTCGACAGCGCAAGGCATTCGCAAGTGGCTGCCTATGATGCCGTTCAACGCGCTCCTGGGGATCCGTTTGCACAAAGTGCACAAGGACGGCATCACCATCTGCTGCCCGGCAAAGCCGGAACTGCTCAATTCCGCCGGCGTTCTGCACGGCGGCGTCACCGCCACGCTTGCCGATGCCGCGGTCGGAATCGCCACGACGCGGCATTACAAGGGACGTCCCATCACAACCGTTGAGTTGAAGGTCAACTACTTTCGGCCTCTGCAACCCGGCAAAATCGTGTATGCGCGCGCGAAGTTGCTGCGCACAGGCTCCACCCTGTCGGTTGGGGAAGTGGAAATTCGCGATGCCGACAAGAATCTGGCAGGCATCGCGATCGTGACCTATATCCTGCTCGATACTCGAAAATGACCTATGATTACGCGGTTGTTGGCGGAGGCATCATCGGCCTCGCCACAGCCTACAAGCTGCTCGAACAGAATCCACAGGCTGGCGTGGTTTTGTTTGAGAAGGAAGCCGGCGTCGGGCGCCATCAAAGTGGCCACAATAGCGGCGTTCTGCATGCGGGCTTGTACTACAAACCAGGTTCGCTAAAGGCGGCCATGGCCGTGCGCGGCATCCGCCTGATGACGGCATTCTGCGTCGAAAACAAGATCCCCCATGAGATCTGCGGCAAACTCGTGGTGGCTTGCTCCGAAGACGAAATCCCGCGTTTGAAGGAGCTGCAAAGCCGCGGCGAGCAGAACGGCCTCACTGGCCTGCGTTGGATGAATCCGCAGGAAATGCGCGAGATCGAACCCAACGTCGGAGGCATCGCCGCGGTGCGCGTTCCCGAAGAAGGCATCGTAGACTACGGCGCCGTCTGCGAAGCCATGCAGCGCCACATCGCCGCCCGCGGAGGCCGCGTGCTCACTGGCCACCGCGTGCAAAGCCTCACGCGCAGCAATGGCGCCTGGACCATCGGCGTCAAACAAGGCGAGTTCGCAGCGAAATACATCGTCAATTGCGGAGGCCTGCATTGCGACCGTATCCTCGCCATGTCTGGCGTCCCTCGCCAAACCCGCATCGTTCCGGTGCGCGGAGAATACTACTCGTTGAACGGCGAGGGCGCGAAGCTGGTTCGCAACCTGATCTACCCGGTTCCCGATCCCTCGTTCCCATTCCTCGGCGTCCACTACACGCGCATGATTCACGGCGGTGTAGAAGCCGGCCCCAACGCGGTTCTCGCCACCAAACGCGAAGGCTACCGCAAGAGCGATTTCTCGCTCGCCGACGTGTGGGATGTCGTCACATTTCCGGGCTTTTGGAAGTTCCTGTCCAAGTACCCGTCGATGACCATGTATGAAGTGAAGCGCTCATTTAGCCGCGCGGAATTCTGCCGCTCGCTGCAGCGTCTGGTTCCCGCCGTGCGGGAATCGCACCTCGGCGCCGGAGGTTCAGGCGTTCGCGCACAAGCCATTGCCGTCGACGGAACCATGGTGCAGGACTTCGAGATCGTGCGCGCCGAAGGCGCCTTGCATGTCGTCAACGCCCCAAGTCCCGGCGCCACAGCCTCGCTCGCCATCGCCGAACATCTGATCACGCAAATGCCATGACAACCATCTTCACCACCGCCGTCCTACTTGGTCTTTTGTCTGCCCGGGACCCGAACAACTGGGTCGCTTCGTGGACGGCGTCCTCGCACGGTCCGTATCCACTGGGAAATCCCGTCGCGCAGCCCGAACTGAAGGGCATTCTTGCTCCCACCACGGGCGCGATGGACCAAAACTTCCGTCTCATCGTGAAGCCAGATCGTTGGGGCGGAACCGTGCGGCTCCGGTTCACCAATGTGTTCGGCACGCAGCCTCTCGCGATAGATGGTGTTTTCGTTGGCGTGCACGCGAGCGGTGGAAGTCTGGTTCCGGGCTCAAATGCCGCGGCGAAGTTCAACGGCGGCAAATCCGCCGTGACCATCGCGCCCGGGCAAACGCAATACTCTGACGCAGTCAGACTCTCCCCTCGCGTGCATCATCACGCAGGCAAGCTCGCTGTCAGCTTCCACGTCGCCGGAACCTCAGGGCCCATGACCTGGCATGCGAAGGCGATTACCACATCCTATTTGAGCCCGCCCAACAGCGGATCGCACGGCAGCGAAGAAGGTAGCAACGCGTTTCCGCACACAACTGCCTCGTGGTTCTTTCTCGATGCCGTCGAAGTGGAGGCGCCCCGCGGAACCCCCGTCATTGCCGCCTTTGGAGATTCCATCACCGATGGCACGGGCTCCACCATCAACGGCGATGACCGCTGGCCGGACTTTCTCTCGCAGCGCCTCGCGGGCAAAGCCGTGGTCGTCAACGCAGGCATTGGCGGCAATCGCGTCGTCACCGATGCCGGGCCCGGAGGCCCGTCCGCCCTCCATCGCATGGACCGCGATCTGCTCAGCCTACCCGGAGTCACGACTGTGATCTGGATGGAAGGCATCAACGACCTTGGAGGCAATGCCGGCACGACCGTCGAACAGATCATCGCCGGTTTCCGCGAAGGCGCTGAACGCCTCAAGAAACACGGCATCCGAGTAGTCGGCGCGACCTTGACCTCGAGCCTCGGGAGCACCCCCACGCATGGCACGCCCGAAGTGGACGCGAAGCGCAAAGCCCTCAACGCCTTCATCCGCAAGAGCGGCGGTGTGTTCGACGGCGTAGTCGATTTCGATGCCGCAACCGTGGACCCGGCGACCGGCAAACTACGCCCCGAGTTCTGGCCCAACAGCAGCACAGGAGGTCCAGGCGACGGGCTGCATCCCAACCGCGCGGGCTACCAAGCCATGGCGAATGCGATCGATCTTGGCTTGATTCTCAATGGCTCTCAAAAAATCCACGCACGCCGCTAATTAAGCCGCAGTCCGCGGTCCGGCAGCCAACCCTTCACGTCTCGGAATCCTCTGCAACGACTTTCCAATCTGCTGCCGCGCCAGATCCAATTCATAGGTCCCTTGCAGGTTCATCCAGAATTGAGCCGACATTCCGAAGTATTGGCCCAACCGGAGAGCCGTATCCGCGGTCAGGTTCCGTTTCCCCGCTAGAATTTGGTAGAGCCTGTTGGATGGAACCTCGAGGACGTCCGCGAGTTTCTTCGCCGAAAGCCCAAGTTCATCGAGTTCGTCCGCCAGGATCTCGCCGGGATGGATCGGGGTTCGTGGCATTGTGTTGCCTCCTTCGTTCCGTGATAATCGACGATTTCGACATGGTAGCTCCTGACCACGGGACTCTACTCGAACAATAGACGAGTGACGTCGCGCGTACAAGTCGACCAAGAACACAAACCTCATCGCTAACCGGTTCGATCTTGGAGCGCCGTTTGATATACCGGATTCAGCCGAGCGGCAAGCCGTCAAGGGGTGGAGTTGTGGGCCCACCCCCTCGCTTGGCGGCCTAATCAAACCTCAACGGGAATCTACTGATCGCCGTTCAGGATTCCGTTGAGATCGCGGTCCAACGCCAGACGCACACCGTTGCCTTTGGGCACACAGGTATAGGTGATCGCGGCGCCGTCGTTCGCGAAGGCTCGAAGCTGAGTGTCCGTCAACGGCTGTTTGCCGGCTTTGTCGCGCAGAAACACTCCGCCGCGATAAAGATAGCCCTCGCCGGTGTTGGAGTTGAATGCGATCACCTCACATTCGCCGGCAGCGGCCCGCGCCAGGAACAAGCTGATGCGGCTGGCGGCGGCGGAAGCGTTTTGTTCCGTCAGCGTCACTTGTTGCCCGACGATCGGAGCGAAATTGGAATCCATCGCGAAGATGAACGCCTCGAGCGCGTCTCGCTCGTGGATGCCGGTCGCGTCCATCTTGATTCCCTGTGGATTGTCGATCGGTCCGCCGACGAAAGGAGGCAGAATGGGCTGCACCTCTCCCGTTCCGAAGTTCGACGCGAACAGGAAGTTCGAGATCGTGTCGACGCCCCCGTCGTGCGTGTAGCCGTAGCCTCGAATCTGCTCGCCTTGTTGGACGCCGAAGCGAGGGCCGTTCAAGAACACGGCGGAGGTCGCCATGCCGAATTTCCCGACCTTCTGGTACGCGTTCCGGAGATGCGGATTCTTCAGGGTAAAGGGTCCCGCGACCTCGGTCGTCAAGGTGTTCGAACCGAAGAATCCCGGCTTTGTGGTTTGGCCCGCGTTGGCGTTCCGGTTGATCTCGTGGCACACGTTGCAGTTCAGCGCCGGGCCGAACGGATCGAAGAACGTGTTGCGTCCAAAGTACAGATCGGAGCCTTCCTGCTGCAGCGGCGTCAACGAGTTGTCCAGCTTGCGGATGGGGTTCGGCGGATACATCACTTCGAGAATGAACTTCGTGAAGGAATCCATATCGGACGCTGGGATCTGCTCCTGACGGCCCAGCAGATTGGGGAATGCGATATTGAAGGCCTTGAACGCCAGCATCTCATTGAACGCGCCGGAATTGGGCTGGGCGTTCGGCTCCGCGTAACCTCCGGTGCGGTCGCCGCGCCAGTGCATCGGCCCCATGTTGTCGAGCCCGCGCAGACTCTGCGTCGCCATCACACCTTTCATCGCCGCAAAGCCGAAGCGCGGCGAGAGGTTCTGCTTCACGTTCGGATCGGCCGAATTGGGTTGGTCGGGATCGCCGAGGTTCCAGGCAAGGTGGTCTGTATCGCCGAAGATGTGGCAACTGAAACAGGCCGAATCGCCATGGCTCGAACTGAAAGATGCGTCATAAAGAAAACGCCGTCCGTTGACGATGGCGGCAGGTTCCGGGTTGTACATCCGGGCACTGCCGATTTCCATCTTGTTTTGCGTATTGATGATCTTGATCGCATTATCGAAGCGGGTCAGGACGTACAAACGGTTTGCGCTCTCATCGAGGGCGAGTCCAGTCGGCCCGCCGCCGCTGACTGCAATCTGGTTTGCTGTGTTCGGCGTAAAGGCATCGTTTTCGAGTTGCCCTGTGTTGTAAATTGCGACCTTACTCGAGCCAAGGGCCGCGACATACAACGTCTGGCCATTCGAGCTGATCTCCATACCGAGCGGAAACGCGACGCTCTTCGCATTCTCGACCGGGTTCGCTGCGCAGCAAATCGAATAGTCGATGTGCTTGTTGAGATGCCGGGGCGCCACGTTGCCGGCGCCATCCAGCACGGTAATCCGGCTGAATGCGATGGTTCCGCGGACGGATGGCATGGGCTTGGCGGCGGAACCCGCGAAGTGATTCGCTCCTTCAAACCTCTGCATGTTGTTGGATTCCAGATTCGACACATACACTTTGCCATTTGCCGGGTTCACAACCATGTTGAAAAGCGTCGTCCCCACATGGGAGTAAATCCCGGAAGGGCCGGTAATGGCCCGAGGCGGGTTGGCGTTCGCATCGATTGCGAATACGTCCCGATCCGGAAGCGTGAATGGCAGTTCCGCATCCCGAATCAGGCCGTTTTCGTCCTTCCAGTGCGACCCGTCGAATTTGGCGATCACACTCGTAAGGTTTTGAGGCTCTCCAAATGCGTTGACGTTGATGGGTATCGGAAAATTGGGAAAGATCTGGACTGGCGGCAATGGATTGCTCAGGCCAGGGAACGTGCCAATGAAGGTCGAAGCAGTTCCGTTGCCGCTGAAGAAAGCCGCCACATACACTTTGGAGCCGTCTGGAGTGACGGCCAGAGCACGTGGCGTGTCCGCGAAAAAGCCGAGGATCGAAAGGGGTTGCGCGCCAAGCGAACTGCCGTTGCAGCACTGATTGGCGTCGAAAACCCAAACATCGGCGCGTCCGATGCCTGGAGTCGCGAGTTGAGGATCGATCGGAGAATTTTGACCGCGATGGGCCGTCGTAACGAACGCCCGATTCCGGCCTGGACCCGCAAAAACAATATCGCGGGGCTCGTCGCCGACCAGCAGAGTGCGCTTGACATAGGGGTTCTTGTCACGCAACGCCACGACGCTTACGCTGTCCGAGAGGTGATTGACGACCCAGGCTTCGTCATTGTTGCGAGCAGCCACTGAGACGGGCTCGAGTCCGACGGGCACCGAAGCGCGGTGCTCCAGACCAGTGCTTGTAATCCGGAAGATTTCCAGTTTCGCGTCCGGCGTATTCACGGCCAAAAGAAGCTTCTTATCGGGCGTAAGGGCCAGCGGCCTTACCTGGCCACTCTCGAACGCTGAAAGAGTTTGGCTGTAAGGATTGGTTTGCGCTGCGAGATTAGTGGCGTGACTGATCAGCAAGCTCATCAGCAACGCGCGGAGCGCCTTTTGTGTGCCCGTAGTCCAGGCACATGTGTGTTTCATATCTCTGCTAGGTTTCGTTTTGATTGACTGCACAATCCAGATAGCGGGATAGTGCGAACAATTTCGCAAGGCGGGAATCGTGAACGCGACCTCGCGCGGCGAGCAGTAGGAGTAGCGAAACTATTCAACGCCGAACACGATCAGCGTACTGCCTGCAGTCACCGAAATGAACTGGCGGCCTTCGTGCAGAAAGCTGATGGGATTCGACCAGATCTCGCCGCCGGTCTGGAACCTCCACAACAGCTTGCCGCTGGTCGCGTCGAGTGCGAAGAAATCGCCTTCCATTGTTCCCGAAAACACGAGGTCTCCTGCCGTGGCGAGGAGCCCGCACCAGGGCGGGGAATGCACCCGGAACTCCCAGGCTTGTTCTCCCGTTAGCGCGTTCCACGCTCGCATCGTGCCGTAGGGTTCCTCGGTCGTGAGGTCGCGTTTGGTCGCTCCGAGGTAGTAACGGCCGGGCTGGTATTTCGCCTCCGTACGGTAGTAGAGAGCGCCTTTTTCCCGAACGTTTTGGTAGAAGAGCTTGGTCCGGGGACTATACGATGGGCTGAACCAGTTCGCGGAACCGTCGTCATCCGGGTACACGAGCGCGCCTTTGTCGTTGGGGACGGTTTCCGGGTTCGGCACAGGCCGTCCGGTGCGGGCATCGATGCTTTTCGCCCAGTTTTGCTTCGTGAACTGCTTCGCTAGCAGGAACTCGCCGTTGGTGCGATCCAGCACGTAGTAAAACGCGTTGCGATTCGCGAGCAGCACGAGTTTGCGCGCCTTGCCCTTGAACTCGGCGTCGAGCAGCATGGGGATCTGGTTCGAGTCGATGTCGTTCACGTCATGGGGCACGAACTGGAAATGCCACTTTAGCTTGCCGGTATCGGCATCGAGCGCGATGAGGGCGTCCGAGTAGAGATTGTCGCCGGCGCGCGGGCGTCCGTCATAATCGGGACTCGGATTGCCGGTGCCCCAATACAACAGGTTCAGGCCGGGGTCGTAAGATCCGGTGAGCCAAGTCGTCGCGCCACCGCGCTTCCAACTGTCACCGGCCCAGGTTTCGTTGCCCGGTTCGCCGGGGGCGGGCGTGGTCCAGAAACGCCAGGCGCGCTTTCCGGTCTTCGCGTCATATGCATCGAGAAACCCGCGTACTCCGTATTCCGCGCCCGCGATGCCGACGATAATCTTATCCTTCACCGCGAGCGGCGCGGCCGTGATGGTGTAACCGAGTTTGAAATCCTCGACCTTGACGTCCCAACGGACGCGGCCCGATTTCGCATCGAGCGCGACGAGGTGAGAATCGATGGTCCCGATGAAAATCTGATCGTCTAGCGCGGCGACGCCGCGGTTCACCTGCCCACAACAGACCGGGACGCCTTCAGGAATGCTGCGGCGATAATGCCACAGAGGCCGGCCCGTGCGGAGGTCAAGAGCGGTCACATCGCTAGGCGGATCGGAAATGTACATCACGCCATCAAAGACCAGCGGCGTGGTTTCGAAGTGCTGGCGGCCGCGGACCTGGTACACCCACGCGACCTTCATCTTGCTTACATTGCCGCGATGGATCTGGTCGAGCTGCGAATAGTGGCGCGCGGCGTAATCGCCGGAATACGTCAGCCAATTGCCGATGTCGCGCTGGTTCGTGGCCGCGTCGCGGATGCGCTCATAAGGAACCGTCTGCGCAAAAAGGCAAAGCGAGACCGCGGCCATCGGCCAAAGAGCCTTCATTTCGCCACCTCTCTGAGCCGTGCAAGATAGGCGACCAGGTCGTCGAGCTCCGAAGTGGTAAATGCGCTCCCATAATTTGGCATGGGGGACTTGGTCATATCCTTGGCCAGGCTCTGCAATTCGGACTTCCAGAAGGAATGCACTTTGCCGCTCGCGTCGCGAAGCTGGATGGAAAACGTATCCTCGTTGACTCGCACGCCGGAAACGGTGCTCCCGGCAGTGGTCATCGCGCGGATCTCGAAATACCCCGGTGGAATTGCCGCGTCGGGTTTCACGATCGATTCGCGCAGATGCATCGCGCTGCGGCGGTCGCCGATGGAGGTGAGATCCGGGCCAAAGGCGCCGCCTCGACCCTCAATGGTATGACAATTCGCACAGCCGGCCTTTGCCGATCGATAAATGGCCAAACCTCGCTGCGGATCGCCCGCGGGAAAGGTCTCTTTAATGTCGCGTCCGAGCTTGCGAACATAAGCGGCAATCAGGCGGAGTTCCGATTCGTCGAGCGAACTGGGAGGCATGTCCGTATCAGCAATGCCTCGCCGAATGACGCGCACCAAAGCGTCCTCGTCCGGCGCTCGCCGCAGCTTGGCGCGCGCCAGCGGCGTGCCCCTGCCACCTTCACCCTGTTGGCCATGGCAGATGGAGCATTGGCTCAGATACAGGGTCTCACCGCGACGGCTTGCGGCATTTGCCGCCGCAGGGCGCGCCTGCGCGGACGCCACGCTGTGCAGAAGAAGGGGCAGAGAGACAAAAAGCCCAGGTCGCATCCACATATCGGGAGGCTCCATTGTACATGAGCTCGCGCAAACGCAACAGGGCGAGGCGCTACTGCTGATCTTGATAGGTATAACTGTCTAACGATGCGCGGATACTGCAAAACCTGCTCGCGCATCTTCGAACAATCGGGTCTCAGCGATCGCACAGCGGTAATCGTTTCCGCGGACCACGGCTTTCGAGCTGGCCCAGTGGCGCGTGCTACCCGGCTGGACCGCCGAAGACGAGCGCGTAAGTCTACTGCCCGGTATCGCGCAGTTTCCGTTTGTCGTTCGGATGCCCAAAGGCGGTGAACCGGTGACGTTCGATCGGCCCTTCCATGCGGTGGTGACGAGACGCCTGGTTGAAGCGGTCCTTTCAGGGCGCGTCCAAACCCACCGCCAGATCGCGGAACTGGTAGCCTCCAGCGGGAGCTGAAGCCGGCGATATCCGCAGTGACCCCTTCCCTTCAGTGGCTCCGTCTCGACCATGAGACACTGGGATCGTGCCGACCGTTTTGGTCGTAGGTCCGTATCGCATGTATTTTCACAGCCACGAGCCGAACGAGCCGCCGCATATCCATGTGGACCGTGACGATCAATCGGCAAAGTTCTGGCTGGATCCGGTCGCTCTCGCTAGAAATCTCGGATTTGGCCCTGTGGAACTCCGGCGAATCCATCGTTTAGTGGTTGAGAATCGTATTCTCTTCCTGGAGAAATGGCGTGAACACTTCCTATCCTAATCCTGGTGAGCGCGTTCGCGACGTGCACTTCACCGACGACACACTGGCTGTAGATCTTTCAGACGGCCGCACCATCATTGTCCCTTTGACCTGGTACCCCAGGCTCCTCGATGCCACGATGGACCAGCGATCCCACTGGCAGGTCAGTGGCGCCGGTTATGGCATCTACTGGCCAGACCTTGACGAGGACCTCAGCACCGAAGGCTTGCTCCGCGGCGCGCCAGCCGCTGCGGAACCTGCACCCTCCGGACGACGCTACTAGCCGCCCAACCTGGATTCACAGGGCTACAATCGTGGTGATGAGCACTGCCGCCGTACCCGCCGGCAACTTCTCGGAATGGCTCCGTGGCGCCGAGGCTTCGCTGACAACGGGAAAGGGCGTTACCACCACGGTTCCCTGTGGCAGTTGCACCGCCTGTTGCCGCTCTTCCATGTTCGTCCACATCGCGCCCCAGGAAACGCAAACAATCCGCCGGATTCCGCGCCAACTCCTCTTCCCGGCGCCTGGACAGCCGAAAGGTCACGTCCTGTTGGGCTACAACGACAAGGGCCGCTGTCCCATGCTGGAGGAAGGAAACAAATGCTCGATCTACCGGCATCGGCCCAGGACCTGCAGAAGTTACGATTGCCGTGTGTTTGCGGCGACTGGCGTTCCGGTCGACGAACGATTGCAGCCTGAAATCGCCGAGCGCGTCAAAGCCTGGAAATTCGACCACGACAGCGAACAGAGCCGCGAGGAACACAGGACCTTGCAGGCGGCAGCCGCCTTCCTTCGGGACCACAGGGATCTGTTTCCACCGGGGACCATCCCCTCGCATCCCGCTCCTCTCGCCGCGTTCGCCGTCAGGATCTTCCGGCAATTTGCCAGTGCGGCGGCGGCCACGAACGTAGCGCCAGCCGGGATCGTGCAAGCCATAATGACCTCCCTCGCCGCAAGCAGGGATGCTCAACGGTAGACGGCGCAACCCCGCGCCTCGAGATCCCCGAACCAGGTGGGCGCCTCGTCGAGCGTCTCCACCCACCTGAGATCGAGCTTTTCGAGCCGCGGCAGCGCCGCAAGGCACTCAGGCAGGCGCCGCAAAGGATTCCCGCGAAGATCGATTTGCCGCAGTTGCTGCAAGGCTCCGATCGATTCCGGCAGCGATTCCAGCTTCGTATTTCGCAGGTGCAACTCGCGCAAGTTGACGAGTTCTCTCAAGGCCTCCGGCAGCGTGGCGATCGGATTATCCGATGCGCGAAGTTCGATGAGGCCCACCATCCCGCAGATGCATTCGGGGAGCGTGTCAAAAGCGTTCTCGCCGATATTCAGGTAGCGCAACCGCTTCAGGCGGCCAAGGGATGGCGGAAGCGACGCCAGCCTGTTGTCGTGGAGATAAAGGAAATCCGACAGCCCTTCGAGGTTCCCCAGGCTTTCCGGCACGGCTGTCAATCGGTTGTGTCCAAGATCGAGCATGCGAAGCCGCTGCAATCCGCCGATTCGCTCGGAAACGAAGGTCAGTTCATTGTCGGCCAGCACCAGCGTCTCGAGCTGCATATGCTCCCAAACGGACTCCGGCGCTTGCCCCAGTCGCTGCTTCCAAAGGTTGAGGTGCTGCATCAACGCGATTCTCCCATGTCACAGGACGCGGGGCAGCAGTCGAAACCGTTCGATCGCGATTCGCGCGCTCCATGTCCTTCGAGGAGACCGTATTCACAACGATCAGTTCGACCGAGACTGTGCCAGGGCGGCGGTCTCCATTCGAGATGACAAGCTGGATCTCCCGGCAGCAGTACAGATCGATGAGCGTTCCGAAGTTTTGCCGCGCCTCCATCGAGATGGGAGTGAAGTCTGTTGTGCGGAAGGATGTCGTGGCCTGGTCTCCGCGCGATTCGACCGAATCTGCAGGCAGAGTCTGATCGGAGGTCCTGAAGAACCAGTAAGCGCCTAAAACGGAATGGAAATCGGATCTCGTTTCTGTTCGGTTGGGTTCACGCCGAAGACGCGCCGCCTAGGCGATGGAGGCACGAGCTCGACGAAGTTCTTTGCCTCCGGCCGCAGAATCATTCCCGGAAATGACTCGACGGGGATGAACCAATTGGGACGGCCGGTGAAGGCGCATATTCCGCGGCCAGAGCGTCCCGGTAGAACCAGGCCACCAGAAAGCTCGCGGCGCACAGAAGCATGGCGCCCGCGCCGTCCATGCCCGCCAAAGCGCACATCGTCGTCATCTGCAGAAGAACAGCGGCGATCACCATCGCTGCAAGCCGCCTGGATTGGATTCCGGAACCCACGTCCTGCGGCCCACGGATCGAAACATGGCTACCCACATCGATCCTCTCGCCTGAAACGCGGCCATTGGCGCTAGCCATGCCGCGACCCCGCAAAAACCAGGCGCCCACCGCCGGGTAGTCGATCCACTCGAAGGTCCCGAAAAGAAACTGGAAGCGCACATCGCGATTCCACCGGCGGCGGGAATCGAAGCGACATAAGCGGCCGAAAGCAGAATCACCCGCCTGCCGGAAATTGCCCCAGCTCCTATCGGCGGCACAGGGCATAGAAACCGGGTCGCGATTCCGGCAGCGGCGAATCCCAACAAAACCAGGATCCAGGCGAGGACAGGAGAGTGGAATGCCCGCTCTCCGTAGCAGTCAAACATCCGCGTTGCGATTCTGAGGCGTCGCTCTCCATCGATATCAGTTTTCAGTGGGCCGTTCGACCTTCTCAACCACGTAAACTTGCACAGGACCATGTCCGTTGCTCTGCGCCGCATTTTTTACGTGCCAAGAATAAATCAGAGTTCCGCGAGACGTTTTTGCAGAAATCGCCGCGCCGGTTCGAGCTGTGTGAGTCCCAGCGCCCGCTCATAGGAAATTCGAGCCTCCTCGAATTTCCCCAGTCGTCTCAACAGGTCAGCCCTGGCGGAGTGCGCGAGATAGTAGTCCTCCAAGTCGCCGCGCGAGAGGATCGCGTCAATGAGCCGCAGTCCGGCTTCTGGCGTATCTCGCATCGCAACGGCGACCGCCCGGTTCAATTCGATCACCGGACTCGGAGCGCAGCGTAGGAGCACATCGTACAATCCAACGATCTGCGCCCAATCCGTTGCGTAGGCCTTAGCAGCGAACAGGGATCGGCTTGGCGATCCGCTAACGGTCGCAGGAACACTCGATGCCGATCCCGTTGTTCGCGGTTCCACAAAAGCGAACAGGGATCGGCTTGGCGATCCGCTAACGGTCGCAGGAACACTCGATGCCGATCCCGTTGTTCGCGATTCCACAAAAGCAGCCTCGGCGTGCACCGCCGCAATCGCCGCCTGCAGCGTGTACGGACCGAAACGCCGCGACGTCAGCGCCGATTCCACCAGCTTGCCGCCTTCTTCGATGAACGCCCGGTTCCACAGCGAGCGATCCTGCTCTTCCAGCAAAATCAGATCTCCAGAGGCAGGCGAGGTACGCGCCGCCCGGCGGGAATCCTGCAACAGCATGAGCGCGAGCAGCCCCTGCACCTCGGGTTCCGGCAGGATCTCGAGCAGAGTGCGCCCCAGGTAAATCGCTTCACTCGATAAATCGCACCGCGTGAGCGCTTCGCCCGAAGTCGCCGCATAGCCTTCAGTGAAAACAAGATACACGACCTGCAGCACATGATCCAGGCGATCGGCAAGCTCGGCCCGCGACGGAACTTCGTACGGAATCCTCGCGTCGCGAATCTTCGCCTTCGCGCGCACGATTCTCTTGGCAATCACCGGCACATTGGTGAGAAAGGCGCGTGCGATCTGCTCCGTGGTCAATCCGCAGACTTCACGCAGCGTGAGCGCGACCCGCGCATCGGATGAGAGCGCCGGATGGCAGCACGTGAAAATCAACCGCAGCCGGTCGTCTTCGACGCTCTCACTCTCGGCGGGCTCGGCATTGGCGGCGGAGCTTTGCAATTGATGCAGCAATTCCGTCAGCGACTCGTCATGCCGCACCCTGCGCCGCAAGGCGTCAATGGACTTGAAGCGTCCCACCGAAATCAGCCACGCCCGCGGATTGGCGGGCATGCCCGTGCGCGGCCATTGCTCGACCGCGGCGGCGAAGGCGTCCTGCAGCGCCTCCTCCGCGCGGTCGAAATCGCCCAGCAGCCGGATGAGCGTGGCGAAGACGCTCCTCGATTCGGCGCGATAGACGTCCTCCACTGCTGCCATTTACGACGATGCGACCAGTTCCTTCACTGGCCGGACCTCCACGGCGCCAAGCCGGATCGCCGGAATCCGCGAAGCCAGCTGAATCGCCTCGTTCAGATCCTTGGCCTCGATCAGGATGAAGCCTCCAACCTGCTCATGCGTCTCCGCGAACGGCCCATCCGTGATCGAAACCTTGCCTCCACGCAACCGCACCGTTGTTGCAGCGTGTACCGATTCGAGCGCTTCGGCCGCCAGATAATGGCCGCCCTGGCGCAGGATTTGGTCGTACTCGAGACTTTCGTCGTCAAGAGCCTGCGAATCGCTCGCCGACATCGCATGCAGCTTCTTCTCGTCCACAATGACCATGCAAAGATACTTCATTCGTGCTTTCCTCCATCGGACCACTCGTTGACCTTGATCATGAATACCGTCATCCGCGCTTCGCTGTCCTTGGACCCCATCAGCGGGGACCCCGGCAAATCAGCTCCCCACGCGCCAGGCTCCGTGTGCGGCACGAAAAACATCAGGTGCGGATGCCAGGCCCCCACGCGATCGCTCAAATACCCCTGCCTCGACATCATGTAGCACATCGCGCCCGCCTCCACGTCAGGCAGTTCCTTCTTTCGATACGCGACGCTCACACTGTCGAACATCTGCGATTTCGAACGCCCGGCGAGAATCCACTCGGTCTTTTTGATGACGAGTGGTAGAACGGTCCGTGCGGCGGGCGGGTTCAAACAAATCGGAGCGCGCAATTTCGGATTCCAAAACTCAGGATCATCGCTGCCCGCGGTCCAGGAACGTTGCACCATACAGACGAACCCGCTGCCGCCGCTGCCCCCCTTGCTCGCCGCCGTCTTGTAACCGTCCCGCTCCAGCACGAGAATCGTCGCGTCCTTCGAAATGGACTCCGGCGCCGCGCTTCGCGCCATCGCGATCTCTGCATCCCTTGCCATCAGGTACTGCTCGAGTGGCGCCATCCGCGCATATGGCGTTGCCGTCTCTTCCTGGCCATGCGCTCCCGTGACTGCTAGAACGGACAGCAGCGCGGCAGCAGCAGCACCGAAAAACTCTTGTCGCATCATTTCAATGCTTCCTCTCTTTCACTGCATAGTCGTGCGAGGAAGTTCGAAATGGACAAGACGCTTTCAAATAAAGCGAACAGGGATCGGCGTTGCGATCCACCAATGGACCAGAAACCCTCGACGCCGATCCCGTTGTTCGCGAGTTCCTTGGAAGCCTGCGCAGGGCCGGACGGCCCACCAATGGACCAGAAACTCGATTCCGTTGCTCTGTCCGGCTCCGTTGCGCAGGCGAGTTCCTTGGAAGATAGGGACTATCTATCTACTCCGCCCGCAAAGTGATCGCCGGATCGACGCGCGCCGCGCGCCACGCCGGAATCCAGCAGGCTGCCGCGGCAACCCCACCGAGCAGCGCAATCACAGCGAGATATGTGATTGCATCGAGCCGCGATACACCATACAGCAGCGTGACGAGCGCGCGGCTCGCCACTAACGCGCCGCCCAGCCCAATCGCGACGCCGATCCCAGTGAGGGTCAACCCCTGCCGGAGAATCAGCGTGAGGATGTCCCCGCGAGACGCCCCAAGCGCTGCCCGCACTCCGATCTCCCGCATCCGCTCCGTAACGCTGCCGGACAGGACCCCGAAAATGCCAATCGCCGCCAACACCAGCGCCGCAAGTCCAAACGCCTCGAGCAGAATCAGCACGAATCTTCGCTGCGACGCGGAAACCTCGACCAGATGATCCATCGTCGCGACCCGCATCACCGGCTGATCTTTATCGATCGACCAGATTGCGCGCTTGATGGCCGGCGTCAGCGCTGCAATATTTCCAGCGCCGTCCGAACGGACCACGAGCCACAACGGATTGTCCGCCCAGAGCCATTGCGAAGTCACGGCGTAAACCGAATCCGTCTGATCGGCCGCCAGTGAAATGAGCTTGACGTCGCCCACGATGCCGGCAACAACATCCCAAGAGCGATTCGCAGGACCCCCAAAGCGCAGCCGTTGCCCAATCGGATCCTGGCCCGCGCCGAACTTGCGCCGTGCGAAGCTTTCGCTGAGAAGCACCGGCCGTTCCACCGCTGCTGACAAATCGCGCGGCCCGAACAGACGGCCGCGAATCAGCGGAATCCCCATCGCTTCGAAGTAGCCTGGCGTCACCGCGGATCGAAACGCGTCGTAGCCGCCAGCGTCATTGGCAAAGCTCACGCTGTAAATCTCGGGCACGCCCTCGTTTACGCTCACCAGCGGCAATTGACTGGTAAAGGCCGCGCCGCTGACGCCCGGAACATTGCGTACCGCCTCGAGCGCCTGGGTGTAAAAGCGGTGGATCGCCCCGTCATCTGGATATCTGCTTGTAGAGGCAATCTGCACCTGCATCGTGAGCACATGAGAAGGATTGAACCCGGGAGCGACGCCAAACAGCCGGTCAAGGCTGCGCAACAGCAATCCGGCGCCGGCGAGCAGCACCAGCGCCAGCGCCACTTCCGTCACCACCAAAGCCCGGCGAGTGAGCGACTCGCCCGTCGAACGCCGCGAACCCTGTTGCAGCCCGTGATGCAGGTCGTCCGCGCGTGAAACCTGCAGCGCAGGAACCAAGCCGACAGCCAGGCCAATCAGCATCGTGATGCCGAACCCGAACGCAAACACCGGCAGCGAAATCTGAATCGCGGCAAGCCGCGGCAGATCCGCCGGACTCAGCGCCACCAGCGCCCGCACGCCTAATTCCGCCACCCACATGCCGAGCGCGCCGCCAATCAACGTCAACAGCAGGCTTTCCGCAATCAACTGCCGGATCAGCCGCGTCCGTCCGGCTCCGAGCGCCGCGCGCATCGCGAGTTCGCCGCGCCGTTGCCCCCCGCGCGCCAGCAACAGGTTGGTGACGTTCACGCACGCGATGACCAGCACCAGCAGTACCGCGCCAAGAATGGCCAGCAGCGCCGGCCGGACCCCGCGCGTGACGTCTTCCTGCAGTGCATTCACGATCAGGCCTTGCTTCATGTTCGACCACGGAGGCCTCGAAAACTCAGGCACGGGCGCATGCGCGATCTGGTCCATTTCCTGCTTGCCCTGCTCCATGCTGAAGCCCGGCCGCAGCCTCCCCACCATGCGCAGATGATGGCCCCACTCCCGGCCCTGTATCGGGAGCGTCGCGTCATATTGCAGCAGCGACCAAACCTCCGCCGAGGGTGCGAGGACGTTCTCGAATGTGGCGGGCATCACGCCAGCCACCGTATAGAAGGTGTCGTCAAGCTTGATTTCGCGCCCCACAATGGCAGGGTCGCCATGAAAGCATCGCCGCCACGCGCCATCGCTCAGCATTGCCATGTTTGGACCCTTGACGCGGTCGTCGGCCGCATCGAAATCCCGCCCGATCGCCGGGGCAACGCCAAGCACGCGAAAGTAGCTCGCGCTTACGCTCTGCCCGTCGAGCCGCTCAGGTTCGGCTGGTCCGGTAAGCGTGGGTTGCCACGGCTTCACGACTGCGAACCCTTCGAAGACGCGGCTTC
>JACXTT010004334.1_pt1 | contig 21116 bp, 15 predicted proteins | sample 9270951 | NCBI WGS metagenome assembly JACXTT01 (sample SAMN15532306, study PRJNA645909) | rock metagenome | isolation source: weathered quartz diorite | place: Puerto Rico | collected 2017-06-21
GCCCGTCGTCGCGCGCGCGCAGCGCGAGCCCCTTGTCGGTGCGCTCGAGCTCGATCCAGAGGTTCGCGGCGCCGGAGTGGCGCGCGGCGTTGGTTGAGAGCTCCTGCGCGGCGCGCAGCAGCGCCTGGGCGCGCGCGGGGTCGCCGACGCGCAGCGCGTCGGGCACGGAGAGATGGATGCGCGGGGCGGGCAGCTCGGCGGTCAGCGTGCGCAGGGCGCGTCCGAGGTCGAAGACCCCCTCGCCGCGCAGCTCGCTCACCGAGGCGCGCAGGTCGGCCAGCAGCAGCTTCGCGAGATGGCGGCTCCTCTCGACGACCGCCTTCGCCTCCCCCTCGCTGCGATGGGCGGCGAGCTCGAGGTTGAGCGAGAGCGCGGTGAGGTGGTGGCCGAGCGAGTCGTGCAGCTCGCGGGCGATGCGCATCCGCTCCGATTCCTTGGCCGAATCGGCGAGCAGCGCCTGGGTCGCCTCGAGCTCGGCGTGGGCGCGCGCCAGCGCCTCTCGCGCCGTCTGCTCGGCGCGCAGCGCGGAGACGGAGAAGACGGCGAAGAGCTGGAAGGAGAAGTAGGCGAGGCCGGCCAGCAGCGCGTCGCGCAGCCCCCAGTTCGCCGCGAAGATCGCGCAGAGCACCGCGGTCTGCGCGAGGCAGGCGAGCGCGGCGGCGGCGAGGCGAACCTCGCCCGCCCAGCCGGCCGCGGAGACGACGACCAGGATCACCCCGAACGAGGAGGGGAGGGCGGCCGCGGCGGCGAGCGCGCAAATCGACTCGAGCGCCAGCGCGCCGTATTTCGCGCGCGGCGATCCGGCGCGCCGGCAGAGATCCCACGTCAGCGGGAAAGCGAGCCAGCAGACCGCCCAGAGCGCGAGGCGGGGCCCCGAGTGGCGCTCGTTGCGGATCGCGAGGTCGAGCAGGATCGGAAGCCCGGCGGCGAGCCAGGCGATCCAGGCGGCGGCGCGCAGCGTCCGGGGGGGGGCGGCGGATTGCGGGGTCTCGCTCATGGCGGGATTATCGGCGCGCGACACCCTCGGGGTCATGTGCCGGAAGTCACGGTCGAAAAAAGTGCCCCCCGGCACAGGCGGAAAAACGGGCGCGATCGCACCATTCCCCCCGTCGCCGCCCCCGCATTCCCGCCCGGCGCCCAGGAGACCCGCCATGAACGACTTCCGCGAACTGCACGATTTTCTCACCGTCCTTCACCTGCCGATCCTGATCGCCGGGATCGTCCTGGCGGTGAGCCTCACCCGCCTCTTCATCCGCATCCTCGGCCGTCTGATCGACAAGGCCCTGCCGCCCGCTGAGCACGAAAGGCGCTGCCCGTGCGCAGAACCGGTGCGGGCGTAGGGAGGCGGACGCCATGCATCTCGCGCCCCGGATCCTGCTCTACACCAGCCTCGTCGCGATGCTGGGAAATCTCGTCTCAATCCTGATCGCGTGGGTCAGGACCATTCGGCGGCCCGCGCCGGGAAACGACGTCCATTCCGGCGGCTCGGAATGCTCCCGGCGCGTCCTGATCCTCGGCGCGACCGGCGGGACGGGCCGCCAGCTCGTCGCCCAGGCGCTCGCGCGCGGTCATCACGTCACCGCGCTGGCGCGCCGGCCCGAGCGCCTCCCGTTGCAGCACTCCAACCTGCGCGTTCTGCGAGGCGACGTCCGGGACCCGGCGGCGGTCGAAGCCGCGGTGGCGGGGCAGGACGCCGTCCTTTCCGCGCTCGGCCACCGGCGCTGGCTCGTCCCCGTCCGCGTCCTCTCGGAGGGCACGGGCCACGTCGTCCGCGCGATGGAGAAGCGCGGCGTCCGCCGCCTCGTCTGCATGACCTCGCTGGGCGTCGGGGAGAGCTGGTGGCGGATGGGCGTCTATTTCACGCTGCTGGTGATCCCGTTCGTCCTCCCCTTCTATTTCTGGGACAAGCGCCGGCAGGAGGCGGTGATCCGCGCCAGCCGCCTCGAGTGGACCATCGTCCGCCCCGGCGTGCTCACCGACGGCCCCGCTCGGGGCGACTACCGCGCCGGCTCGCGGATTGGAAATCCCCTCTGGACCGTCCGCATCTCGCGGGCCGACGTGGCCGCATTCATGCTCGATCAACTCGAAACCACCCGCTATCTTCGCGCCGCGCCGGCCCTGGCGTGGTGACGCACTTTCCGAAGGAGACCCCCATGCTTCGCAACCTCACCGCCCTGTTCCTGCTCTGCCTGTCCGCCGCGGGCGCGCGCGCCGCCGGCCCGGCCCGGCTCGAGCTCGTCATCACCGGCTTCCAGCGCATCCGCGGCCAGGTCCTCGTCCAGCTCTCCGCTTCCGCGGCGCAGTACGCGCGCAAGGCCGACCCCGTGCGGCGGCTCGCCGCGCCGGTGACCGGGGAGACCGTCACGCTCGCGTTCGAAGGCCTGCCGCCGGGCGAGTACGCGATCAGCGTCGTCCACGACGAGAACGGGAACGGAAAGCTCGACACGAACTTCTTCGGCATGCCGACCGAGGCGTTCGGCTTCTCGGGTGATCCCGTCGTGAAACGCGGCCGGCCGGCTTTCGAATCCGTGAAGTTCGCACTGGCCGAGAGCGGCGGGACGATCCGCGTCCGCGTCGCGCCGTACGGGTCGCGCTGACGCGCGGCCCTCCTTCCGCACCACCTCACGAGGTTCCCATGACTCCCCGCGCCCTCGTCCTCCTGCTCCACGGTCTCGCCGGTTTCGTCGCGCTCGGTGCCGGTCTGCTCGCGATGATCTACCGCAAAAAGTTGAAGATCCACCGGCCGACCGGCCTGATCTTCACCGGCCTCATGAGCTTCGTGATCGCCTCGTCGATCCTCCTCGCGTTCAAGCGTCACGCGCCGTTTTTCCTCGGCCTGTCCGGCTTCGTCGGCGGGATGCTCGGCAACGGCTGGCTGGCGCTCAAGCGCAAAGGTTCGCCGCTGGACCGCCCCGGGCCGGCCGGTCACCGCGCCGCGGCCGCGCTCCACGCCCTGACCTCGCTCGCCTGGGCCGCCTGGGGGCTCAAGACCGCCATGCCGGTCGCGGTCGGATTGGGCGCGGTCGGCGCTTGGTCGGGCGGATGGCAGTGGCGCCGGCTGGGCCGCCCGCCCGAATTCCCGCTCGCCTGGCTGCGCGACCACCTCGCCGGCTACGGCGGCGCCTTCATCGCGTCGATCACCGCCTTCGCGGTCAACATCCTGCCGCGCTGGCTCCCGCCCGGCCTCGGCTGGCGCCTGGTGGTCTGGTTCACCCCCGGCCTCATCGGCATCCCTTGGCTCGTCCATGTGGGTAACCAGCTGCGCCCGAAGGCGAAGCCCGCACCGCAATCGCGCCCGGTCGCGCTGCAACCCGGCGTTTGAATCACAGAGGGCACAGGGCTCACAGAGTGAACACCGAGAGAAGGGGGCCGCACTCCGAGCACCCGGCTCGCATGGATTTTGAGACGGTCTGGGCGACCTTCGCGGCCTTGTCTCTCGCTCTCTCTCTTCAGCCCTCTGTGGACTCTGTGCTCTCTGTGCTGAAGATCACTCCGCCGTCGAGAGCGCCGCCTGCGCCGCGGCGAGGCGGGCGATGGGGACGCGGAAGGGGGAGCAGCTGACGTAGTCGAGGCCGATGCGGTGGCAGAAGGCGACCGAGGCGGGGTCGCCGCCGTGCTCGCCGCAGATCCCGACCTCGATGCCGGCGCGCGTCCGCCGCCCGAGCGTGACCGCGGTCTCGAGCAGCCGTCCCACGCCGCGCGTGTCGAGGGTCGAGAAGGGGTCGGCGGAGAAGAGCTTCCCCTCGACGTAGCCGGGCAGGAAGCGGCCGGCGTCGTCGCGGGAGAGGCCGAAGGCGGTCTGGGTCAGGTCGTTGGTGCCGAAGGAGAAGAATTCCGCCGTCTTCGCGATTTCGTCGGCGGTCAGGGCGGCGCGCGGCAATTCGATCATGGTGCCGATCTCCCAGGCCATCTTCCGTCCCTCCCCGGCGAAGACCTCCTCGGCGGCGGCGCGCACCACCGCGGCCTGGTGGTCGAGCTCGCGCACGTCGCTGACGAGCGGGATCATCACCTTCGGCTTCACCTTGACCCCCTCGCGGTCGGCGGCGCAGGCGGCGCGGAAGATCGCGCGGGCCTGCATGCGGGTGATCTCGGGGTGGGTGATGCCGAGCCGGCAGCCGCGGTGGCCGAGCATCGGGTTCGCTTCGCGCAGCGCGCCGATCTGCCACTCGAGCGCCTTGGCGGCGACCTTCATCCGCTTGGCGAGCACCGCGACCTCGGCCTTCGAGTGGGGGAGGAATTCGTGGAGCGGCGGGTCGAGGGTTCGGATGACGACCGGAAAGCCGTCCATGGCGCGGAAGAGGCCGAGGAAGTCGTCGTACTGGAGCGGCTCCAGGGCGGCGAGCGCGACTTCCCGCTCCGCCGGTCCGGGCGCGAGGATCATCGCCTGCATCGCCTCGATGCGCCCCTCGCCGAAGAACATGTGCTCGGTGCGGCAGAGACCGATCCCCTGCGCGCCGTGGCGGCGGGCGGCGGTCGCGTCGGCGGGGGTGTCGGCGTTGGCGAGCACCCGCAGGCGGCGGAAGTTGTCGACCCACTTCATGAAGACCGCGAGCGACTCGTCGGGCTTCGGTTCGATGAGCGGCAGCGCCCCTTGGAGCACCCGGCCGGTCGAGCCGTCGACGGTGATCCAGTCGCCTTTGCGGATGATCCGTCCGCCGGCGGCGAACTCCTCGGAGAAGTAGTCGATGTGGAGCGATTCGCAGCCGGTGACGCAGCACTTGCCCATGCCGCGCGCGACCACCGCCGCGTGCGAGGTGAGGCCGCCGCGCGCGGTGAGGATCGCCTGCGCCGCGACCATGCCGTGGAAGTCGTCCGGCGAGGTCTCGACGCGCACCAGGATCACTTTCTCGCCCTTGGCCGCGAGCGCCTCGGCCTCGTCGGGGCTGAAGACCACCTTGCCGACCGCTGCGCCCGGGCTGGCCGGAAGCCCGGTCGCCAGTAATTCCGCTGGCGCGTGCAGGTCGAGGGTGGGGTGGAGGAGCTGCACGAGGTGGCCCGGCTCCACGCGCATCACCGCGGTCTTCTCGTCGATCAGCCCCTCGCGCACCATCTCGACCGCGGCGCGCACCGCGGCGGCGCCGGTCCGCTTGCCCGAGCGGGTCTGCAGGATCCACAGCTTGCTTCGCTCGACGGTGAACTCGATGTCCTGCAAATCGCGGTAGTGGCGCTCGAGCAGCGCGCAGGTCTTGACCAGTTGCGCGTGCAATTCCGGCAACTCGTCCGCCATCGCGTCGATCTTCTTGGGGGTCCGCGTCCCGGCGACGATGTCCTCGCCCTGCGCGTTCTGCAGATATTCGCCGTAGAGGTGACGCGCCCCGGTGACCGGGTCGCGGGTGAAGCAGACGCCGGTGCCGGAGTCGGCGCCGCGGTTTCCGAAGACCATGGCGAGGACGCTCACCGCGGTCCCCAGCTCGTCGGGAATGGCGTGGACGCGGCGATAGTCGATCGCCCGCCTGCCGTGCCACGAGGCGAAGACTGCGCGGATCGCGAGATTCAATTGCTCGAGCGGATTTTCGGGGAACGGCCGCCCCGAGTGCTCCTCGATGAGGAGCCGGAATTCCCCGGTCAGCGAGCGCCAGTCGCCGGCGGTGAGATCGGTGTCGTTCACGACGCCCGTCGCCTTCTTGCGCCGCTCGATCAGCGCCTCGAACTTCGATCCCTCGACGCCCATCACGATCCGCCCGAACATCTGCACGAAGCGGCGGTAGGCGTCCCACGCGAACCGCTCGTCGCCGGTCTGCGCCGCGAGCCCCTGCACGGTTTGCGCGTTGAGCCCCAGGTTGAGGATGGTGTCGAGCATCCCCGGCATGCTCACCGGCGCGCCGGAGCGGACCGAGACCAGCAACGGGTTGGCGGAGTCGCCGAAGCCCCGCTCGGCCGCGGCCTCCAGCCGTTTCAGCGCGACGAGCGCCTCGTCCCACAGCCCCGCGGGGAGGTTGTTCTGCTCCCGGTAGTAGGCGCGGCAGGCCTCGGTGGTGATGGTGAAGCCGGGGGGCACCGGCAGGCCGGCGGCGGTCATCTCCGCGAGGCCCGCCCCCTTGCCGCCCAGCAGGGCACGGTCGGGGGCGGCTTCCGCCTCGCCGTTCATGAAACAGAAGACATAGCGGGCCATGCGAATCGCTCCGTGCGGCGGGATGCGGGAAAGTTTGCCCGAGCTGAAATGCGATGTCACGGATTTTTTTCGCGCCGGGCGGGACCGGCCCGCCGGGAAAAATCAGGGATTTCCCGCATGGCCGGGCGCCGCCGGAATGGGCGTAGAATGGCGCCATGAAAAAGATGGTCCTCGACTACGTGGCCTTGGAAGAACGCGGCTGGAAGGTCGCTTTTTTCCTCCTCCCGGCGGCCGGGGTCGCGCTGATCGCGCTGGGCTGGATGCGCGCGAAGGCGACCGCCGCCCGAGAGGGCTGGCCCCAAGTGAGCGCGGTGGTGATCGAATCGCGCGTTGACGAGCTCAAGGACGGCGGCGCGTCGCGCTACGCCCCGCACATCGCTTACCGCTATTTCCTCGACGACAAGAAGCACGAGGGGAGCCGCCTCGGTTCCGATGCCGCGCAGTTCCGCTTCACAAGCAAGGCGCGGGCGGAGGAGCTTGCGCTCGCCCACCCGGTCGCCAAGGAGATCAAGGTCCGGGTCAACCCCGACAATCCAGACGATAGCCAGCTCTTCGACGCCGCCGACCACGGCGGCGGCCTGCGCATCGGCATCGGGGTCGCGCTGCTCGCGATCTTCATCATGACCGAGATCTACTGGCACACCGGCCACGAGGCGCCCGACACCGATTTCCACATCGGCGACATCCCCGCGACCCCCGCCGAAAAAACTTGAAGCGGCCGCGGATCAATCCCTGACCGCCCGCGCGAGCAGGGCGCCAGCTCCGAAGGCGAGCGCGAGGCGGATGGCGACGATCCAGAGGAGACGGCCGCCGACGGGCTGGAAAAGCCAGGTGTCCTCGACGATGGCGTGGCAGAGGACCGCGAAGACCGCGACCTTGAGGACCTGGTCGCGCGCCAGCGGTTTTTCCTCGGCGGCCTGCAGCATCAGCCCCGCGCCGTAGACGATCCCGAAGAGGAACGCGGCGAGCCAGGGCATCGCCGCCTCGTCGCGCAAGCCGAGCAGTTTGAGCGCCGGGTGCGCGGCGCGCAGGAGGAAATCGAGCCCGCCGGACTCGCGCAGGAATTCGACCGCGAGGAAGACCAGGACGATGATCCACCAGATGTTGACGCACAGTTTCAGCGCCCCGCCGATCAACGCCGAGGGGAGCGGCAGCAACCCGCGGCCGATCGCGCCCCACAGCGGCGCGCCGAGCCGGTCGACCAGTCCCGCGGGCGGAAGCGCCACCGCGCCCGCCGCGCCGGTTCCGGCGCCCGCGATTCGCAGGTAGGTCCAGCCGGCGGCGAGACCGGCGACGATCCGGAAGAGCGTGATCTTCAGCCCGTCCGCCTTGAGCCGGTAGAGGATCGCGGTCTCGACGAAGAAATTGTGGGCGATGCCGACGATCAGCCCCATCGCGGTCGCCTGCGCGGCGCTGTAACCGCCCGCCGCCATCGCCGAGACGCAGGCGTAGATGTTGAGCGCCCAGCCGAGCAGGATCGCGAGCGCCGCCTCGCCGGGCAGCCCGATCAGCCCCATGAACGGCTTGAACCATTCCGCCAAGCGCGGAATCAGCGCCATCCCCCCGATCGGGACCATTCTCAGCGCGGTCATGACCGCGAAGACCGGCAGGATGATCTTCAGGATTTTCCAGTACTGGCGATGGGCTTTGACGAAACCGGCCTTGAGCGTGCCGGCGATTGGGGGAAGGCGCATGGGAAGTCGGGAAGTTTACCGGCGAGTCGGCCGGCGCCGCCGCGCCGGGCGCACTGCGCGAGCCTCGCATGAAAAATCCGTAATCCACGGGGGTGTGAAAATCGCTTGCCATCGCCGCAGCGACATGCCATATTTCAGTTGCGCCGATCCCACCGGCGGCGCTCGGGGTGCATCATGCGAACGGCGTTATTTATCGCAGCGGGCGGCGTGTTCCTCGCTTCCGTTTCTTCCCGCGCGGCGGACCCGCCCGCGGGCGGCGCGCCGGCGGCGCCCGCCGCGACCGGAAGCGGCGGTTCTCCGACGCGGCCGGGTCATGCGGCCGGTGAAAAGTACGGCCCGCCGGTGCCGCGCGACGTGATGAGCGCGGCGCAGGACGATCCCGAGGGACGTCAGGAATGGTTCATGCGTCAGCGCGCCTACCCGAACCGCGGCGTCGCCCCCGGCGCCTACAACGGCGCGATCGCGGCGTACCTGCAGGGGCGCGAGGCGGCCCGGGCCCGCTACGCCGAGCGCCTGATGCAGGCCGCCTCGGGCAAGCCGCTGCTGCCCGATTCGATCCCCACCGGCCCTTGGGCCGAGGTCGGCCCGGCGCCGATCAACAACACCATCTCCTACCTGACCTTCGGCAACGTCGCGGGACGCATCAGCGCGGTCGCGGTCCATCCCACCAACGCCAACATCGTGCTCATCGGCTCCTCGCGCGGCGGCATCTGGCGCACCGCCAACGCCACCGCCACCCCGCCGACCTGGAGCCCGGTGGGCGACGGGCTCTCCTCGCTGGTGATCGGCGACGTCCAGTTCGCCCCCTCCAACGGCAACATCGCCTACGCCGCCACCGGCGACGACGACAGCTTCTTCTGGGGGCGCGGGGTGATGAAGTCGACCGACGCGGGCCTCACCTGGGCGCGGGTCGACAACGGCTCGGCCGCCAACGGCATCGAGAACGGCACCGTGCTCTCGAAACTCACCATCGACCCGACCAACCCCAACACCGTGGTGGCGCTCGGCTACCTGAAGCAGGATCCGGCCGGCGGCAACTTCTACAGCTTCGTCTTCCGCTCCACAGACGCCGGCGCCACGTGGAGCAAGGCGACCATCCCCACCACGCCCGGCGGCAACCAGTCGGGCTTCCGCAGTCTCGCGATCGAATCGGGCTGTCCCGCCAACCTGTGGCTGGTCGACTACTACAGCCACAACCTCAAGCGCTCCGTCGACGGCGGTGCGACCTGGTCGACGCTCGCGGCGAGCGGCCTGCCCGCCTTCACCGGCAACAGCAAGCTCGCGGTCCAGCACTCGAGCTGCATCGGCAACGGCCGGCTCTACGTCTCGGTCTTCTCGGGCGACGGCCTCGCGGGCAGCGCGAACTATCCCGGCGTCTACGTCTCCACCGACGGCGGCGCCTTGTTCAGCCTCCCGGGCGCGACGCCCGGCCCCAGCGGCGGCTGCCTCGGGCAGTGCGGCTACGACCACGAACTATTCGTCGACCCGACCGATTCGACGCGGGTCTACATGCTCGGCCGCGATTTCTGGACCTCGAGCGACAGCGGCGCCACCTGGGCCAACCGCAGCGCTGCCTTCGACGACGCGAACAACTACTACGGCGGCAACATGCACTCCGACCAGCACGCGATCGCGATCAGCGGCGGCGGCGGCACGGCGACGATCTACGAGGCGAGCGACGGCGGGCTGTGGGCCTACAGCGTCGCGGCCAACACCTTCACCAACAAGGTCGGCAACCTCGCGATCTCCGAGTTCATGGACCTCGCGGTCCGTCCCGACCAGCCGAACCAGGCGATCGGCGGCCTGCAGGACAACGGCTCGATCCTCTACTCCGGAACGCCGCAGTGGATCGCCAAGCTCGGCGGCGACGGCGGCGCCAGCGGCTGGCTGCCGACGGTCGCCGGCACCGGCATCTACGACGGCGGCTTCACCACCTACATCACCAACACCGGCTACAAGTCGACCGACGCCGGCGCCAACTGGACCGGCATCTCGAACGCCGCGTCGTTCGCGAGCGAAAGCGCGGAGTTCTACGCGCCGTGGATCGGCACCGCCGGCGACAACCGGCTGTGGCACGGCGCGCGGAGCCTCTGGTACTGCGGCTTCCCCGCCGGCTGCACGACCGCGGGCTGGAGCAAGCTGGGCACCACCGACCTCGCGACCTTCGGCGGCGGCACCTACCTCTCCAAGCTAGCGATCAACAATCCCGCCGCGGGCGTCTTCGGACCGTTCTACGCCGCCGTCTCCTACAACCGCGCCTTCCTGCAGAGCGCCGACGGCCTCACCTGGAACAACCGGACCGGGACGCTGCCGAACCGCTACATCTCCCGCATCGTCTTCGACCCCGCGACCCCGGCCCGCGTCTGGGTCACCCTGCAGGGCTTCGGCACCGGCCATGTTTATTACTCGCCCGACGGCGGCGTGACCTGGAGCGACAAGAGCGGCACCCTGCCCAATGTCCCGGTCAACACGATCCTGCTCGATCCGCTCGACGCCGCCAACACCTGGTACGTCGGCACCGACGTCGGCGTCTACGGGACGATCGACGGGGGCGCGACCTGGAGCGCGGTGGGCAGCAACCTGCCCGCGATGACGATCACCGACCTCGAGCTCGACCAGAACCGGCTGCTCTACGCCGCGACCGGCGGCCGCAGCGTCTGGACGATCACGCTGCCCGGCGGCGTCTGCGCGTTCGCCGGGCTCGCGAGCGCGACCAACAATTCGACCGCCACCTGCAAGCTCGACCTCGCCTGGAACGCCGGCAGCGCCCCCTGCGGCGCGCCGCTCAGGTACAACGTCTACCGCTCGACCAGCTCCGGCTTCACCCCCTCGGCGGCCAACCGCATCGCTTCCTGCCTGAGCGGCACGAGTTTCTCCGACCAGTCCGTCGCCAGCGGCACGCCTTACTACTACGTCGTCCGCATGGAGACCCCCATCGCCGGGAGCGGCCCGTGCGGCGGCACCGAGGAGACGAACCTCACGCAGCGCTCCGCGACCGCGGGCGGCGGCGGCACCCTCACCGCCTTCAGCGACACTTTCGAGAGCGGGAGCGGGCTCAACGGCTGGGCCTCCGGTTATTTCAACGACCCCAACCTCTTGGGCAACAACGCGACCGACTGGCGCGGCATCGAAAGCTGCGTCAACCACACCACCGGCGGCGTCAAAGACTTCCGCTTCGGCGACCTCACCTGCGGCGGGACCTACAGCGCTGAAAAATGGAGTTTCGTGACCCCCGGCGGCGTCTCAGGCATCGCCATTCCCGCCGGCGCCACCGCCACCCGGCTGAGCTTCTGGCACCAATGGAATTTTGAAACGGGTTATGACGGGGCCCAGTTGCTGCTCTCGGACGGCGCCGGCTATTACTTCGTGCCGGCGTCGGCGATCCTCAGCGGCGGCTACAACAGCACGGTGATCGACGATGTCGGAGTATGCGGTTACGTCCGGCAGGCGGCGAACTCGCGCATCTGGAGCGGCACCAGCACCGCGGCGTTCACCAACGTGGTCGTCGACCTCGACGCGGCTTGCAACGCGACCGGCACCATCGGCGGTTGCGCCGGCCGCTCGGTGAAGATCGCCTTCACCGCGCTCAGCGATTGCAGCACCAACCGGACCGGCTGGTTCATCGACGACGTGCAGGTGACCTACACCGCCTCCGCCTCGTGCAGCGCCGCCTCGCCGCCCGCCGAGGTCTCCGGCGGCGCGACGCCGCTGAGGGTGAGCAAATCCGGCGCGAACCTCGGCTTCTCGTGGCAGGACCAGGCCTTGGCCCCGCAGGACTACAACCTCTACCAGGGCATCCTCGGCGCTTGGTACGGGCACACCCTGTTCAATTGCCACCTGACCACGCCGCAGATCAGCTGCGCGACCGGCGTCTGCACGGTCGGCGGTCTGGCGCCCGGCGCGGGCAGCCGCTACTACCTGCTGACCAGCTCCGGCCCGGGCGGCGAGTCGAACGCCGGCGGCGCCGGCTGGAGCGGGCCGAACCACATCACCGCGCCGGTCTACAACGTGCCGGCCGCTTGCGGAGGCAACTGAGAGCTTCGCGCCGGCGGCTTTACGCGCCCGGTAAAATTCATCCGATTCCCTCGCATTCAACTTCATACATGCCCACGAACATCACCCCCGTCGCCATCACCGTCAAGTCCCCGCCGCGCGCCTACACCCATGAAGCGCGCCATCCCGACAACCCCGCGATCGGCCCGATCGCGGAGAAAGTGATGGCGGGGAAGCGCATCAGCGGTGATGAGGCGCGGGTGCTGCTGCGCGACGCCGACCTGCAGACGCTGTCGATCCTCGCCACCGCGGTGCGGAACCGCCACAACCCGCCCGACCGGGTCACTTTCGTCTCCGACCGCAACATCAACTACACCAACGCCTGCGTCACCTACTGCTCCTTCTGCGCCTTCTACCGTCCGCCCGGCCACGCCGAGGTCTACGTCAACGAACTGCCGGTCGTCCTCGCCAAGATCGAGGAGATGGTGAAGCAGGGCGGCACCGGCATCCTGCTGCAGGGCGGCCACCACCCCGACCTCCCCTTCTCTTGGTACGAGGAGCTGCTGCGCGGGATCAAGGCGAAATACCCGAACGTCTGGATCCACGGCTTCTCCCCCAGCGAGGTCGTCCACTTCTCGAAGACCTTCAACCTGAGCGTCCGCGAGGTGCTGCAAAAACTCATGGCGGCCGGGCTCGGCTCGCTGCCGGGCGGCGGCGCCGAGATCCTCGACGACGAGGTCCGCCAGCGGATCGCGCCGCTCAAGGCGAACACCGAGGAGTGGCTGGGCGTGATGCGCGAGGCGCACCAGCTGGGGCTCAAAACCTCGATGACGATGATGTACGGCCACGTCGAGTGCGACACCCACATCGTCAACCATCTGCAGCGCACCCGAGACCTGCAGGACGAGACCGGCGGCTTCCAGGCCTTCGCGGCGTGGAGCTACCAGCACGAAACCGGCACCCACCTGCGCGACAACGGCGCGACCCCGGTCGACTACCTCCGCCTCGTCGCGGTCTGCCGCATCTTCCTCGACAACGTCCCCCACATCCAGTCGAGCTGGGTCACCCAGGGGATGAAGATCCTCCCGGTTTCCCTCCACTACGGCTGCGACGACGCGGGCAGCGTGATGTTCGAGGAGAACGTCGTCTCGGCCGCCGGCACCACCCATTCGACGAGCGAGGCGGACCTCCGACGCATCATCGCCGACGCAGGCTTCAAGCCTGCCAAACGGGACAATATCTACCGGATCATCGGATAGGGGCGGAGTTTTGCTGGAGGAGTCATGAGCTTTCTAGAAAAATTGAAATTTGGCTTCGACAATGTGGGTTTCGTGAAAAATTTAATTCGCGATTGGAAGCCGAGAGGATGTAAGTCGGAAAAAGACTTCGAAAACTTCCTCTATGAGTATTTACACGACAAACTGGAAAGCATTCAAGTTACCAAGCAATACGCTAAAGGCCGGGTCAAGGCGGATCTAGTCGTAGGCGAGTCAATCATCATCGAGCTAAAGACCAATCTAGATACTACGGCTAAGTACCAACGACTTATCGGACAACTGACTGAATATAGTCGCTCTTGGGAAGGCACTGTTATTCTCTTGTTAACCGGGAAGACAGAGAAGAATCTTAGAAAGAAGCTTGTGACTGACATCGAATCATTATTTTCAGTAGGACCGATAGACGGGCTATTCGATACTGACAAGGTAGTTTTATTTGAGAAATAGCACTCAACGCCCAGGTCCTGGTCTACAACTCGCTAGTTAAAGGATGCCAAAATTACCTCTCCCGTTTTCCCGCCAGGGACAACGGGAGAGGTCGGCGCGGAACGCGCCGGGTGAGGGCTGTCACATGGACCACCAGCCCCCACCTGCGGCTTCGCCGCATCCTCCCCCCTTGGCGCTGCGCGCAAAGAGGGGAGGAGCCGAAACCATCGCCTCACCCACACAGCCCTCATGAAACACCCCCGCCCGTTCCGCAAAGCGTCCGGCAAATCCGAGCCTCGAGCCTCGAGCATCGAGCATCGAGGCGCCCCGCCCCGCGCCAAGGAAGACCCCACGCAGATCTACGGCCTCCACCCGGTCGAGGAATTGCTGCGCGCCGGGCGCCGCTCGTGCCGGACGATCTGGGTGGCGCGCGGCGAGGACGCGGCGCTTGCGAACCTGCTCGCGCTCGCGCGCGAGCGCGGAGTGTCGGTGCAGACGACCCACCGAGACGCGCTCGACAAGAAATTCCCGAACGCGGTTCATCAGGGGATCGCGGCGGAGGCGGGCCATTTCCCGATGGTCAATTTGGAGGACCTCGCCGACGACGCGGTCATCACCGTGCTCGACGGGATCGAGGACCCGCACAACTTCGGCGCCATCGTGCGCGCCGGCGTCGCGCTCGGCGCCTCCGGCTTCGTGATCGGGGGCAGACGCAGCGCGCCGCTCTCCGCGACCGCCTTCAAGGCGAGCGCCGGCGCACTCGAGCACGCGCGCATCGTCCGCGCGGGGGGGATCCCGCAGGCGCTCCACAACCTGAAGCAGGCCGGCCGCTGGATCGCGGGGCTCGCGATGGACGGCACCACCCCGATTTCGAAGCTCAACGGCTACCGCCCGCTCGCGCTCGTCGTCGGCGCCGAGGGCGACGGCCTTCACCGGCTCGCCGGCGAGCGCTGCGACCTGACCGTCTCGATCCCGATGAACGGCCCGCTCGACTCCCTCAACGCCGCCACCGCCGCGGCGATCGTGCTCTACGCCGCGCTGCGGTCGGGCTGAGCGATTCGGGCCGGTGGCGGCTCATGACGAATCATTAATTGATGATCCACTAATGACTTGACAACCACAGGTTGTCACTCCTCAGAGTGGAGATCATCAACATTGACTCATCAAATCATTAATAGACACTCAATAATTCGTGACTTGCATCAATATAGTCGCGTGACCACGGTCACTTGCCGCCGCAAGCTGAGCGCCTATATTTTGCCTTGGAACCCCCACGGAGACCCGCCATGAACCCCACCCGCCCTTTCCGCACCGCCTTCGCCGCGCTGCTCCTGCTCTCCGGATTTACATCCGCGCGGGCCGCGGGCCAGCTTCGCATCCGGGACGACATCCTGCCCACGGTGCTGGTCAACCGCAATTACAGCTACCAGCTCCAGGGACAGGGCGGCACGGGGGGGCCCTACACCTTCGCCTGCCCGGCCCCGTGCGGGCTGCCGCCCAATTATTCGCTCTCCTCGGGCGGCCTGATCAGCTACACCTATTCGGGGACGAACCCGACCCTGGCGGGACACTATTCGGCCACCGTCACCCTCGCCGACGGACAGAACCCCATCGCCAGCCAGACCCTCAAGCTGGAAATCCTCAAGGCCGAGGCGTGGAGCAACTGGTGCCCCCGCGGCCATTACGGCGGCAACGCCACCAGCGTGGCGGCCTCGTCGCAATTCGCGACCGACAACACCGCCGTGGCCGGTTCCCCCAACGGCGCTACCTTCACGCTTGACGGGGGGCGGAGCTGGAACCCGGTCTTTTCCCTCGGACCGTTGCCCGTGACCTCGATCGCGGTGGACCAGTGCACCTCGAACCCGCTGAAATTCTGGGTCCTCTCCGGCAACGTCAGCATCACCCAATTGCGCAACCTCGGCGGCCCCTTTTCCGGCACCGTCTACTCCGATCCCGGCGCCGTTCAGCGCGTGGACGGGCTGGGCGCGACCGGCACGGTCACCTTCGAGTTCAAGCTGCCCGCCGCCTGGACCGGCGGTCGGCGGCGCATCCGCCAAGCCTACCGCCAGTGCACCGGCGAAATGCTGGCGAGCGACGACAAGGGGGGCGTCATCTACCGCAACGGCGGCGGTACGTGGGTGGGGCTCAACAGCTTCAGCGGCATCACCGGCCCTTTCGCGGTGCGCGACATCGCCTATGGCGACAACGCCAAGCACACCCGCGGCGCGGCGCTGGTCCACGACATCAACGCCGGGGTGACGAAGCTCTACACCATCGACACCGCGCTCTCCTCGATCTGGGCCAGGTGCGCGGATCTGCCGGCCCCCGCCGCCGGGGCGCAATGGCTGTCCCTCGCCCTCACCCCCGACGGGCAACTGGTGGCCGGCTCGACGGGCGGCGACACGCGGGTCGTTCCGGTCTCGAGCTGCGGCCTCACCCCCACGAGCAACCCCGGCCCGGCGTTCCGGGACGGAAACGCGGCGGTCAACCCGGCCGTGAACGGTTTCGTCGTCTCCCCCTGCTACGGCAGCGGCGGCAACAAGGGTCTCTACGCGGTGACCAGCGCCGGCGTCTTCCATTCCGCCGACGTCACCGCCGGCGCCGCCAACCCCTTCCTGCGCCAGGGGGTGGGACTGCTCTCCGAGACCCTCGGCGACCTCGCGGTCTCCAGCGCCTGCACCGACGGCCGGCTGATCTCCGCCAGCGGAAGACGCGGCCTCTTCTTCGGCGACGCGAACGGCTTCTGCCCGGCGCAGACCGGCCAGGACAACGATGCCGCCGATTTCAACGCCTTCGCCGCCACCCGCGCCTTCGTCTCCCCGACCGCCAGCGCCTGCGGCGCGCTCAACACCCCCATCGGACTGCACGCGGGCAGCCGCTCCGCGGGGCTGTTCCGGGTCAACAGCAAGGGACACGAGCTTTTTTACGCCGGCGCGACGCGGGAGAAGTCGATTGTCGATCTCGACACCGCCTTCAACGGCACCTCCGACGTCCTCTACGCCGCGACCAACAGCGGGGTTTACCGCTCGGACGACGGCGGGCTGCACTACAACCAGTTCTACCCCACCGACGAGCCGCTACTGGCGCTGCGCGGCGCGCCCGGCAATTCAGCCGGCGGCGCCTACGCGATTTCGTCCACCTCGCTTTATGCCGCCGGCGCGGCTCCGCCCTGGAGCCGGATCTTCCCCTTTCCGGTCACGGGCGGGCAGGCGGCCGACCTCTACGTCGGCGGGCCGCTCTCTTCCAACCCCAACGACGACACGGTCTGGATCGCCTTCGGCACTGGGGGGCTGATGGAGTTCCATACCATCGGCGGCACCCCCGCGCTGCTCACCCAGTCGACCGGCCTGAACGGCCTCGACATCCGCGTGGTCACCGCGACTCAGAAGCTCGGGGTCCCCAACCTCGTCTATCTGCACGCGAAGAACACCGCGTCGGGTGCCTTCCAATTGCTGCGCGGCGTCAAGCCGGCCGCTTCACCCTACAACCAGCAGATCAGCTTCTCGCCGCTCACCGCGAGCGGCCTGCCCGTCAACGAGGAGGCGATCCATATCGTGGTCGAGAACCGGGGGCTCGCGACGGCCGGCTACGTCTGGGTGCTCCTGCCCAGCCAGGGGCTCTACCTCTCGACCGACGGCGGCTCGAGCTTCACCCACATCACCGGGACCCGCACCAACAGCTCCGTCGGCAACGGCATGCCGCCCAACTTCATCCCCATCGCGCTCATCCCGTCGCGCGATTTCGACAGCTCGACGGGCAAGCGCGATCTCGCGGTGCTGGTCGCCGGCAAGGGGGTCTACTACTCGAACGACGGCGGCAACACCTATTGCTTCGGACCGACCGTGCTCAACCAGGTGCCGGTCTCCTCCGCCTCGGGCGCCGGCCTCGCCCCGCTGCTGACCGAGAACCGGATGAAGGCCGCGTTCGCGGCGGCTTCCGGCGCGGCGGCGCCCGACGCGCCGCAGGCGACGCAGCCCGACGGGGGCATCTTGGCGATCACCACCTCGACCACCAGCAACGACATCCAGATCGCGGGCACCGACCACGGGGTCTTCTACTCGGACGACGGCGGCGCCAACTGGGCCAACCGCTCCTTCGCCGATCAGGCGGTGGGTGCGCTGCTGGTGGCGCTGCCGGGAGACGCCGCCCTGATCGCGGGCAGCACCGACGGCATCTGGCGCTCCGCCGACTGGGGCCAGAACTGGACCCACGTCTACACCGGCGGCACCGTCACGGCGTTCGCCCAGAACGCCACCGGTGGCCAGATCGCGGCCACCCTCGCCGCGGGGGCCGTGCTGCGCTCCATCGACGGCGGGCTCACGTTCTCGCCGCAATCGGGACCGACCGACGGCAACGCGGTGGACTACAACGGCAGCACGACGCTGGCCGCGCCCGTCGCACCCGTCGCGCCCGCCGGGGCCACCGCCGCCTACTGGATGGCGGGCACCGGCAGCGGGGTCTCCTACAGCAGCGACGCGGCCACCTGGACCCTCGCCAACGGCAGCAATTCGGACTACCTGATCAGCGGCCTTTCCGGCTCGTGGCAGGCCGCCGCGACCCTCGGGGGCACCCCCTCGAAAGTGCTGTCCGGCAACAGCCTCAACGGCCTTTACCGCACGCTCAGCGGCGGCGACATTTGGCGCAAAGTCTCCGGCACCGGTTCCGGGCTCGAGACCACCTCGCAGAACGCCGCCGCGCTGGTCACCGCAACCAGCCAGTACGGCAATCTCGACGCGCTCGTCGGGATGGTCGGCGCCGCGAACGGCGGCGTCTATCTCTCCGGCGACGCCGGCGAGCACTGGACGCAGATCAACGCCGGCTACGACCCGAACAATCTCAACATCACCACCCTCGCCAAGACCTCCTGCACGGGGTGTCCGGTCCAGTATTACAGCGGCACCTACGGCGGCGGGGTCTACACGCGGACCGTCACGGTCAATCCCGCGCCCGCGATCACCGGCTGGTGCGTCGGCTCCACCGGCTGCACCTGCGGAACCGCCTCCGTCACCGGCCCCCAGGAGGGCGGGCAGGCGTTCCGGCTCTGCGGCAGCGGCTTCGCCGGTTCCGCCGCGATCGAGTTCGACGGCCTCGCCGCCACCGGCTGCAGCTTCGTCTCCTCCTCGGCCTACACCTGCACCGGCACCCCGGCCCATTTCGTGGGGCCGGCGACCATCCGGCTGCGCAATTCCGACACCCGCGCCGGCTCCGCGTCCGCGAACGCCTACAGCTACGTCGCCGGCGCCCCGCGCGCCGCGAACACGCTGCGGATCGCCAAGAACGGCGCCGACGCCGCCCTCACCTGGACCTGCTCCCCGGCCTGCAACCCCGTCGCCGCCCGCGTGTATCGAAGCCAGAACGCGGCATTCAGCCTGAACATCGAACAATACAACGGCGGCACCGCGGGCAGCTTCACCAACACCGCTGCCCTCGCGACCTCCGCCTATCCGAGCTATTTCTGGAGCGTGGAATAACGCGGCGCCCGTCCCGGCGCCGGCGCCCCCCGACCTTCGGGGCGGGCCCCTACCCCGCGTGGATCATCGCGGTCAGCCCGGAGCGGATGAGCATGACCGCGATGGCGGCGAGGAAGAGCGCGGCGATCTTGGCGATCCCCTGAGCGCCCGATTTGCCGAGCAGCCCGCCGACCCGCTCGGCGTTCGCGAAGACCCCCCAGACGATCAGCAAATTCGCGAGCAGCGCGCCGAGCGTGACCGCCCAGCCGTAACCGTCGGCGGCGATGAGGATCGCGGCCAGCGCGGCCGGTCCCATGATGAGCGGGATGCCCAGCGGCACCACCCCGATCTCCCCCTGCGCGGCGCGCGTCTCCTCGGAGCTGAAGAGCAGGTCGGTCACCGCCATCACCAGCAGCACCACGCCGCCGCCGACCTTGAAGTCGTGCTCGGTGATGCCGAGATAGCGGAACAGCCATTTGCCGACGAACAAGAACAGCAGCGAGACTCCCAGCGCCGCGAGGCTCGCCTGCCGCGCCAGCCGCCCGCGGGTGCGCGCGTCGCGTCCCGCGGTGAGGCCGAGGTAGATCGGCACCAGCCCCAGCACGTCGATCGCCACGAAGAGCGGGATGAACGCCTGCCAGAAATCCTTCATCGCGGCAATTATCGCGCCCGCTATCATTCGAGCCATGATGAAAGGGTCCGGACTGAACGCTCCGTTGTGGCTGGCTTCCCTCGTCGCGCTCCTTCCCGCGCCCGCGCGAGCCGACGGGAACGACATGGCGTGCAAGCTGCGCGGTCACGTGCTGAACGAAAGCCCGTGGCTGTACAACCTGCCCAAGGCCGCGGAATTGCCGCCGATGAGCGAGCTGGAGGGGCCGGGCGGCTTGGCGGTGCTCGACGAGTCGGTCCACAACCGCGGCACCTGCCAGTACTCGTTCATCGGCATGGCGGGGGGCAAGAACGCGTTGGCGGCGATGGGCAGCGTCTTGTTCTCCACCGTCTATATTCAGCGACCTGAAGTTCAACGCCCGGGCGCGCCTCCCCGACGGGACGCTCATCACCCCGACCGACAAGGACCTCGCCTGCACGGTGGTGCGCAATGACGGCCTGAAATACATCGTCGCCGACGCGAACCTCCCCAAGCGGTTCGTGCTCACGCTGCCGCGGCTGGTCCCCGGCGCGGTCATCCAGTACCGGGCCACGTTCCCGTGCAACAGCCACGGCCTCACCTACCCGAATTACGCCCCCCTGTGGAACGGCTTCCAGCATGAATACCTCGACGGGGACGCGGAATCGCTCGGCTGGACCCACTACCCCGCCGACAACCTGCGGATGATCGTGCTGCACGACAAGGAAATTGAAATCGAGGCCAAGGTGCTGAACGACGACGGCCGGATGAAGGTCGAGCAGATGGTGACGCCCGACGGCATCCAGCACTACCTCCGCGTCTCCGGCTACCGCCCCGCCCGCCCGTCGGAGGACTACACGCCGCCCCTTTCCGACACCTCGCCGCAGGTCATGCTGCGCCGGGTCTTCAAGGGCGAGGAGAGCGAAACCGCTTGGCCGAAGCAGGTGAAGGCGTGGCGCAAGGATTGGCTCCGCCACACCGACCCCGACCCCGACCCCGACCTGCTGGCGGGGCGCCTGCCAGAGCTCCCGGCCGCGGTCGAGTTGACGCAGGGGGAGCTGCGCTACCGGCTCGAGTCGAAAATCACGGACGGCGCGCTGGTGGTCAGCCGGCGGCTCGACCTCGCGGGCCGCTTTCCCAAGGCCGACATCGACAAGGTCCAGCGGTTTTTCCTCGACGCGGCCGCGCACGACGGCGACGCGAAGCTGATGCTGTCCGCGCCCGCCGCGGGCGTCGCGGCGGGCGCGACGGCCGTCGCTCCCCCCGCCGCCGCGAAGTGACGCCGGGTTTCATCCCGCCCGTCGCGGCTGAGCGGGCATTCCCGTGTCACGCGCGGATGGGGCGGCTTTCAATGCCAAACCCGGGATCCGGTTGATCCCGGATTACTGCCGGTGTTTCGCGCGGTTGATCGCCCGGCGCAGCCGGTGGCGGGCGTCCGCCCTGAGAACGCGCCGCGCGCGCCCGCGCTCAGGCCGCCAGGGCGAGGGAAAGCCGGGCGGCCTTGAGGCGGTGGCGGCGCACGGCGCGGAGCCAGGC
>JACXTT010004335.1_pt1 | contig 21115 bp, 20 predicted proteins | sample 9270951 | NCBI WGS metagenome assembly JACXTT01 (sample SAMN15532306, study PRJNA645909) | rock metagenome | isolation source: weathered quartz diorite | place: Puerto Rico | collected 2017-06-21
CCAAATCCAGCGTGTCGCCTGGCCGGTGTCATTGACCAACTGCGCGACGGGCATTCCCCAATACCTGGGCAGTTCCGCTACTGGAATCGACGGTTTCAGGATGCCGAGCATGTAGATCAGAAAGGTCAAGACCAGCACAGCGAACCCGGCCCGGATTCCCACCGACAATACGAGGGCATACCGGAGCTGTTCTGGTGAAGCGTACCTGTCATTGTGGGACATGGGGATCGACCCTGATTCTGACACCTAGAAGACTCCGAGGCCCTTCACAAGGGCCCGCGCACCGGCGACCAGCAACATCGCGATTACGAGGCGCCGAATCGCGGAGGCCTTGACGACGCGCAGAATGCGCACCCCGATCGACGCTCCCGACATCATTCCGATCACCGAAGGAACGACAATGATCGGGATCATCGCACCCTGGTTGATGTAGACCCAAGCGGCGGAGGAAGACATCGCGAGGATCAGGCTGCTGGTTCCCGCAGCAACCTTCAGCGGTGCTCCCATGACCAGGTTCAACGCCGGGACGTTCGCCCACCCGGCGCCGAGACCGAACAAGCCGGCCAGCAGCCCGATGAACGAGAAAGCGACCAGTGCTGCCGGTGTCCGATGGACTCTCCAATCGATGTCCTCCCCGCGCGCCGCGTCGTGGAAGACGCCGTTAATGCGAAGCGCCAGTGCTATGGGATCGGATTTGGCGACGCCGGGAAGCTCGGATTTCTTTGCGGTCCACATCAGGACGACGATCCCGAGAATGACCACGCCGAGAGATATCTGTACGACCGCGGCTGGTAGGACCAGGCCTGCGATCGCCCCGGCGATCTGACTGACGCCGACCAGCAGCGACAGCGGAAGTGCCAGGCTCAAACTGGCGAAACCCAGTCTGAGCAGAGTCGGGCTCGCCGCCAGCGCGCTGGCGAACGCAACCATCAGGCCGGCGCCGCGAACGAAGTCCAGATGAAATGGAAACAGCCCGCCAACGATCGGCACGAATAGCACGCCGCCTCCCACGCCGGCGGGCACCGCGACGATGCCCAGTGCAAAGCAGATGACGAACAACAGTAGTGGCCAGGCCCACCACGGGAACGCGCTCACGCCTCCATCGGCTGCGAGCGCGGTCGAACAGCCGAACGAGGCCGCGAGCGCGACGACCCCGAACAGCGCCGAAAGCGCGCTACGGGGCTTCGGCGGCAGGGACATCGGTTAGCTCGGAACTCAGATGGCCTCCCTGCCTGCCGGCGATCCTTGCTTGCCCTGGATCCCCTAAAGTTTTAGGACGCGGGCCGCGTTCGCGTGGAGCACGCGATCGAGAGCTTCATCGTTCAGGCCGAGCTTCATGAAGTCCTCGACCGTCTGCCCCATCGCCCGGAACGGGTACGAGGTTCCGAACATCAGCTGGTCCTTCATGAATCCGTTCGCCGCTTCGATGTACAGGCGCCCTCCCGGAAGGAAGATGTACATATCCGGTACCACATACACGTTGTCGTAGCGGAAGGCGACGCCGATCATTTCATTCACGTACGGATAGAAGCCGTGGTAGCAGACGATCGACAGGTTCGGAAAAGCCTTCGCGATCCGGCCCACCGGAGCGGGATCGGTGTACTCCAGGCTCGGCGAGGTCGGACCGGACATCAGGAAGACCGGAACGCCCAATTGGACGCAAGCGTCGTACACCGGGTGCAGGAGCGGATCATCGGCCTTGATCGGAGGGTTGCCGAAGCCGGGCTCCACATTGATACCCTTGAGCCCCAATTTCTTGACAGCGCGTTCGGCTTCTGCGACCGCGCCCTTCGCCCCTTGCACTTGCGGATCGACCGACCCGATGCCGACGAGCTCCTTGTAATCGGCCGTCAGTTGCTTGATCTGATCGTTCGAGATCCTGATAGCCGGTGTGTCGCGACCGACGAGTACCGCTTTCGTGATGCCGGTTTCGCGCACTTCATCGACGAAGCCCTGGATCGTCTTCGAGCGGACGAAATGCTCGTCGTGCTTCGAACCGACTCTCCGGTTCAGCCACTTGACGACCTCGTATTCCTTGGTGCCGGGTGTTGCGCCGTAGAAATCGTGCAGGAACGCGGGCCGGCTGCGCATATCGACGATGTTTTTTGCCATGCTCTTCATCTCCAATGGTCCAATTTCACGCCTGTTTCGTGGGCGTCGCCGGCGCTAGGAACGGCCACGCCAAAACCCCGCGATGACAAACAGGATCATGCTTGCCACCATGAAAACGTATGCGATGAGGTTCAATTGCCTGGCACGCGACGCCTGATCCGGACCGCGGGTTCGCACCAAGGAAGCCAGTACAGCGAAGATGCCTCCCAGAACGGCCAGCGTGATGATCGTCGCGCGACTAACAAGCCAATCCGGCATCGTGATTTGCCGCCTTCTCCCCCACGGTCTTATGCGGCATGAGGTTTGCTCATGCGTCTGGAGTACGCCTCGACGAAGTCTGCGGCCGCCTTGCTGCCGCCGGAAAACGACTTCATCGCCTCCTGGTGCAGCAATGAGAGCGCCTGGATCTTCACTTCATTGGCGCGCTCGTTGTCGAACAAATCGGCCAGTTTTCTCGGCCTGGGTATTCCGACATCGATCACGGCTCGCACCCGCGTCGGGATGTTGGTCATGATCAACAGGCGGTCGCCCAGAAAGATCGCCTCATCGATATCCGTCGTGACGAAGAAATTGGTCCGCCGCGATTCCTCATATAGACCAGAGTAGTACTCCCACATCAACTCCTTGGACATTGCATCCAAGCCGCGGAACGGCTCGTCAAGGATCATCACCTTCGGATCGTTGATCATCGCGCGTGCGAGCTCCGCCCGCCGCTGCATCCCGCCGGACAGTTGGGTCGGATATTTGTCCCGGAAGGCGCTCAGCCCGACCTTCTCGAGCAGAAACCTGGCCTGCTCACGCACTTCGGGCGTGTCACCGCCCCGCGCTTTCGGTCCATACAGGATGTTCTCGCGCGTCGTCATCCATGGAAAGAGTGCCGTTTCCTGGAACAGCACCAGGCGATCCCGGCCCGGCCCGGTTACCGGCTTGCCGTCGATCGTGATGTTGCCGTTGCTCGGCCTTTCAAACCCCGCCAGCAGACGGATCAGCGTGCTTTTGCCGCATCCGGACGGACCGATCATCACGGTCAGCTTGTGCCGCTCGATGGTGAACGTGCATTCCTGCACGACGTCCTTGGTGAAATGTTCCGCCCCGTAGGACTTGCTGACGTGAAGGACTTGGATCTCTCCCGCTTCGACCCGCGACCTGGTTGCAGCGGCAGAGGGAGCCTGAAGGCCTGAAGCTGCCATGTGTCACCTTTCAGATGAATTTGGCATGGTCGATCCGGCTCAGCGCGATCGCAACCAGGGTGTGAACACGATCCCGACGCGGCGCAGCACCTCGCTGCAAAGGTAGCCCGCTATCCCGATGCTGATCATGCCGACGACGATCTGCTCGTACGACCCGCCGACGTAGGAGTTCCAGATCAGGAATCCGAGCCCGCCTCCGGCCCCACCGGCCTGACTGCCCCCGCCGGAGATCATTTCCGCGGCGACGACCACGTTCCAGGTGATTCCCATGCCGACCGAAGCGCCCACCACGATCGACGGCACGGTACCAGGCAGAACGATGCGGCGGAAAATGTCCCATCGCGAAGCGCCGAGCGCCTGGGCGGCTTGGTAATAGCGCACGTCGATCGACTTGGCTCCCCCGATCACATTGATTACGACGGTGAAGAAAGCGCCGAGAAACGTCACGAACGTGATCGACAGTTCCTGGGTCGGCCAGAAGATGATCGAAGCGGGCACCCACGCGAGCGGCGGGATCGGGCGCATCACCTCGAACGTCGGAAATGCGACGCCGTTGAAGGTTTTGCTCACGGCCATCAGAAGACCGAGCGGGATCCCGATGATCATCGCCGCGATGAATCCGGCCAGGACCCGGATCAGGCTCATGTACCAGCTTTGCCAGTAACCGGGCTCCCCGAGCAGTTTCACCCAGGCCGACAGCACCGCGGTCGGAGCCGGAACATTGCCGACCCATGGCACCGTGAAGCCGAACCATTGCCTGGATCTGGACCCTATCTCCCAAACGACGAGAAACACGACGATCGAGGTGATCGCGCGCAGCATGCTCCTGCTCAGCACCGCTTCTCGAATTCCAGCAATTGCCTTGCTCATCGGAATCAGCCTTCCTTCTCGCCCAGTTCGAACGCCTTGCGTGCTTCCTCGTGCACCGCTTCCAGAGTCTCGTCCATCAACTCGCGAAAGCGCACACTGGTCAACACGCTGTAATCTCGAGGGTGCGGGATGTCCACCTCGAGAACCTTCTTCGGCTTGCAGGGCCGCGTCGTCATGATCGCGAGACGGTGCCCCAGGAAGATCGCCTCCTCCAGGTCGTGCGTAATGAAGAAGATCGTCACTTTGTTCCTGTAATAGATCTCCAGCAGCGCCTCGTGCATCACGGATTTGGTCAGCGAGTCCAGCGCGCGGTAAGGCTCATCGAACAGCAAGACCTTCGGATCGTTCATCAGGGCGCGGACTATTTCGACCCGTCGCCTGACTCCGGACGAGATTTCTCCCGGGAAGTTGTGCTCCATGCCGGACAATCCAGCGTCGGCCATCATGCCGCGCGCTTTTTCGTACGCTTCCTGCCTGCTCAACCTGCCTTGCATGATCGGCCCGAACGCCACGTTCTCCAGGTTGGTCCTCCACGGAAACAGCGCTCCGTTCTGGAACACAACGATTCGGTCCGCTCCTGGATCGGCCTTCGGCTTGCCGGGCCCACACAGCATCTCTCCGTCCAGATAGATGCTCCCCGACGTGATCGAATGAAAGCCGGCGATGGCGTTCAGCAGCGTCGTCTTGCCGCAACCGGAAGGCCCAACGACCATGCAGATTTCACCGCCGGCGATGTTTAGCGAGCAGTGGTCAACGGCCATAACGGCCTTGCCCTCGGGGTCGTAGATCTTCACGACGTCTTCGATGCGTATCGCACCTTGGCCGCCAAAGGGGGCCTTGCTTTCGACGTCCACGACGGCCGCCTCAGGGTGTCTCATCACTGACCTCCCAACGCCAATTCGCGCACGCGCCATTGCATCATGTGGTCGCCGACGATCCGCACGATGGCGCTGGTCACGTACCCCACTGCCCCCAGCGTCACCATGCCGATGATGATGGTCGGGTAGCGCACCATCGTGTACGACGTATTGATCACATAACCCAACCCGTACTGCCCCGATACCATCTCGGCCGCCACCAGCGAAAACCAGGCAACTCCGACCGAGATCTGCAGCCCGGTGAAGATGAACGGCATCGCACCGGGGACGATCACATGACGGAACACCTGCCAGCGGTTCGCGCCCAGACAGAAAGCGGCGCGCACATACGATTCCTCGATCGATTCGACGCCGAGCATCGTGTTCAGTGCGGTGGCGAAAAACGAAGCGAGGAAAGTCAGAAAGATGACCGGGGTTTCGGATCCCGTGAACATGATGATCGCCAGCGGCACCCACGCCAATATCGGGATCGGGCGCAGTGTCTCGAACACCGGAAACACGTACTCGCGGAACGTCCTGGACCATCCAAGGAACAGTCCGAGAGGAACGCCCAGGCCGGTGGCGAGCAGGAACGCAATGCCCACCCGCCGAATGCTGACCCAGATGTGCTCGTAATACTCGGGCGTGTAGATGGAAAGCCCGTAGCTCGGGTCCGGGCTGATCCATTCCTTCACCACGTTCGTCAGCCCCGGCATTTCTTTGAAGCGAGGCAGCTTCCACACCTCGACCGCGAAATACCAGAACAGCAGGAAGATGGCGAATCCCGTCAACATCAAATACGGCTTCGGACTCTTCAGCCACAGCGCGACTCGGTACATCGTGAGCGCCAGCCCGGAAAGCGCGGCCGCCTCCGCGCGCCTGGGGATCTTGAGGACCTGGGCGAGCTCTTCGGGGAGCGTGAAGTCCTTTGTGATCATGGTGGCGAACCGGCTCATGACGACGTCTCCCGCGGCCGGTTCGCTCTCGAAGAATCTGATCAGGTCCTGACCCTTGATCCTCAGGACCACTGCCGGTTCCAGGCATGTCGTCGTCGCAAGTCGCGCTTGCACGTTCTTCAGAAGGGCGGCCCAGCCGAAGACGTCGCCGCCGGACATGACCTGATTCAGCGTCCGCGCGCCGCTTCCCAGTCCCATCGCGTGCTCAACCTTGCCGGACACCATGATGAAGATGTCATCGGCTCTTTCGCCGACCTTGTACAGCGTATCCCCCCTCGCATAGGTCTCACGACGCGCCAAGCCGGCAATGCGCTTGAGGGTGTCATCGGACACGACCTGAAAGGGCATCGTCCCTTTCAACATTGCAACAAGATCGTCGACCGACGCCTGCGGCTCGGCCGTGTGCGCGCTGTCTGCCACCAAGCTCACGTCCATCTGGTCAGCCCCCAAGCAGTCTTGCCAGGCCTATTTGCCCTTGAACTCGGCCGCCGCCATGGCCTTCACTTCCCCGACCGGCGCTTTCAGGCCGCGCTCCTTCAATACGGCTGCCGCAAGGTCCGGGACCACCGCCTCCGGCCGCAGCTTGTCCACGTTGATGCTCTTGATCGATTGAAGGAACACGGCCGACTTGCTGATCAGATCCATCGTCTCGGGAGTGAACGCGAAATTCAAGGAGTTCCTGATCGGCGTACCGCCCTGGCTTTCCGGATATTGGCCGTACAGGGACATCCAGAGCGCCTTCTCCGAAAAGCCGGTCGTCTGCGCGGCTGCCATCTTTGCAACCTCGTCCGCGTTCTTTGGGTCCGCCAGAAACAGCTCGGCGTCCAGTTCGGCGTTGAGCCAGCCTTTCGCCACGTCGGGCCTCTGCTCGATCAGTTCGCGGCGCATGGTCAGAAATGCGGCGTCGTTTTCACCGACACTGGCGCCTGAAGCAATGCGTCGGGCCAGCCCTTCCTGAACCAAACGCGACGCGGTCGGCTCCCAAACCACGGCCGCGTCCAGCTTGCCCGCCCTGAAGCCACTGGTGATCACCTCGATGTTCTGATTCAAGTACGCCCCGGGCTCGACTTTCTCCTTCTTGAAGACGGCCTGAGCGAAGCGATCGGTGCAGCTTCCCTTGGGAACCGCGACCTGCTTGCCGTTGAGCCACTGAAGCGCTTCTCTCGGACTCTTGAACTGTGGGGCATCGTTCCGGGCCAGGAAGATGTTGCACTGGTCCGTCCCGAACCCGATCGCCGCGACCATCCGGATATCGGCCACGCTCTGTTTCGTGGTGGCCACGATCGCCGGCATGTCGCCCATGTAGCCGATGTGCTGCTTGCCGGCCAGCATCGCGTTCACGATGATCGCGCCCTGCAGGCCGATCTGGAATTCGACCGTCGACCCCTTCGGCAAGTATTTCTTCCAGAACTCCTTGCCGCGCATCACGACGCCGGACCACGCTTGCGTGTAGTAGGGTTGGTATCCGACAACCAGCTGCACTGGTTCGCCGGGCTTTCCGAAGTTCAACTCTCCCGCAACTGCGCAGTTCGCAAGCAGAGCAGCGAGCGCCGGGCACGCGACGTGAGCCACCCGGCCAAACGTTGAGTCGTACACATGGCGAAAGCTGGCTCTCATCGAGTCCTCCTTTGAGCTGTAATGTAGTTATTGCTTCGACTACTTGGCGCCGGGAGCGGCCAGGTACCGGTTGATCAATGAAGAAAGCCGGCGCATCACCACAAACCCCGCCGCTGGATCCGCTTCGAGCACGCTCAACATCTGCTGGCCGTTGATCTTCAGCACAACCGACTTTTCGAGGCAGGTTGCGGCGGCGATGCGTTGGGGGTACTGCTCCAACAGGGCGTTCCACCCGAACACTTCGCCCTTGCGCAACGCAAAGCCCGCCGCCGTCGTTCGCTCTTCGCGCCCGATCACGAAGTTGATGCGACCCGACTCCAGCACGTAGATGTCCTCGGCCGGATCTCCGACGTGGTACAACGCCATGCCGGCCTCGTGCGTCTCGCTGATCGCGATGCCAATCAGCGCCGCGAGCGTTGCCTCGGATATGCCGGCGAACAGCTCCGCGAGCCTCAGCGCGCTGGGCGGCACGATATAGATATTGCCGTCCTCCACCTTCACGTCGAAGTATTCCAGCGGGGCTTCGGCCAGGCCGATCGGTGCACCAGTGCGTATGTCCCACTGCCAAAGGTGCTGGTGGCACGTCAGGACACACCCGTCGTACAGCCCTTCGCACAAAGGCACGTCCTGGTGAGGACAGACGGCCTGGTACGCGAAGTAGTCCTCGCCGGAACTGGCGACCAGCAGCTTGAGCCCGCCCTCAGCTTCGCATTCTTTCATCCCGTTCGACGGAATGTCCGCCGCGCGACACACGAGCTTTCGAGTCATCTGCAGGACTCCGCCCGGTTAGCTGAACTTGTCATAGACGATGTTGTCTGTCGTGAGCTTGGCCTCGACGATCAGACTGCGTATGGCCGCATCCACCGCGGGCGGGGGTCCGGCCACGTAAGCGCGCACGTTCTGGTACTTTCCTTTCATGTGCCGAGTCGCCACCTCGTGGACGAATCCCTTGTCGAACTCCAGTGCCGGATACTGCTGTCGTGCCGCTGGCGACACCTCCTCGTCGGACAGCGCCACGACCACGCGAAGGCCGTTGGGGGAGGCTTTCCGGTATCGGCTCAATTCGTCGAGGAAGAAGGCGTCCTTCATCGTGCGGATACCGAAGAAAACGTACCCCTTGTACTGATCGAAGTACCTTTCCTGTAGCGCGCGCGAGAGAATCGACATCATTCCCGCGATGCCGCTGCCGCCGGCGATACACAGGACGTTCTTGGCAACGCCGGGATAGAACGTCGCGTGACCCACCGGTCCGACCAGGCTCACCGCGGTTCCTTCGACGGAGCTGTCGGGATTGAAGAGCCACTCCGAAAATCCGCCGCCGGACTTTTTCTTGATCACGAACTCGAGCGTTTTCGTCCGCCGCTCGAAGTTCACCATCGAGTAGCCGCGATATCCGGAAATGCCCGGAACCGCCAATCCCATGAATTGCCCGGCGTCGAAATCCTGGGGTTTGTCCGCCTCGACTGCCATGTGGATCACGTCGTCGGTCAATTTTTTCGTATACCGGATCACGCCGAAGAACGATTCCGGCACGCAAGCCCCGGGGTTCATCGAGTAGACGAAATTGCTTACCTCCACGGTGATGTCCGTCCGCGCCAGGCACTGGCACATCAGGAACTCGCCCTGATCGCGCTTCAAAAACTTGTGGCCGGGCGCTTCCAGCCACGGCTCGTAGATCTTGCCTTCGATCAGCTTCGCCTTGCAGGTTCCGCAGGTCCCGGTACTGCACTCGTAGGGCAGGTCGATCCCGTTTCTCAATCCGGAGAACAGGATCTGCTCTCTTTCGTTCGCTTCGAAGGTGTATGCCCGGTTCCTGGCGTTGACTTGAATTTTCATGGACCTGCTCTCGAGCCAAGCCTCTACAGCGGAATGTGGTAGCCGATGCCGAGCATGCGCGTGTCGAGCTTCACGGATCGATTCAGCAGCGTCGGCGACGCCCCATCCAGATTCACCGTGTCGACATACTTGCCTACCGCGAAAAGCTCGGTGGCGCCCCCGTCCAGCGATGTCTTGAAAACCTGGATGGCGGATACGACCTTGGCCTGCTTCGCCGCCTCGTCCACGTCCACCGTGTACACGGTCGCGTGGCGCGTCAGCGGCGAGTGGTCGCTGTTATGCCGCGGTAGATTGCTGAACAGCGTCTCCATTCCCTTCTTGTCGTGGTCCAGCCAGATCATGTCCCTGCGGATTTCCGGGCTGTGGGCGGTTATCGTGTAGCGGAAGCCGCTGTCGCAAAGATCCAGGTACCCTTTGAAATTCTTGTCATCCAGGACCAGGCAGGAGCGGTAGATCAGCTCCTCGATACTGCGTCTCGTGTCCACTTGTGATTGCTCCTTGAGTCTGACGGTCTCCTCGGCGCGCCCGCCTTGGCGCTGCGTGCTTCGGCGGGCTTGCGCGCCGTAGCGCCGTTCGGCGCGGAGGCGGGTCAGGCCGCCGCCGCAATATTGTTGTCTCCCATCGGATCGTAGGCCTTGCGCCCCATGCGCTTGCTCCACTCCGCGTAGAAATGGCGCATGCCCACTTCATCGTGAATCGTGCTGTTCTCCTCGCGGCCATGCAGCACCCACTTGCTGTCGGTGGCGTTCTCGCGCATCGCGATCCCCTGGCCGTGAACGCCCAGCAGGTCTTCGTGCAGATTGCGGCCGAACGGTCCCCAAATCGTGTTGTGATCGCGGATCCGCTCCGCGCGCTGCTCCGGCGTGTCGGCTTTCAGCCCGAGACCGCGAAACTCGATGACGACCTTGTTCGCCCCGAGCGGGATTGCCGTGTCCATCCGAAGCACCGAGGTGCGCAGGTTGTAGGTCATACCGGGGAAGACGTCGATCAGGATCCAGCCGCCGGGAGCAAGTCCCGGCCAGCCGACGCCCCGCTCGGCACTGCCGGCATAGGCGTCGTACTTGATCTGCATCGACCCGACCGATGCGTGCCCGTTCGGATAGCCCACGTACTTCCGGTCGAAGTAGCCCGGCTGCATCATTCCGGTGATGCGGTTAAAGTAGTGCATGTAGTCGTGGTAGAACTCGCTGTTCGTGTCATGCCACAACTTGTAGTTGGTGTTGACGACGGCCTTGTGATAGTGGAACACCTCGAGCGGCATATCCATGTGGGGCTCGAGCATGCCGAGCGCGTCGCCGATGTACTCCTTCAGCGTGCCGCTGCTGTCGTCGACATTGACCCACACGAATCCGCCGAACCCCACCTCGCATTTGACTTCGCGCAGCCCCACGTCATCCTTGCACAAGCGGGTCTGGTATCCCTCGGTCCCGCGCGAAATGTCGATGCAGTTTCCCTTGGTATCGAATGACCAGGCGTGGAAGATGCAGGTGATGCGCTTGGCATTACCAACGGGGTCGTACAGCAACACGTTACCGCGGTGGGGGCAGATGTTGTAGAAGGCGCGGATCTTCGCGTCCTCGCCTCGCGTCACGATCAGGTTTTCGCCTCCCGGGTGATTGAAAGTACGGAAGTCATAGGGGTTGGGGACCTCGGATTCATGGCAGGCGATGATCCAGCACTTGTTGAAGATCTTCTGCTGCTCCTCGCGGAAGATGTCGGCATCGGTGTAGATGCGGGTATCGACGAAATGCGTCGGAGGCAGCGCCGGCTTTTGCTTCCATGCGGCTGAATTGCGGGACATGCTCGACTCCTTCTGAATTGCCTAGGCTGGAAAGCTTCGTCGATTCCGATCGCTCTTGCGGAAATCGGCGCCGCGTTGGTTTTCCGTTTGGTACAGCACAACCCGTACCAGGCACCACCAATTCCGCTAACTTGTTGAATCGGTGCGATTTGCTGCGGAGCGAAGAATTTTCGGCCCTCGGTGGCCATTTTTCGGAAGTTTCGCGTTGAAACGAGCGGCCGTTTCCAACCGAAACATCCGCGCTGGTCGACCGCTGGTGCGTATCGCCCACCGCCTGCGCGATTAGGCGCGCTTCGGCCCGGTACACACACGAAGGCCGTGGCACCGAATTTGCTTCGGTCTTTCGGATCAGTCAAACATCGCCGGGGCTTCATGGATACAGGTCGGATTGGAGTCGAACCGCTGTCCGAGCGGTACGACGACGTCGAGGTCAAGAAGACGACCTGTTACATGTGCGCTTGCCGCTGCGGCATCCGCGTCTACCTGCGCGACGGCGAGATCCGCTACATCGATGGAAACCCCGATCACCCGATTAACAAGGGGGTGATCTGCGCCAAGGGCTCGTCGGGAATCATGAAGCAGCACTCGCCGGCACGCCTTACCCGACCGCTGCTGCGCAAACCCGGCGCGGAGCGCGGCGCGGGCGAATTCCAGGAAATCGAATGGGAGGAGGCGTTTTCGAGCCTCGAGAAGCGACTGTCTCATGTGCGCGCGACCGATCCGAAGAAATTCGCGCTCTTTACGGGCCGCGATCAGATGCAGGCGCTGACCGGCCTCTTCGCCAAGCAGTTCGGCACGCCGAACTACGCGGCCCACGGCGGCTTCTGCTCGGTGAACATGGCGGCCGGAATGATTTACACGATCGGCGGATCCTTCTGGGAGTTCGGCGGACCGGATCTGGAACGGGCGAAGCTCTTCTTCATGATCGGCACCGCGGAGGATCATCACTCCAATCCTCTCAAGGTTGCCATTTCGAACTTCAAGCGCCACGGCGGTCGTTTCGTATCGATCAACCCGGTTCGCACTGGCTATTCGGCGATCGCCGACGAATGGGTGCCGATCAGGCCCGGCACCGACGGAGCGCTGCTGCTTGCGTTGATCCACGAAATCATCGCGTTGGGGCTGTATGACCGAGAGTTCCTGGCGCTGTACACGAATGCCGGGCAGCTCGTGAACCAGGACCGCGACCATGTCGATTTCGGCCTGTTTGTAATGAATCCCGACGCGGATCCGATCAACCCCGACTATCCGCACAACAAGTTCTGGTGGGACCGCTTGGGCAACAAGGCGGTGGCCACACACACGCCGGGAACCGATCCCTACCTTCTGGGCGAATTCACGCTGCCCGACGGGACGCCGGTCAAACCGGCTTTCCAATTGCTGGCCGAGCGGGTCGAGGACTGCACGCCGGAATGGGCATCGCAGATCACCGGCATCACGGCTCATACGATCCGCCGACTGGCTTACGAACTCGGCGTGACGGCGCGGGATAAGAAGATCCAACTGCCGATCCCTTGGACAGACTGTTGGGGCAACGAGCACAAGATGGTCACGGGAAACCCGGTCGCGTTTCACGCGATGCGCGGCCTCGCTGCCCATTCGAACGGCTTTCAAACGATCCGCGCATTGGGGATCTTGATGTCGTTGCTGGGAACCGTCGATCGACCGGGTGGATTCCGCCACAAAGCTCCGTTTCCCCGCCAGGTTCCACCGATCGCCAAGCCGCCTAAGGGGCCACATGCCGTGAGGCCCGGAAAGCCGCTGGATGGAATGCCGCTCGGTTATCCGGCGGATCCGAATGACCTGTTCGTCGATGCGCACGGCACGCCGGTGCGCATCGACAAGGCTTTCTCCTGGGAGTATCCGCTCTCGGTGCACGGCCTGATGCACAACGTGATCACCAATGCGTGGCGGGGTGACCCCTACCGTCTCGACACGTTGCTGATCTTCATGGCGAACATGGCGTGGAACTCGACCATGAACACCAGCGAAGTGCGCCGGATGTTGAACGACAAGGACGCGACCGGCGAATACAAGATACCGTTTCTCGTCGTGTGCGATGCCTTCCAGTCGGAGATGACCGCTTTCGCCGATCTGATACTGCCCGACACGACGTACCTTGAGCGCCACGACGTGATGTCGATCCTGGACCGTCCGATCTCGGAGTTCGACGGGCCAGTCGATTCGGTCCGCATTCCGGTGGTGCCCCCCAAAGGGCAATGCAAGCCTTTCCAGGAGGTCCTCCTGGAATTGGCGAGCCGGCTCAAATTTCCGGCCTTCACTCATCCCGATGGATCGAGGAAGTTCCGCGACTACCCGGATTTCATCGTGAACTACGAGACCGAACCCGGCTCTGGAATAGGCTTCCTGGCTGGTTGGCGCGGGGCGAACGGGGACAAGCACATCCACGGCGAACCGAACCCGCGCCAATGGGAGATGTATGCCAAGAACAACTGCGTTTTTCATTACAAGCTGCCGCCGTCGTACCAGTACATGCGCAACTGGAACAAGGGCTACATGGAGTGGGCGCAGCGCGTGCGCATGCGACGCGACGCGGACCCCGTGCTGATCCACATCTATTCCGACATATTGCAAAAGTTCCGCTTGGCTGCCCAAGGCAAGCGTCCAGGCAAGCAGCCTCCGGATCATCTGAGAAAACGCGTGCAAACCTATTTCGATCCGCTGCCGTTCTATTACGAGCCGCTGGAAACGCAGTGCATCGACAAACCGCGCTACCCGCTCGCTGCGATCACGCAGCGACCGATGGCGATGTACCACTCATGGGACTCGCAGAACGCATGGCTGAGGCAGATACACAGCCACAACTACCTGTTTGTCAATCCGCGTGTGGCGCAGGACCAGGCCATCGAAGACGGCGACTGGATCTGGGTGGAATCGGCGTGGGGCAAAGTGCGCTGCATGTGCCGCTTCAGCGAAGCGGTCGAGCCCGGCACGGTGTGGACCTGGAACGCCATAGGAAAAGCGGCCGGAGCATGGCATCTTTCTCCTGGAGCAAACGAGTCGCGCAGGGGCTTCCTCCTTAATCACCTGATCTCCGAGGAGCTGCCTCCTACAGCGGACGGTGCGCACCTGTCCAACTCGGACCCTATCACCGGCCAGGCGGGCTGGTACGACGTGCGTGTCCGGATCTACAGAGCGGCAGCGGACGAACCGCAGGAAACGTGGCCGCAGTTCGAGCCCTTAAAGGCAGCCCCGGGCACCAGCCTTGTCAGGCGGCTGTGGCAGGCCTACGTCGCTGGCGACAGGCCACTGGATCGGTAGGACGACGATGCGAGGACCATCATGACGCAAATGGCTCTGGTGATCGATCTGAACGTGTGCGTCGGCTGTCACGCCTGTGTGACCAGCTGCAAGGAGTGGAATACGTCGGGATCCGCGGGTTATCTGTCCGACGACCGCCCTTACGACAAGGACCCGACCGGCACTTTCTTCAACCGCGTGCAGACCTTCGAGGTGGGCGAGTTTCCCGATACGCAGACCGTCCACTTCCCGAAGTCCTGCCTGCACTGCGAGGACCCGCCTTGCGTGCCGGTGTGCCCCACCGGCGCCAGCTACAAGCGCAAGGAGGACGGAATCGTTCTGGTGGACTACGACAAGTGCATCGGGTGCAAGTACTGCGCCTGGGCCTGTCCTTACGGGGTGCGCGAGATCGACGAGCACCGCAAGGAAATGACCAAATGCACGCTGTGCGTGGATCGCATATACAACGAGGCGCTGCCACCGCAGGACCGGCGTCCGGCGTGCGTGATGGCGTGCCCGACCAGCGCCCGTCTGTTCGGCGACGTTCACGACCCCGCCTCGGAGGTGTCAACTGCGATTCGAGAGCGGGGCGGCTACGCGCTGATGCCCGAGTGGGGCACGCGGCCGGCCAACCACTACCTGCCGCGACGCAAGACCGCGATCACGATTCACAAAGACGAACTGACACGTGTTGACAATCCGCTGGAGATCGACCGCAAGAAGCCGACGCCGGCGCGCGGGGATCCGGCGCTGGACGACGTGACGAGCTGGTAATGCGCCCCGCATTTTCTGTGATTTTTCTCACCACGCTGATCGGTGCCGGTCAGGGACTGTTTCTTGCACTGTACAGCGTCGAAGTCGGGGCAGCGCTTGGGCTGATTTCGATGCCCGACGGCACAACCTTCTTCGCGGCCGGCAGCCTGCTGTGCCTTGTCCTGAGTGCACTCGGGCTGGGCGCGTCGTTTCTGCATTTGGGGCACCCGGAGCGGGCCTGGCGCGCCGCCGCCATGTGGCGCACATCGTGGCTGTCCCGCGAGGTCATCGCGCTGCCCGCGTTCATGGCGACTGTCGCGGCCTACGCGTTCGCCCATTATGTCGGCTTGAACTTCACGCTCGCTGTCGGCGCCTTCGCCACCGTCCTGTGCATCGGTCTGTACGTGTGTACCGGCATGATCTACGCCTGCATCAAGTTCCTGCTCGAGTGGGCGAGCCCGCTGACGGTTGTGAACTACCTTCTGCTGGGCTGTGCTTCGGGATTTACGCTGGCGACCGCTTTTGCGGTGTTCACCGCTGGTGGACTGGTACACGCCTATGCGGCTGGCGCCATCGGCTTCACACTGCTGGGCCTCGCATCGCGTGCCGCATCCCTGGTTCGCAACAGCCGGATCAAGCCCAAATCGACGGTGCAGACCGCGATCGGAGTGCGCCATCCGCGCATCCGGCAGAAATCCCAGGGCTTTATGGGTGGCTCGTTCAACACGCGTGAATTTTTCCACGGGCGGTCGGCAGCGTTCCTGCGTTCCATCAAATGGCTCTTCCTGAGCCTCGCGTTCGCGCTGCCGTTGCTGCTGCTCGCCTTCGGAGCCGCGATCACCTCGGGCGTGCTGCTCTGGTGCGCTTTCGTCGTGCAATTCTCAGGACTGATTGCCGAGCGCTGGTTCTTTTTTGCCCAGGCGAACCATCCGCAGAATCTGTATTACCAGGCCGTCTCGTGACCTGGGGCACGGCGGGCTCTACCAGGTTGCCAATACGCGCACCGTGAGCCCCGTGCCGACCAGAATGCACAGCGCGCCGACGAAGCGACGCAGGGACCGGGCATTGACCGAGTGCACGATGCGCACGCCAAGCTGGACTCCAAGGACTTCGAAAACAGTGACCAGCGCCGCGACCCTGAAGTCGATCGAACCGTATTGCAGATTGCCGATGGTTCCGGACACGGCCGCGATGATCTGTATCACCTGGCTCGCGCCGATTGCGATCAGCGGAGAAAATCGAGCCAGCACCATGATCGGGACCGACAAAGCGGGCCCCCCAACCCCGGTCAGGCCAGAGCCGAAGCCTGCCACGGCTCCGATCCCGGTCAGCAGCGCCTGTCTCATCCCCGGCCGGTCTTGAAACGGCTCGTGCCCCTCTCCCCCGTGGCTGGAGAGCGTATAGACGCCCGCAAACGCGATTAAGGATGCAAGGATCAGCGAAAGCGCAGGCGCATTGATCTTCGAGTTCGCCCATGCGCCTGCGAACCCGAAGAAAACAGCGCCGACGCACACGGGTAGCGTCACCGACCAGTCGATGCTGCCACGCCGTTGAAAGAGCCAGGTACCGACGATGCCGGTGAAGATGAAGCTGAAAAGCGCGGTGGCCATGGCCTGGTGAATCGCTAGGCCGCCTAGCAAATTCAGGGCTGGGATCAGCAGGATGCCCCCGACGCCAACCGCGCCAATCAGCACACCAACGGCGAGGGAAACCGCTGCCAGCCAGATCACGAGAAAGCTAGCCTGCGGCGAATGCGGTAAGAGTCCCGGTGACTAGAAGATTCAGTTGCTTCATCAACTGAAAACCCAAGGCAGTGTCCTGCTCCATCAGATCGTTCAGCGCGTCGCCGTCGATGGCCAGCACGGTGCAGCGCGTCACGCAGGAGGCTGTGGCAATGCGGCACTTGGCGCCGGGCGTCAACGCCGCCCAGCCGAACACGTTGCCGCGACGCAGAATGTCGCCGGCCGATGCATTCCGGTTCCCAAATCCGATTGCAAACCTCACCATGCCATCGGCAAGCACGTAGAAATACTTCGCCGGGTCGCCGTGGTTGTAAATCCGGACGGCTTCCGCATGGTCCTGCAATTGGCTAATGGCAGCTACACGTTGCAGCTGTTCCGGCGTGAGAACAGCAAAGAAGTCCGTCTGCGACAGAACGTCAGTCGGTACCCGCGGCGGAGTCAAGGTGTCAGACATTGCGTGCGACCCTGCTTGTGCGTTGTTTCGCTGGAACTGAATCATCAGAGAAACGCTCCGAGCGTCCTTAGTATCCCTGGATCCGGAAAAAGCAACTTACATGCCGCCGAGAAATGTTCCTTTCTAATTATGGGCCTGGAGTTTCTGGTTGCGCCGCAACACGGCGAGGCGTTTCCAAATGGAAACGACCCGATTCGCAAAAGAAACAAAGCCCACCTGCGCCGAGCACCGCGCATCGCCGACAAGAATCGGAAACGATATCCGAGGTGCCGGGAGTGCGGCCGGCCAGTCTACTATTTGAGCATTTACATTTGCCACCAAGCCACAGGATCCGAACAAGAGCCGGGGGTGGCACGCGTTCCGGAAGGTGATGCGGGTTGAGTGATGTGTTGGCTGCGCGGGCCGCTGCGCTCGGTGAGACTTTCCTGCCGATCCTGGAGAGCTTGCCGTGGCCCGTGATCGTGGTGGACGGGGGCGGGCGGGTCGTTTACGCCAGCAAAGGGCTGCTTTCGCAGCGAGCCGTTGCCGAACTGACGACGCTGCGCCCGCTGTCGGAACTTTTTCCCGAATACTTTTCCGCCTTGCAGGGTGAGGTCGCCTGGTTGACGCCCCAGGACGTGGAGATCGTCCGCCAGGCGCCGGAGGGCGCCGTTTACGAGCACGTCTGGCTGCGCAGGCTGCCTTGGGGGGCGTGTCTGATCATTCTGGACCAGACCGAAATGCGGCAAAGCGAAATCGCCGATGCCCAGACGGCGCGTCTCGCTTCTTTGGGATTCATGGTGGCCGGAGTCAGCCATGAGCTCAGCAACCCATTGGCAGCGATCTACTCGATGGTCCAGATCCTGCAGGCGAAAAGGGACATCGCACCAGACACCCTGGAAATGGGCCTGGTGAACATCGCAGCGAACGTGAAGCGCATGCTCGAGGTTTCCCGGAGGCTGGTCGGCTTTTCCCGTGTCAGCGACGAACCGAGGGCTCCATTCCGGGTGGACGAAGCGGTCGATGAGGCCATCGCCGTACTGCGCCAGGACCGCAACTTCGGGCAAATCGAGATCGAGCGCCGGACCGATCCGGACGCCCTGGTTTTCGGCAACCAAGGACAAATCCAGCAGATCTTCTACAACATCTTCCTCAATGCCATTCAGGCGATGCAGGGCAAGGGCCGGCTGTGCGTCGTCACTCGTCGAGTGTTGCCCCGCGGCACCGAAGTGATGGTGCGCGACAGCGGCCCGGGTATCCCAGCGCACTTGCTGCCGAGGATTTTCGAACCGTTCTTCACGACCAAGCCGACGGGTCAGGGGACGGGCCTGGGGCTGTCGATCAGCAGCGAGATCGCGCACGAGCACGGCGGAGCGATTCGGGTCGAGAATGGCACCGACGAAGGGGCCTGTTTTATTGTGCAAATGCCGCTCTACGAAAACAGGAAACGGCCATGAAGGCCTGCTATCCAAATCCCCCGCATCGACCCGCCCAGAACGAGCGGGTTTTGGTCATCGACGACGATTCGAGTATCGGCGAGTGCGTTGGATGCATTTTGCAGATGGCCGGATTCAGCGCGGTGTTTACGGCGACCGGTAGAGCTGGATTGGAGAGTCTGCGCAAGGAACCGTTCGATTTGGTGATCACCGATTTGAAATTGCCCGACATCACAGGCCTGGACGTGATCAGCGGCGTCAAGGAAGTCGATCGGGAGGTCCCTGTCATCCTGATGACGAGTTATTCGTCGATCGAGAGCGCGGTGGAGGCGCTGCGCAAAGGCGCGACCGACTACATCATCAAGCCGTTCCGCAACGACGACTTCGCCTTTGCGGTGGAACGCGCCGTGAACGAGCGGCGCATGCGCAGGGAGAACGCGGTTCTGAAGCGCAGCCTGGAAAAGGTCCTCGCCGGCAACAAGATCATCGGCGAAAGCGAAGGCATCAGGCGTGTCCTGACGTTGATTCAGAAGGTGGCGGCTACGGACGCCAATGTGCTGATCCAAGGTGAGAGCGGGACCGGCAAGGAGCTGGTGGCGCAGGCGATCCACTTTTCCGGCCATCGGGCCGGTGGCCCGTTCGTGCCTGTCAATTGCGGTGCGATTCCGTCCGAACTGCTCGAGTCGGAGCTCTTTGGGCATGTGAAGGGAGCATTCACCGGGGCGGTGAGCGCCAGCGAAGGGCTGATCCGGGAAGCGGAAGGCGGAACGCTGTTCCTGGACGAGATTTCGGAATTGCCGCTGAGTCTTCAGGTCAAGCTGTTGCGGGTGATCCAGGAACGGCAGGTGCGGCCGGTTGGCTCGGCCCACAGCCATCTGATCGACACGCGCTTCCTTGCCGCAAGCAACCGCAACCTGAAGGCGGAAACCGACAAGGGAGCGTTTCGCGCCGATCTGTTTTACCGGCTGAACGTCGTCACGATCCAAGTGCCCCCGCTGCGCGAGCGCGGCAAAGACGTGGAAATGCTGGCGCAACACTTCCTGAGACAGCACAGCCAGAAGATGGGCAAGCGGATACGCGGGATCGCGAACGACTTGCTGGCATTCCTCCACGAGTACGACTGGCCGGGCAACGTCCGCGAGCTGGAGAATCTGGTCGAGCGGGCCGTTATCTTCGCGGACTCCGAAGTCTTGACCCGCAGCGATATCGCGGAAACGGCGCCCCTGGTGCCCAAAGCTCCGCCCGGAGTGGGCAACACCGATCGGCCGTTGCCGATCGAGGAGTACGTCAAGGAGTTCATAAAGCGTCATCAGGATACGCACAGCGAGGTCGAGCTGGCGGCGATGCTCGGCATCGGCCGCAAAGCCTTGTGGATACGGCGGCGCCGATGGGATCTGTACCGGGAAAGTGCTGCCTCGAAGGATGACCGGGCACCTTCGCAAGAGAAAGGAGCGGCGTAAGCGCTATTCGCTGCCCGGGCGCAAATGCACAGGCGGAGGTTGCCTTGAAAAACGCGAAGAATTCATCAGCGCTATTTCCAGACCGCCGGTGCTTTTTGCGCACGGCGGGCAGCTTGGCTGCGTCGGCAGCGCTTGGCGCGCGCACGGTGAATGCGCTTGCGGCCGACATGTACACGCTACCTTTCGGCAACGGCGAGCGGCCGCTCGCCAGGTATCCTCAGAAGCGTCCCCTGATCGTCCTGACCAGCCGACCGCCCCAGCTCGAAACGCCGTTCGAGGTGTTCGATGAAGGCGCTCTCACCCCCAACGATGCCTTCTTTGTCCGGTATCACCTCGCGGGGATTCCGACCGAGATCGATCCAGATACCTTCCGGATTCAGATCAAGGGCAAAGTGAACACGCCGTTGACGCTTAGCCTGATTGACCTCAAGAAGCTCGATTCGATCGAATACGTCGCTGTCAATCAATGCTCCGGCAATGGCCGCGGACTGTTCAATCCGCGCGTGGCGGGAGGCCAGTTGGGCAACGGTGCGATGGGCAATGCCAAGTGGCGGGGTGTGCCGCTGAAAGCGGTTCTCGACAAGGGCGGGGGGCAGGCGGGCGCCCGGCAGGTACGCTTGCACGGCCCGGGCGATGCCCGTCTGCCGTGGACTGCTGACTTTGTCAAAGGGCTCGGAAACTGCCAAGCGATTGACCGCGAAGTCATGATTCGATACGCACGTTAATGACGCGAACGCCCCATGGCTCAGGGGTAACCTGTTCTTTTAACTGTTTCCTGGCTTTTCCGCTCC
>JACXTT010004336.1_pt1 | contig 21111 bp, 24 predicted proteins | sample 9270951 | NCBI WGS metagenome assembly JACXTT01 (sample SAMN15532306, study PRJNA645909) | rock metagenome | isolation source: weathered quartz diorite | place: Puerto Rico | collected 2017-06-21
CACGTGCCGTGAACCTCCGCAAGGAGCGCGAGCAGTTCCTCCCGATGCTCCTCGGGCACGAGACAGTGCAGGTAGAGCGTTGCTTGCCCTGGCTGACGGACGACCCACTCTCCAGCGATGGCGTACAACAAGTCTTCCCAGGCGGGCGTCGGGTTGTCGATGAAGAGGTGCAGATGATCCAGGCCCAGCGCACCGTACGAGATGCTCGGGTAGTACAGGAGGTCATCGGCGAGCGCGCGCTGCCAGCGGTAGAGGGTGCGCGCGTCGGGGACAGCTTCGGTGCGCGCAAGTTCCTCGACACCGAGTGCCCTGGGTGCGCGATGGACGACGTTGAGAAACTGCAGGATGCTGGGCTGGAAGGCGTCCATGTCACCCGCGCCACTCTCGTTTGTCATTTATAAAAATCGCACGACGCGAAAGTGGTACTCCGTGTCAGGCACCACACTGGTGACGCGTGGTGACGCGTCACCAACATGCACACTTCGTCGCTATCCGACACGTGTTCGACGCAATGTGTCAGGCGGCACTTAAATACGCAGGAATCCCGTAAGGTGAACGCATGACATGGTTTCATCCAAACAAGATCGCGCTCATCACCCAGGCACGCCGCACACGCCGCGTGCTTGCCGAAGAAGTCCGCAACAACGTCTATCGCGAAGCGTTCTACGCCACGAACCACCGCGCTGTCGAAGACACAGCGCACGCGGCAAAGCAAGAAGACGAGCTGTACGCGGAGTATCTCGGCGAACGCATGCCGGACCACATGCTTCGCGCCCTCACCCTGGAAGCCACGATCTGGCTGACTCTCCACGACCTGCTCACGAAGCCGGCGGTCAGCGACGCCGAGTATCCCGCCTTGTGTCGCACGCTGCGACCCTACCTCGCGGTCCTTGTCGATCTCCTGCTCCTCGAAGAGGAGATGATGACGAGCCCACTCACCGAACACTACGTCCAACAGACTGAAGCGCTGCGATCACGCGCAGCCGGAGTCACGCTGTGAACGATGAGCATTGGATCCTGACCCTGTACGAGCGCTACCGACAGCTCTACGGCGAGATACCGATCAACACTCCATCGCAGTCCCCTGCGATGACCAAAGAAGGCCGCGACGTCGTCGTTGGTGTCGCGGCAGATCACAAATGAGGAAGGGGGGTCGGCGCGCCACTGCCACCCGCAGGGATGGACCAGTCCCCCCCTTCCTCCTCCTGATGCTAGAACTCGACAAAATACACAACCTGGATTGTTTTCGCGCAACGACAGAGATCCCCGATGCTGGCGTCGACGTCATCATCACGGACCCACCGTACCCGAATCGGAACCATCAGTTCGAGGACACGCTCATCGACGGCCTCGCGATGCTCTACCTCGGATGCAAGAAGGCGAAGAAGTACGTCATCTTCTTCTGGAATCCCTTCACCGTCCCGCCGCCACCACCGGGCTGGCACGAAGTCGCCCGTCACGTATGGCATAAGCCGGACTGCAGGACCATCATCCACTACGAACTCATCATCGTCTGGAGCAAAGAAGAGAAGAGCAAACCGAGCAAGGTCTGGAGCATCCCCATCCTCGACTACCGTTCCTTGCGGGACTGGAAGCCCCACCCCACGCAGAAACCCGTCAAGCTCCTGCGCTACCTCGTCGAGGACTACACGAACGAAGGCGAGACGGTCTTCGACCCCTTCGTGGGCAGCGGCACCACGGCCGTCGCCTGCCAATGGGCCAAGCGCCACTTCATCGCGTGCGAAAGCAACCCTGAGTACGCCGCCATCGCAACCAGCCGCCTCAAAGAACCAAAGAAAGAAGAAGCACCAGCACCGGCACCTGCCACGGCGAACGCGGAAGGCGTCACCCCCGACGAGATGACACCAACAACAAGCGATGACGTCGTCGGCCTCGATCCGGCACCGAAACCAGCGAAGCGCAAGCACACCGCAAAGCAAAAGGCGCCGGAGGTGAAGGCATGACCACCATCAACGACCTGACGAAACGCGTCAGCACGCTCGAAGAAACCGTGAGCCACCTCACGACACACCACGATGAACAGTTCGTCGCGATCCACGACGACATGAACGCTGTTGATCGGTGCGAACGCCTCTTCAACGTGCACCTCCGGCAACGGCCACCGCGTCGACGGACGGGACGCGGGAAGAAAACCTTTAAGAAGGCAACCGCATGACGTGACACGCATGCCACCCACCATGACCCAAGTCGCCAAGCGCCTCGACAAGTTGGAGCGCGCGTTCAAACGCCTCGAAGCGGAACGCCTCGACCCTGACACCATCCTCACCGAGGAGGACTACCGGGCGCTGCTCGCCTACCGTGACGAGCGCGCCGCGGGCACCTTGGTCGATGGCGAGGAACTCCGACGACGCCTCCGGCTCCGATGACGCTCCCGTACCAGTTCTCCAGTCAGGCAGCACGCTTCGTGAAACAGGCGGATCGCACGCTGGCGCGCCCCGTCTCTTTGCCGCAATCACGGCGCTGCGCGCGAATCCGTTCCCCCGCGACGTGAAGCGCGTCGAAGGCTACCAGGAGAAAGTCTTTCGGGTGCGCGTTGGCGACTATCGCATCCTTGTACGTCGTGCGCGACAATCCTCCCTGCTTGGATATCGTCTCGATCGACAAGCGGTCACACGCCTACGATTGAAAGCGCACGACATTCGATGGCGGGCGCACAAGCGAAAGAACTAAATACCCGCCCATCTGCTCGGAGGAGCATGGCTGCGCGGCGGCACGACCGACACGCGGAGAAGTGAAGTAACCATTCACAGCCCTCCGGGGGCTTTCCATGACTTGTTCACTTCTCTCTGTGTCAGGTGCTGTTTAAGAACTTCGCGCACCACCCTTCCATGCGCGTGACGATCGACATTCATGACTTTGAGAAGCAATGGCAGCAGACGCTCGCGAACCTTTCGCGCCTCCCGATTAGCGATCGGAACAAGGCGCTCGTGCGGTCGTACTGCGATGCGTGTCTCCTGCGCCAGGTGTGCGGGAAGGTGCGCCTGATCAGGGTGGTCGTGATTCTCGGCCTGCTCGCCCGACAGCTCGGCAAGGACTTCGATCAGGTGACGCGATCCGATCTCGAAGTGTTGCTCGGCAGCCTGCTGCAACGCGCGCCACCCTACAGCGTGGCGACGATCAGCACGTACAAGAAGGTGCTGCGGCGCTTCCTCGCGTACGTGTTCGCGCCCGACGAGTTCCCGCACGTCAAGTCCTTGCCGGAGCGCATCGCGTGGATCAACGGCCACATCCGTCGTCGCGAGCAGCCCGTGATTCAGCGCAGCGACCTCCTCACGCCCGAGGAGATTGACCAACTCCTGCGCGCCGCGACCTGCGCGCGCGACCGCGCGTTCATCGCGACGTTGTGGGAAGCCGGCCCGCGGGTGAGCGAGATCGGCAACATGCAACTCAAGCACGTCACGCGCGTCGAGAACGGGTACCTGCTCGACATCACCGGCAAGACCGGGAGCAGAACGCCACTCGTGGTGAGCAGCGCACCCTACCTCTCCTTGTGGCTTGCAAGCCACCCGTCCGCTGGGAACCCTGAGGCGCCACTCTGGGTGCAGCACCGAAGGCAGGCACGCCTCAGCTACAACGCGTTCGTCCGCTTGCTGCAGCGCCTCTTCCACGCGGTCGGCATCACCAAGCCGTGCCACCCGCACATCTTTCGCCACAGCAGGGTCACCTACGTGCTTGCGAACGCGATCATGAACGAGCAGCAAGCAAAAACGTACTTCGGCTGGACGCCCGAGAGCGACGTGATCGGCAGCACGTACGCACACCTCACCGACGCTGACGCGAACAACGCTGTCCTGCGCGAGAACAACCTCGCGCCCCACCAGCAGGCGCAGCAAGAACTCCTCCCCGTCCCGTGTCGCATCTGTCGGGAGCTCAACCCGCCCAAGACCGAGTACTGCCAGCGCTGCCACGCCGTTCTCGACCTCACACGCGCCTACGAGCACCAGCAACTCCATGACCTCAAGGAGGAGCTCTTCGCACGCATGTTCAAGCTCATGGTCGAGAAGGGGCTGGTCGACGAGGCGGCGCGTGCCGTCCACGACGCCGGCCTCGGCGCGACGCTCAAGCGCCTTGCGCTGCATGTCACGGGCGAGCAGAACATTGCGTTCAACACCCGACCAGCGGCGCTGCCGACCGGTGTGAAACAAGAGATGCCGCCCGTGTGAAACAAATCCAGTGGTGTGAAACGAATCGTGTGAAACCAATCCAAGTCACTCTGCACCAGCAACTTCGGACCGTCAAAGCGTCTTGTGGACTGATGCCGTCGAACGGAAGCGAGCGTGAGCCGAAGAACTGCGTCTAACACCAACGGCACGCATCACTTCTGCCGGTCCGCGGGTCTTCGTTCACACGTCTTGCTTCACGCTTCATTTCCCCCCCTTTTCTCCTCGCTCACGCCGGTAGGCCAGCCACCCCCGGCCCGACGGGCCGAGTCAATCAGTCAACCCCGCGCCGCAGCGCGGGGAGTCATCCCAATCCGCCCCGCGAAGCGGGGACACTCATCAAATCGTCCCTTGGGACCCAATCCCATTGCCCCGCAACCTTTACATACACACCCCAACCACTCCACCATTTGACCCCCGGCCCACGCCGCCCAGCCAAAAGGTCAACCCCGATGACAACCCTCACGAACGCACTCATCCGCGCAAACACGCAAGCACCATGCGAAGCCTTCGACACACGCTGGACAGCACTCCTCCAACAAGCAAACAACCGTCCAGAACACAACGAGCAACAACGAGTCCTACACATGGTGCAGCAACTCCCGCCAGCAGCACTCACCCGCGTCACCACCAGCGACGCCATAACGCACCTCATGACACTCGACCCACCACTCGAAACACACCAAGCAAATCCACACGAACGCCTCGCACCCGAGCACACCAAGCGCGCCTTCGCCACCATCAACGCCAACGCAACCATCGCACCAGACATCGCGATCACGGCCATCGGCGAAATCCTCAAGCGCATCAGAAACAAACGAGCACACGGCTTCAAATCAACCGATCCAACGACAAGAGACGGCACCATCCTCCGACTCGCCACCGCAATACTCCACCAACTCTGCACCGAACTAACCGCCACCGAACCAAGCACCACTTCCTAGTCTCCCGACTCCGACCCCTCGGCACGACCACCACGTGCGCCAAGAGCAGCACAACCCGAGAATCGACGCCCATGACCGGTCACCTCTTCAGCAAGGGCCACATTCACGAGTACCTCAGCCACAGGCAACAGCAGTTGATCCAGGAAATCGACGCCCTCGCCCCCGACACGATCATCAACACCGATCCCGCGTCACTCACCAACTACTTCATCGAGAAGTACACGCTCATCACGCCAACACTCCAGCACCAGCAGATCACCGTCGAACAAGCAGAGATCAAAATCGACATCAGCAAAGACCCCAACCGGCGCATCACCGACCGCTCACGACCCTTCTACATTCCCGGCACGCGCGTCACCTACCACCTTCCCTACACCGGCGACGCCGACCTCTTCCACTTTCGCCCAACCCTCCACAACCTCGGACCACCAGCAGCGGCAATCCGCGACAACGAACTCGTCTTCACGTACGACGACACGCAGCACGACGTCGCCAGCATCAAAGCAGCGTTCAACAGCGACTGGCAGCACGTCCGCTCCTGGCTCGCCTGGGCAGACGAGGATGTCCAAAAGTACAACAAGCCCATCCCCGCAATCGCCCACGAACAACTCGCGAAGCGACGTGACAAACTCACGAAAGATCAGCATCTCGTCCAGACCCTCGGCTACCCACTCCGGCAACGACCCGGCGCACCACGCACGTACACCGAGCCCACCGTCCGCAAGAAGCTCACGCTTCCACCACGCACACCATCAGCACCCGCAGAGCCGACCCTCGACGCCGCAACCTACGAGCACATCCTCGGCATCATCCAGAGCATGGCGCTCGTCCTCGAACGCAGCCCGGCAGCATTCAAGGACATGAAGGAGGAAGACCTGCGCACGCACTTCCTCGTCCAGCTCAACGCGCAGTACGAAGGACAAGCCACCGGCGAAACCTTCAACGAGAGCGGCAAGACCGACATCCTCATCAGGCACGAGAACAAGAACCTCTTCATCGCCGAGTGCAAGTTCTGGAACGGACCCACAAGTCTCACGGCTGCTATCGACCAACTCCTGGGCTACACGAGCTGGCGCGACACCAAGACCGCCATCCTCCTCTTCAGCAAGAACAAAGACTTCACCAACGTCCTCGCGCAGATTCCACCGACCGTGACATCGCATCCGAACACGATCCGGCAGGAGCCGTACGCTAGTGAGACCGGGTACCGGTTCACGCTCCATCACCAGCACGACAGGGACCGACACCTCACGCTCACCATCCTCGCCTTCAACATCCCCACGTGAACCTGAACACTCGTAAGATGAGGCCTCTGCATTGACCAATGCACCGCGAAAGCGTACGCTAACACTGGGTCAAGGCAACTCGCACGACGCGAGTTGAAAAAAGCGCGGATCGCGGACGAAGCCAAAAATCACAAGCAAACGCCACTTGCGCAGGGCCAATCCAGGCCAGGTAAGTCGCACACGACGGCAAGCCATTCGACACGAGCGCCGACCCCTCGCGATCCCAACTGGGAGTCGTGTATGGCTTCGAGCAGTGCCGATCGCAAGTTCGCTCACCTCGAATACCTCATTCTTCGCGGCGCCATCTTCCTCATTTTCGTCGTCGAACTCGCGCGCTTTCTCATCGACGAGTTTCGTCATCTCGCCCCACCGTAGGAGGGGGACAGAAGAGTAGGTCACGCGTCGCGCAAACCTCAGCAACCGGAAGATCCTCGGCAAGCTACCGACCTGCGAGGACACCTGGAAACGATGAAAAAGAAGAAAGAGTAGCGTCCTACTTCGACACGAAGGCGGAGTACTTCGTCAGCATCTGCTGCGCGTTCTTCACTTCCGCAGCAGTGCATATCGTTCCCTCTGCCGCTGGTCCCCAGCTGCAAGTCTTGTCGTCTGTCGACGTGTATTTAATGAATCCGCGTGCGAATGTCGCGTTGGGTGCGAGCGCATTATCCACGTAACCAACTACTTTGTCGGGAACGACGTTGTTCACCTCCGCGACGATGTCGACCTCGCGTGGCAGCGTGCCGCCAATGCGGCGGCTCTCCTGATCCAACACGCTAATGATGTAGTCGTCCTTCTCTATTGAGCGAATACGCTCGCCCTTATCGTTCTGGACGTCGTAGCCGCAGGCGCTCAGCGCGACCGTACCTGCCATGACGAGTGCCGTAAGTGTCTTTTTCATGTGGTTCACCCCTTGAATGAACCACTACTGAGACATGCAAGTATTTATATGTTTCGGTTTGTAACCACCATCGAGTGGTGTCAGCGCCGGATCGCCATGTGCTCAGTGTAATGTCGGCGACCCGCTTCCGGTGTGCTCCATTCGTACTCGTGCTAACCGAGGAAGTCCCACTGCCACACGCGGTCGTGCCCGCCGCTCCTGCTCCTCAAACCATGGCGCTCCCATCGCGTTCGCACGAGATCACGCGCCGCAAAGAGCTGTTCCAACCGAATTCCTATATGCGCGCGGCAGCGCCGCTCTCACAACTCCACACCAAGTCCGTCATGCAGACGCAGAACAGATCACGAGCAGCTCGTAGAACATTTCTCCACTCGTGCCGGTTATCGTCAGTGGCAAAGTCGCTGCGCTAGCTGTTGCGCGTACTTTCGTTGCGCTTCGAGTTGGGGTACGCCCTGAACCAATGCCGCGTAGGCTTGTTGAACTAAGCGGCAAGCTTCCGTCCTGTTTGCGCGCGTTGCCTCAGCCTGCGCCCAGGCAATCAGCGCGACCGCTTCGCGGCCGGGATCTTTCGCTTGCTGCGCTCGCTGCACACTACTCTTGAAGTACGGGATCGCATCGTCGATCCGTTTGCCCGCAACAAGAGCTGTGCCGAGCCTCGCCTCGACAAACCCCAATCTGGCTGTCGCTCCGGCACTCTCCAGCCGCAAAAACGCGGTGCGCAGCCGCGACTCTGCCAGTGCCGTATCGCCGGCTGCCAGGGCGACACCTGCGCGATTGACCAACACGTTCGCGGCTGCTACGGGTCCTCGACCTTCAGTAATGCCCCTTCGACCGCTGAATACTGCCGATCCACATCCTCCAGCGCCGCAGCTCGCTGGCCCACGGGCATCATCCTCACCTTCGCCTCGCCGATACCAGCCAACATGAAGAGCGCAATGATTCGCTCATACGTAAAGCCACCCGCTTGAGCGATCTTCAAAGCCTGTGCCGCGACCTCATCAGCCGCGCCGAACTGTCCCTCCTCAAGGTTCGCTCCGGCCAACAACGACAAGCATCGCGATTCTAGCCGCTTCACATTCGCCGAGCGGGCAACCGCAAGGCCCCGTTCTGCCTCCTTGCGACCGCGCGAAGGGTCCCCTTGCTCCAGGTACGAGTCGGCAATGTTAAAGTAACCCTCCGCCTGGGCCTCGGGATCCTTCAGGTGAGTCAGGCGCTCGCCAACCGCAACGCGATCGCTCCACTGCGCCTGCCGTAGATACAGCTCACCCAGCTGGTTCAGGATGCCGGCGTCCTCTGGCGCGAACTTAAGTGCCCGCTGATACGCAGCAATCGCGCGCTCCGTGTTATCGAGAAACGCCAGCGCACCAATACTCTTCCACTCCTCTGCACGCTTCCTCTCTTCGTTTGGTCGAGCCTCGGCAGTTACGCCAGCAGCATTCTGCGCCGCGGCAGCGTCGCGCGCCCTGGCGCGCTCCTCCAGCACCGCAAGACCTTCTTTCGTTGCGCCCTTGTCGATTGCGACCAAGGCCTTCCGATCTAAGTCGCTACTCGATTTCGCCAAGGCGTCGATCGCCTGCTTAAAGGAGATCCGCAGGGCGTCAATCTGACCCTTGGTCTCCGTGCCCTCCTCTGCGATGCGACGCTCCAGTCGCGCGGTCAGGCGAGCTTCCATTGCCGCAAGGTCCTCGCTCGTTTGCGCCACAGTTGACGATCCAGCAGCAACGGCCAAGGTCAGCATGACGACGACAAATTTGTGCATTAGCGTTTCTCCTAGCCTCTCGTGAAACCCCGCGCGACGCCGCGTTGGATAAAGCGAAATCTTAATTGCGGTTCACCCGACTAATCACATGAGTAAGCGATCGCACGTTCAAGCGTCTCACCGCGACATCTGTAGATCGCGCGAATACTGCAGCGCCACACGGGATCAGCACCAGCGGACGTACCGTCAAGATGGATCGCGCTGTCCTCGCATTGGCAATTCGCACTGGCCGGAGCATCCACGACGACGGATCGGTACTTGGAGGAGTCGCGTGAAAAATCACTGCAGCCGTCCTCCATGTTGCGGAGCAACTGCACGCGAGCGGAATTGCAAGCGGCGTCACGGCTCGTCCTGGCTTCCAACGATGACGAGGCAACGACGTTCGCCGGGAACTCAAATGCCACCCACCTTGCCGCGGTGACTGGTCGGCGAGCAGCCAAGATCGCCTGTGCAGGCGCAACAAAATGGCCGCTAGGATATTGACGAATGTACGCCCGAATTGCTTCACAGTCTTTGCGATGGGCGAGCGCAACCTGCCAAGCGTTGTTTTCTATCGCGTCAGGTGATTGCGACGGAGTCGTGATGGTCGATGCTTGTGCTCCGACCGTTGGCGACTGCGGGGCCGTGGTGGTACCGCTTGCCTGACGTCCGGACTCAAGGCTCCGGCGGACGCGATCGTTACGGATGTGCAGACTGATCGCGAGCAGCGTGAGGATGATTGTTGCAACGGCTGATGAGATCGCGGTCCGATAGTGTTTGTGTCCCAGGAAGTACCAAAACGCGCCGGTCGCGCCCAGCCCCGCCGCGAACCAGGTGAGTTGGATGAGCCAATCTGGAGCCATTTCGTTTCGAGTCTAGGGCTTCGCTCGCGAGAGGACAAGCACGCGAGAACTCGTTCCCCACGCGGAATCCCGCCGCGCTCCTCGTTGCGTGCTCATCCACTTACGCCGCACAGCACGCAGACGCTCTCCTCGATGCCATCCTCGCGCTTCACGCTGCCCACGAGGTGCTCGTGGTCATCAGCACGTGGTAGCTCCTGCCAGGGCTGGCGGTAGCTCGCCGGCAGCTGCTCGCGCGGCGGCGTCAGGAGATACGGAGAAGCACGTTGCTTCTCCGCTTTCATCCTTGCCAGGTCGCGTTGGATGTTCCAGTGCGCCTGCACGAGCACATCGAGGTACTCGATCCAGGCCGCGACCGCGTCGCGGTGGAGGTGCTCGATGGGCAAGTACGGGACGCCTGCGCTGTGCGCCTGGCTGAGCAAGTAGCGCAGGTACGCGCGCTGGCGGTCCGTCGGTAGTTGTTCGTTCATGGGGGTGTTCCTCCGCGGAAAGACTTTTTTTCTTCCGCAGGGGGCACCCTGGCGCACGTGGGCACACGAAGCTGCCCCGACCAGCGCGCCCTCGTCGGGCGCGCAGCGTCACTTCGAGAGGAATCCATTATTCGCGGTGGCGGCAGATTCGCTGATCGCCCCGTGCGCGCACCCCCGACGAGGAAGAAAAAAATCCGCGATCCCGAGGAACACCCCCAGCGACACGAACGAGAGCGGCGCACACTGGACGCTTCGTCACGTGCCCTGCGCGCACAGCGCAGCGAATCGCCCGCCGCGCGATTGGCCGTGTAGTTCAACGCCCTTACCGGTCAGCAGAGAGAAACTCCATCAGCGTTGCATCCTCGCCCTCCCAGAGTGAGGCGTCGAACATGTTCGCAACGCGTTTGACCCACTCGTGATGCTCCGGATGCTCGGCCGCGTACTTCGCCAGCCGCGAGGGCAGCTCGAAATACCCTTGGCCAACGCACTGGAACAGCAGCGCATCGGCCTGATTGCTGAGTTGCTCGTTCCGTGTCGTTGCGAGCTTCGTCATGACCCACTCGATGTCACCGTTCCCCGCGGCGTACTCGACCAGCCGCACCTCCCACTCGGCGCGCACGTCCTCGGGGTCGTTTTGGAGGTATGCCTCGACAGCGGCATAGTCGGCAAGGCCGTCCGCCAACTCCCTCAACCATCCCCCCCATGGCTCATCCTGCGGCGTTGCGTCGGGAATCGTTCGCGCCACCCGTCGGTGCCGCGCTACCTCACGTGCTCTTCTGAATCTCCGATCATCGGTCTTCTCGCCCCACGGTCTCGTTGGGAGATAGCCAGGAAATCCTTGGAGCAGCGACAGTCGTGCTGTGGGCCGGAGAACCTGCGTGTCGTCGAGGGTGCGATCGATGAGATCACCGATGACGCTATCCCACGTCTTCCAATTGACGATGCGCGATCGAATGGCGTTAAGCAACTCTCCCGGCACGTCGATCTGGTTCCCCTCACGCGAGATCCAACCCCTGCCTTCGAGACGCTCTACCGACTGAAGAAACTCACCTTCCTTCATTCCCGTCAGCGTCGCTACCCCGAGGAGCACGTCGTCCATTACCGGCGTGTTGAGGCTCCGTATTGCCGCAAGCAACTGCAGCACGCGCGCTTCTTCCGGCCTGAGCCGCCGATATCGACGCAACCACTTCTCCTGAGCATCCTCGTCCTTTCCGGTGCCGACAGCAGGGGAGTTGCTGACACCACCAGCCTTCTCCTCAGCGAGCGGTTGGCGCACGTGCTCGGCAGCCAAGGCGGCAGGTGTTTCGGTTTGTGCTGGTGCGACGCTGGCCTCACTCGTCGTCGGGCGGGCTCTCTCAACTGCAGGCAGTTCGCGTTGCCGGAGCTTTCCGTACTCCTCCGCGTCCGGTGCGAGCAGTTTCGCGCGTTGCACTGGTCCGATGTGTCGTAGCGCGTCCGCGAGCGGCTTGCCACGAAGCTCTGGTGCCACGCGTCGAACGTATTTGGTGACATCGTCACGTGAGCGAAACCCCACCCAGTTCAGTGCGTTGCAGGCCCCGCCAATCAGAACGCCGGAGAACGCTAGCCGCCTTGGATCAACTCGTGCCTCTGTTCCCAGCATTTCCGCCACGATGCCATCGAGCACCTGCGATGCATCGAACGTTCCTCGGGCCTCCCACTTCTCATATGCATTGCTCTTCAGGAACCCACAGGTCTTGCGCGTGAACTGGCCCTGATTGCGCATGACATCGAACGTTTTTGTTGCTGGCAGACGATCTGGCAGTCTTAGACCCTCGCGTCGTGCGCTTCTCACGAGTTCGCCGATGTCATCGCGCCGATACCACAGCGCGCGATACTTCGTCGAGAACCCAAGGGGTCGGGCTCCGATAGCCTCGTCTGGCTCGAAGGTCGAGCAGTGATGCGCGAGTGCACGGACGAGAATGCTCGCCGCCTCGATGACGATGATTGCCTGCGCGGCACGCTTCTCGTCGGCTGCGTCTCCTGAATCGCCCTTCTTGAGGTGCTCCTCAAGCGTCGCAGCAACGAACCACGCAGCCTGCAATTGGCCACCGAACACCTTCACGTCCTGCGATGAATGCATGAATTAATTAATCCGAACGCTTTCTGCCGCCGCGTGACTCGCGTTTTCCCCCTCATCCCTCGACGGCGCTTGCCCTACACACCACAACTCGTTCTCCCTCCTGCTATCGAGCTTGAACGTATTCGATCTCTCTACTTCCACGATGAGCGGCCGACGACGGACACTTCATTCTGGAAGCATCTCACGCTCGATTGCTACCTCGACCGCTATCGTCTCACCGTGACCGCAGAACTCCTTCCCTGTGCGCCATACCAGCGGAACACCCCTCGCAACCGTTGGAGCACTCAAGACCCCGACGAGTTTACGGCCTACCGCGAGAGCACGCTACGATCAGAGGTGCCTCGCCGACTAGCCGAGATCAGCGATGTCGTCGACGCTGCGCTGCTCGGACGTGTCCGCACCCATCAGCCTCCAGGACCCGTGCATGCTACCTACGCAGACACCGGCTTCCACTTCGTCTTGCCAGAACAGCTAACCGAGACGTCCTTAACTGCCTATCGGGAATTCCCCACGAACTTTGGCGTCCGTGATCCCGTCGCGTTACTCAACGACATCGCACGACACGCACTCCGACTCGGGCGGATCACCGTAACGGTCACACTTCGCGAGGAGTAGCCGTGCGACACATCGCGTCGCACGTGCGACAAAACCGCGGCATTGGCCTAGTTCTCCCGCCTGCCATCGACGACGCTTTGCACTATGGCAAGCGCGAAAACATCGGACGCCGGCACCTCCAGCGAACGCCTACACCTTTCGATTCCGAGAGATCCCTCGCCCAAGGTCGCTTGTTGCGAGGGGGACAGTCTCTTGCCGTGTGTGACCGTTGTGCTCGGTCACGGCGTGGAAGCTGATATCTGTTCGGTCTTTCCAGTTCGCCTGTTGCCGCGTCGTCCGTGTGGTGAGGTGCGTTGTGCGTGATGCTGAGCAGGTCGCTGAGGTGGTGCGGCTGTGCGACGGGCAGGCCGTCGAGAATGGCTCGCGTGGGGGCGTGTACGTCTGGCACCGCGGGGTTGGCATTGTGGCGGTGTTCCATCCGAATGCGCCGTACGAAGCACCGTTCGTCTACCTCTCGCCGGCGCCCGTGAATCGTCACTACTACGTGCACGCTGGAGAGTATTCCGCGCGGCTGTGCTATGCGCAGCCGGGGGAGTGGTTGCCGTCCTACCGCCTCATCACTGCGGTCGGCTGTGCGATCCGCTTCATTAACGACTATCTCGCCAGTCGCGCACTCTGAAAATGGAGGAGATCATGCAGCCGCTCCCGGTCCGTTTCCTTGCTTCCGCGTTCTCCTTCCTCCTGCGACTGTGCGCCGAAGCGCGCGACACCGAGACGCACGCCTACCTCCTCGGCCGCCGCCACGAGGACGAACTCGTGATCACGACCGTGCTGTGCGCCGGCAACCCGGTACGGACGGCGTTCATGACGCGCCCGGACTACGGGGCGAGCGCGCTCGCCATGCAGGCGTACCTGGACCGCGGCGAGGTGCTGCTGGGTGAGATCCACCGCCACCTCACGCTGGTCGGGCCGTCGACCGGCGACCTCAGCACGCTGCGCAGCATTCCCGCCGACCGCTTCCCCGGCTACCTCGGCATGGTCATCACCACGTTCCCGGACCGGGACCCGGTCATCACGGCGCACAGCATCCAGGACGACGCGGTCGTGGCGCACGAGGTCACCATCGAGCCCGCGTACCCGGCACTCCTGCCGGAAGCGACCGGCGCGCTGCGTCTCCTGCAGCTCGGCGTCGGGAGCGGGGCCAGCGCCGAACTCCCGCAGCTCGCGAAGTGCAAGTTCGCCGGGATCACGGTCGTCGATCACGACACGTTCGAGCCGCGTAATTTCGCGCGGCACCTCGCGCCGCCAACCGCCGATGGGATCAGCAAGGCCGCATGGGCCGCCGCGTTCCTGCGCGAGCGCACGACGGCAGTCGTGGAAAGCCATGACTTTCCGATCGACGCGAGCACGCTGCCGCGCCTGCGCGACCTCTTCGCGACGCACGACCTCATCAACAACAGCACCGGCCATCCGCCCACCAGTTTCCTCATCAGCCGCGAAGCCGTCCGGGCCAACAAGCTCGTCTTCCACAGCGGCGCGTTTCCCAAGGGCGTCGGCGGCCTCGTGTTTCGCCAAGACCCCGGGGGCGCGTGCTACGAGTGCCTCTACCCCGTGGGCATGACGAGCGAAGCCCCAGCAGTCCTCGCTGCACAGATCAAGGAGTACGGGTACACCGAGGAGGAGCTCAGCGCGCAGCTCGGCCTCTGGCCAGACGTGAACCTCATCGCTGCCGTCAAGACCAAGCTCATCGCCGACCACCTGCGCGCCCTCGACCGCCCCAATCTCTTCATCGTCGACAACCGCACGCTCGCGATCACGAGCGTCACCATCAACCCTAGGACCAACTGTCACTGTCAGGAGGAACCATGATTCGCCGAGTCCCCGTCCGCGACGCCACCACCACGAACCAGCAGGCGCTCCTCGAAGGCGCGCCCACCGACCTGCTCCCGCAGACCAACAGCGTCTTCGTCGACCGCAAGGGGAACACGTACGACCCGCACCAGGATAAGGTGCCGCTCGCGCAGCTCCCCGCCGAGGGCGTGCTCGAACTCCCTCGCACGACGTGGTGGTAGACCCTATGCACCGCATCCTGCGCGCCTTCGCCTACACCTTGCTCACCACGGTTGCGTACAACGTGCTGCTCATCGCTGCCGGCGAGGCCCACTCGCCGGCCACGCACGTCATCGCGCTCTTCGGCCACGGCGCTGGCTTCACGTTCGGCATCGCCGCAGGCTGCATCGCCACGAACGAGGTCGGGCTCCTGCTCGCGTGCGAGGCACTCGTCCTCCTCCTGGGCTGGCCCGTCGATCTGCTCCACCTCACTTTCGCACTCGTCGGCGGCGGCCTGCTCGGCGCCGCCACGCGCTCCTTCGTCCAAGGACATCGCAATGAACCCGTATCAGCTCGACGCCACGAGTGAGCAGGTCGAGACCGAGCGCACGGTCATCATCGACCCCCTCACCGGCGAGACGATCACGATCGGCGCGCGCATCGAGCGCACCCTCCTCGATGCGACCGGGCGCCAGCAGCACGACGTCCTCCACGTCGTCGCCCCCTCTGCCGACGGGAAACAACTCCTGTTTCCGTACAACGAGCCGCTCTACGCATGCGGGATCTGTGCAGCGCGGCCATTGGTGCACGCGCCGCGCTGCGACACGTGCGGCCGCCACGTCTGCGCTCCGCACTACAACGACGCCACCAAGCGCTGCGCGACCTGCGATGCAAGACCATGGTGGCAGGAACTCCTGGCATGGCTCGGGCAACTCTAGACCGGCTCGGCCCGCAACGCTTTCCCGCACGCCCTACCACGAGCGTGCACGTCGAGCCGTTGCTGGCGAGCGTGCACGAGTACCGGCTCGCCGAGCATGACGCGCGCATCGCGCAACACTGCCAGACGATCGAACGATGCCCCGGCGCACCAGCAGCACAGCGCGCAGCGCAGCACCTCGCGATACTGGTGCAGCCGCGCATCGTCTTTCACCGCGACCATCCCTTCCCGGTCCCGCTCCCGACCGAGCTGACCGGCACCTTCACGATCGGCACGGTCACCGCGACCGGCAGACCTGCCGGGCTCACCGTGCAGCAGCTCCTCGGGCAAGGCATGCTCACCGGCCGCAGCGGCGCCGGCAAGACCACCGCGATCCGCCATCTCATCCACGCATGCAACGCCGCCCGGAAAACAATCCTCGACTGGAAAAACGACTTCGACTACCTGCTCGCCGACGAACGCTTCCTCCTCATCGACCAGACAACGCCGTGGAATCCCCGCATCACGCCCCCGTGGCTGTCACCGGCGGCGTACCAGCACGTCTTCACCGAGCACTACCTCGCCGCGAACTACGCGGCCGTCCACCAGCGCGACATCTTCACGCACCGCTGGCTCGCGACGAACCATCCCACCGCGACGATCACTGACCTCATCGCGCCGCCACCCACCGGTCGCCCGACGTTCCAGGAACTCGACGCACGACGCAATCACAACGCACGCATCGAGCGCTTCGCGCCCTGGGCACTGAGCACCACACCCGCCGGCATCACGTGGGAAGACATCGTTGCGCACAACATCCTCCTGCGCGTCGACGACCTCGACGACGTCGCCCGCTTCCTCTGGTCACTCCTCGTCAACGTCACGTACCTCAAGAACCGGCGCGAGCAACGCAGGGACACCCTCACCGATCTCCTCATCAACGACGAGGCATACGACCTCTACCCACGCGAGCAACGCGGCATCACCACCGACCCGCTCCTGGGCGAGAAGCAGCGCTGGCGCGAGTACGGCATCGCCAGCGTCACCAGCACCACCAGTTACCGCACCCTGCATCCCCTGAGCACGGCGTCGATGGGATGGCTGCTCGCCCTCGTACCCGGCAACGCCGAAGAAGCACACGCCATCAGCCGCTCGCTCGACCTCAACGCAGACCAGACACGCGCCTTCATGCGCCTCGGCACCGGGGAAGGACTCCTGCGCACCAACGACGTCCCGTACCCCACGCACATCACGCTCACACCATTCCCCACCACGAAAAGCATCAGTCCATCTGTCCTCCGCGCAGCACGCGACCGCGTCGCAGCACTGGCCCGCCGACACCAACCCGAGCACACCAAACTGCTGGCAGCAAGGGAAGGGAACGAGGGACCGGGCTGGCCGACGCCGTCGCCAACACCCGCGCCGTCATCCGCACCACCGGCACGCGTTGCGCCGGCGGTGGAAGAACTTCCGCACAACACAGGGGTTCCGTCCAACACGAAGCGGGACGCTCTTCCGCTCAACGACCGCGAGCGCAAAATCCTCACGTACATCGCGCAACGCGGCGTGCTGCTCGTCACCGAACTCCACGCCGAATTGCACCTGCACGCCATGCAGGAAAGCAGGACGAGAAAGAATCTGCGCGCCCTCGGCTTTCTCGACGAGCACCGCATCATCGTGCGATCGGGGCGCGGCGGCACCGCCATCGCGCTCACCGCAACCGACAAGGCCTACGAACTCCTCCACGCGGCAAAGCCGCACCTCGGCAAGGGCGGCGCACAACATCGCTTCTTCCTACGCGAGCTGCGCGACCACCTCGGCGCGACGCTCGAAGTCCACGGCTCCGACGCCGTCATTACGTACAACACGGAAAAGCACGCCGCACTCCAGCGCGCGCTTGGGATTGCGCTCAACAACGGCGACACGATCGCTTTCGAAGTCGAGTGCAGCAAGCCGGCACGAACGGCACCGAGGAATGTCGAGCGGGACAAGCACTTCGCCTACACCGTGATCGCGACGCTTCCCGAGCACGTCGAGCGGTTGCGTACAACGCACGCGAGTGAGCGCGTCATCGTGGTGAACGTCCTCGACATCCTCGACAAGGTGCGCGCATGACGCGGCATCTGAGCGCGCAAGCAGTCGCGCAGCTCCTCGGGATCAAGACGGCGACGCTCGCCAAGTGGCGCCGGGAGGGGAGGGGACCGGCGGGATGGTTTCACGTGAGCACGACGCTCGTCGTGTACCCGGTCGATGAGGTGGAGCGCTACTTCACCGAGCGAAAACGCACTGGTTCTGGGCACTAGCTTTTTTCGTGTAACGACGCATTGTTGTCTTACTCCGATGACGCGACCAACCGGCCTGAAGTCCTACGACAAGCGCACGAAGAAGGCGATCTTCGAGTGCAGCGTGCCCGGCACGGGTGCACGCGTACGCAAGCGGAAAGTCGTGAAGGTCACGGGGTGGAACAACCTCCTAGAGCAGCTCAAGATCTTCCGTGACTCCGTCCAACACCCCGAGCTGGCCGTCGTGCTGCCGGGCGATATCCCGACGATCCGCGACTACGTCACGAGCACCTGGGAGACGATCAGCAGCGGACTTTCGTGCAACAAGAAGACGAACCAACACGCGCTGCTGGAGCACCACGTCGTCCCGTTCCTCGGGAGCGTGCGCCTCGACCGCGTGACAATCGCGCACCTCGAAGACTTCGTGCGCGTCATGCAGCGCAAGACCCACGGCAAAGAGCAGAAGCCCTACAGCGCAAGCACGATCAACACGTGCCTCCACCTCATCCGAACGATTCTCAAGCACGCCTGGCGCCGCCGCGTCATCAACGACTACCCACTGCGCGAGAAGCTCCCCCTCCTGCCGGAGCCCGTCGTGCAAAACGAGCTGACCACCGACGAGCGCGACGCGTTCCTCACTAGCTTCGACAACGAGCGCGCCTTCCGCGCGCACTTCACGACGACCGCACTCGCACGACGCACGGAGCGCAAGCATCAGCCACCGAACGCCGAGAGCGACTACGTCACCTACGCCTTCGAGCGCTTGCAGTGGAGCAAGCCCCTCTTCGTGCTGGCGCTTAACACGGGCCTGCGACGTTCCGACCTGCGACTGCTGAAGTGGACGAGCATCGACCTGCAGGCCGGGGTCATCCGACTCATCATGCGCAAGACCAAGCGCCCCGTCCTCCTGCCCATCGTGCCGAAAGTCCGCGCAGCACTCGACACGTGCTGCAAGCGCACGGTGATGAGTGAGTACGTTCTCCTCACGCCCGAAGGAAAGCCCTATTCAGAATCAACGATCAAGCGCTACTTCAAGACCGCGAAGGCGATCGCTGGCATCACGCGACGCTTCCGGTTCCACGACCAGCGACACACCTTCGCCAGCACCCTCGCCAGCAAAGGCATCAACGCCTTCACGCTCCGCGACCTTCTCGGCCACACCAGCACCAGGACCACCGAACGCTACGCCAGACCGAGCACCGAAACACTCGACGCCGTCGTCAGGGCACTCGCGTAACGTAAGCAGGGTAGGGCAATGCCTTGCCCGGTCACTCCTCCATGAGAGGAGCTTTCGGTACTCACATGGATGACCAGGCGCAGGCCTTCTACGAATTGCGATTCAAGGCGGCATTCCTTGAGACGAAGGGAGTCGCCTTCCAAGATTTCTTCGTTGGCGTCATGGCCAAGGCGCATCCGGGCGACTTCATCTCGTGCCGACCATGGGGAAGCACGGGTGACCGCAAGAACGATGGCTACTTGAAATCTGAGCGGACGCTCTTCCAAGTCTATGCGCCCAACGAGATGCGAGTGACGGAGGCGGTACGCAAGATCACCGAGGACTTCACCGGCGCACTACCGTACTGGCGAGAGTATTTCGATCGCTGGGTGTTCGTGCACAACGCACCTGCCGGTCTCGCGCCTGACATCATCGCAACGCTCCTGGAGCTAGAGAGACAGCATGCGGAGATCACAGTTGCGTCATGGGGATATGACGAACTCTTGCTGCGCCTTCGGCGGCTCTCAATTGCGGACCTCTCGTCCCTTTACGGTGCGCTCCCGACTGCTCGCGCGAATGCTCGGCAGAGAAGACGTGCGGCGCAGGAGTACATGCGTAACGGACAGCACGATGAGGCGATGCGGGAGATGACGGAGGCGCTTGTCATCGCGAGGGAAGACGGCGACGACGAAGACGAGGTGGAAATCCTCTCCGCAATGGCGCTGTACTGCTCAAGCCGTGATAAGCGCCATGATCGGCAGGACTACTTCCGCCAGGCCGAGAAGAAGGTAGACGAGCTGAAGTCGGCGGCCGCACGAGCAATCTACCTGCGCGCTCGCGCCGCCGCACTGGAGCAGCTCCGCGACTGGACTGGAGCGGAAGCAGCGTACCGCGAAGCTCTCCTGCACTGCACCACAGCACCAGAGGACGAGAAAGGCAACGTCGCAAACCAGGGTTGCGTCGTCCGATCTTCGTTTGTTCACTTCCTCTGCGACCGAAAACGCTCCGAGGAAGCACGACCGCTCCTCGCGGAATGCGAGACCTTCGCGCGTGAGCACGCGAATGACGAAGACGGAGAACTCTTCGAAGCAGCACTCGAAGCAGGCATCCACCTCTCGTTGGAAACCGCGGACGAGGGAGGCGCACTCGCCCGCATCGAGGAGCTTGAAGGGGTCGCAACAACATTGCGCCTCGCACATCGCATCGGAGGCGCGCTGGTCAACATGGCCAACGAAGCCGTACACCGAAAAGCGCAGGCCGCTGCTACAGCCGCGTCAACGGCCGCGGTTCGCCTCGCGCGGCGATCCGACGACGGATCATCGCCAAACCTGCTCGTCGGCGCGCTCTATGCCGAGGCAATGGTCATCGCGAAGGGTGGCCAAGATGACAAAACTGCGCTTGCGAAAGCAGAGGCCATTCTCGACCTTTGCCGCGATGAAGCCGACGCGCCAGTCAAGCAGGCTGCCCAACATCTCATCGCAGAACTGCGTCGGCTAGCGGGCGACTCTCAAACGGCCGTCGACCTTGCCCGAAAGACGCTGGCTGAAACCGACGGCGGACTAGAGAATGTCGCTTTCTCCAAGCTTGCGCTCGCACGCGCGCTCAACGACAACGGACAGACGCAGGAAGCGCTACAGTATGCTAAAGAGGCGTGGGTCCTTCTCAAGCCAACAAGTGCGCATGCTCGTCCTGCGGCCATCGTTGATGTTCTGTCGCACATCACGAACTATGCCTCACAACTCGGCATGAGAGAGGACGTGCTCGACGCAGTCCACGAACTCGAAGCTCTCCTGCACTGCACCACAGCACCAGAGGACGAGAAAGGCAACGTCGC
>JACXTT010004337.1_pt1 | contig 21108 bp, 24 predicted proteins | sample 9270951 | NCBI WGS metagenome assembly JACXTT01 (sample SAMN15532306, study PRJNA645909) | rock metagenome | isolation source: weathered quartz diorite | place: Puerto Rico | collected 2017-06-21
CTTGCGATCGGTGAGCCGGATGATGCGCGCGTCGTGGTTCATCTCCACTAGGATGACGACGGCGTCCTTCGACTGCACGATCTGATAATTGTTGTTGTAGAGCACGTTGAGCATCGGCGGGCCGGCGGTGGAGCCGAAGCCCAGGATGCAGCGTTCGCCCAACGGGCGGTTCTCCGGCCCATCCCAGCTGTTGCGCGCCTTGCGCAGCGCCTCGACGTAGGCGGTGTGGCCGGCGGTGGAATAGGGGAGCAGGCCGTTGGCCGGTTCGACGATCCAGGAGGTGCGGATCTGGCCGTCGATGCGGCCCAGGCTGACGCCCGGATCGGTCCAGGACGCGTTGTAGCCGCCCGGATCGTCGGCGACCGGCGGAGCGCCCAGCTTGGGATCGGTGGGCTTGTCCTGGGTGGCGCGCGCGGCGGCGCGCCGCTTCTCCAGCGCCACCGCCTCGGCCTCGGTGAGGGTCAGCGACTTGAACATCGCCGGCCGCTGCAGGCTGGTCAGCGAGGCGTTGGTCCAGGTCCCCTGCAGGTCCGGCTGGCCGAAACTGGTCTTCGGCGCGTGGTAGCCGGCGGCGTGAGCCGCGGCGGAAGTCGCCAGCAGGGCGGCGCCAATGGCGAGGGGGGCGAGGCGGGCGAGGGTCTGCTTGAGCATGACGGCGATTGTTCGCCCCGCTGGCTCGGCTTGCAAGCGGGCTCGTGTATCGTCGCCCCGACAGCACGAGGGCCCCGCGATGGACGAACTCTTCGACAGGACGTGGACGCATATCGCGGTGAGCCGGCGGGACGCCGTGGCCGAGGTGACGCTCGCGCGGCCGGAGGCGCGCAATGCGCTGAACGGGCTCCTGATGGAGGAGCTGACCGAGGCGGCGCGGCTGCTGCGGCTGCGCACCGACGTGCTGGCGGTGATCCTGACGGGGACCGATAGCTACTTCTCGGCCGGGGCGGACCTGGCGGCCAGCCAGGCGCGGGCGGCGGCGCCCACGGTGATGGAGACGCGGCGGGCGATCATGGCTGGGCCGGACCTCTGCAAGGCCTGGGACGAGATCGAGGCGGTGACCATCTGCGCCATCGAGGGCTACTGCATCGGCGGCGGCAGCGCGCTGGCGGTGTCCTGCGATTTCCGGGTGATGGGGGCGGCCGCCTACATGCGCCTGCCGGAGGTTCCGCTGGGGATGAACATGAGCTGGCGGAGCTTGCCGAAGCTGGTGGCGCTGATGGGGCCCAGCCGGACCAAGCAGTATGTGATGTTCGGTGAGGCGGCGGACGCTGAGCGGTGTCTGGCCTGGGGCCTGGCTGACGAGGTGGTCGAGGCGGGCGGCGCCCTGGCCGCCGCCCGGCGCTGGGCCGACAAGGTCGTCGCGCTCCCGCCCCTGCCGGTCAGGATGACCAAGGAGGCGGTGAGCGCGATCGCCGCGGCCACGGCGCAGGCCAGCATCTACATGGATCGCGACCAGTATCTGCTGGCCAGCCGCACCGCCGACTACCGCGAAGGCATCGCCGCCTTTCGCGAGAAGCGCCCCGGCAAGTTCAAGGGCGACTAGTCGGCGTTGCCTGGGGCCGCCCGCGGCGGCTATTTCCCGCTCAGGGATTTGACGGGATGAGGGAGCGGCGGTGTTCGAGATCCGCGAGGACGATCTGACGGGCGAGCCGACGCGACGGCTGCTGGCGCTTCATCTGGCCGGCATGCAGGCCAACACGCCACCGGAGCATGTGTTCGCGCTGGATCTCTCCGGCCTGCAGGCGCCGGGGATCACGGTGTGGACGGTGTGGGACGACGGCGAGGTGGCCGGCGTGGGCGCACTGAAGGAGCTGGGCGACGGCGCGGCGGAGCTGAAGTCCATGCGCACCGACCCGGCCCACCTGCGCAAGGGTGTGGCGGCGGCGCTGCTGGACCACATCGTGGCGACCGCGCGCGGCCGGGGCCTGAGGCGGCTCAGCCTGGAGACCGGGCAGGGGCCCGCGTTCGAGCCGGCGCTGGCGCTCTACCGCAAGCGTGGCTTCGCCAACGGCGCGGCGTTCGCCGACTATCGGCCCAGCGACTTCAGCCAGTTCCTTCACATGGAACTGTGAGTGGGGACCTGTGACCGGCTAGGGTAGGGAAGATGCCTGCCGGGAGCCTGGGATGCCGCGCTACGTCGACCTGTCGATCGCCATCGAGAACAACATCCATTCGGACCCGCCAGGGTTTTCGCCCAAGGTCTCCTATACCGAGCACAAGGCCGGCGCCCTGCAGCTGGCGGCCTCGTTTCCGGGCCTGAAGCCGGAGCAGTTGCCCGACGGCGAGGGCTGGGCGGTGGAGACGATCCAGCTCTCGACCCACAACGGCACCCACATGGACGCGCCGTGGCACTTCCATTCCACCCAGGACGCGGCGCTGGGGAAGAAGACCCGGGCGATGACGATCGACGAGCTGCCGCTGGACTGGTGCCAGCGGCCCGGCGTGAAGCTCGACTTCCGCCACTTCGGCGACGGCTATGTGGCGACGGCGGCCGACGTGGAGGCGGAGCTCAAGCGGATCGGGCACGAGCTCAAGCCCTTCGACATCGTGGTGGTGAACACCGCGGCCGGCGCCGTGTTCGGCCAGCCGGGCTACGTCGCTACCGGCTGCGGCATGGGCCGCGCGGCGACGCTCTACCTGGCGGAGCGCGGCGTGAAGATCGTCGGCACCGACGCCTGGTCCTGGGACGCGCCTTTCGTGCACACCAACAAGAAGTTCCAGGAGAGCGGCGACGCCTCGATCATCTGGGAGGGGCACAAGGCGGGGCTGGAGATCGGCTACTTCCAGATGGAGAAGCTGCACAACCTGGAAGCCTTGCCGGCCACCGGTTTCACGCTCTCCTGCTTCCCGGTGAAGATCAAAGGCGCCAGCGCCGGCTGGATCCGCGCCGTGGCGATTTTCGAAGACTGAGCCGAAGCCCATTGCATCGCGGGGATCGGTGCGCTAGACACTGAACCAGATGGTTCAGTTTATGACAGCCCGTCTCGACGCGTCGTTCGCCGCGCTTTCGGACGCCACCCGGCGCGGCGTGCTGGAGCAGCTCGGACGTTCGGAGGCCTCGATCACCGAGCTGGCCGACAGGTTCCACATGACGCTGACGGGCATGAAGAAGCACGTCGGCGTCCTGGAGCACGCGGGGTTCGTCACGACGGAGAAGGTCGGACGCGTCAGGACCTGCAGGCTGGGTCAGCGCCGGCTCGAGGAAGAGGCGGCCTGGATCGAGCGCTACCGCCAGGTCTGGGCCGCACGCTTCGACGCCCTGGACGCGGTCGTCGAAGACTTAAAACGCAAGGAGAAGATCGATGAGTAACCCGACGACGGCCGAACGGACATCCGAGCGCGAGCTCGTCGTGACGCGAACCTTCGACGCGCCAGCCCGCATCGTGTTCGAGGCCTGGACCAAGGCCGAACTGTTCAGGCTGTGGTGGCCGCCGAAGTCGTTGGGGATGGTCCTGCAGTCCTGTGCGATGGATGTCCGGGTCGGGGGTGGATACCGCCTCGAGTTCGGACCCGACGCGGCGAACACCATGGCGTTCTTCGGCACCTACACCGAGGTGATGCCGCCTTCGCGCCTCGTCTGGACCAACGATGAAAGCCCCGATGGCCCCATCACCACGGTGACCTTCGAGGAAAAGGACGGCAGGACGCTGGTGGTCCTGCACGAACTCCACCCTTCCAAGGAGGCCCTCGAGGCCAACATCGGGGCGGCGGACGGGCTGCCCGAGCAGTTCGAGCAGCTTGACGAGCTGCTCGCCACGCTGGGCGCGAGCGTGTGAGGGCCCCGAGGCCCGGCGCCTATATCCAGTGGCGCGCGGGCGGCGGCTCCCACGGATGGGCGCGCTTCCAAGCGTTCAGCCGCAGGATCGCGAACGCCATCAGTCCGAGCATGATCGCCAGGTAGAGGGCCGAGGCTGCGCCCACCAGGATCAGCCAGGCGTGGGTGTCTTTCCTCACGGGCCTGGTCAGCACCATGGCCATGCTCAGCACCGGCGTGGACGCCACGACGGCGGCCATGATCGCGCTGAACCCTGAACGCCGGAAGCCGTCCTGGCTCCACGCTCTCCAGGACTCCAGGTTCTTCGGGTTGGCCAGGGCTCTCGGGTCCTGCATGGGCCAGGCTCCTCTGTGTCACCGTGGAGGCTATCGCAGCGATCCGCCTCAGTCACGTGGCGCGCGCCCTTGAGGCTGGACGCCCGGACGGGGATTGGCTACAGAACAAAGACGGAACAATCATTCGAGGAGCAGGTCATGAGCAAGTTCGAGAACCGGCCGAACAGCGCCCTCGTGGTGGTGGATGTGCAGACCAAGGTGGTGGCGGCGGCGCACGCGCGCGACGCGGTGGTGGCCAACATCAACGAGGCGGTCGAGCGGGCCCGGGCGGCGGGCGCGCCAGTGATCTGGGTGCAACACATCAACGACGGCTTGCCGAAGGGCAGCGAGGCCTGGCAGATCGCGCCGGAGCTGAAGCCCGCGCCCGGCGAGCCGATCGTCGAGAAGTTCTACGGCGACGCCTTCGAGGAGACGACGCTGGAGGCGCTGTTGGCGGAGCGCGGCGTGGGGCGGCTGGTGGTGGCCGGCGCGCAGACCGACGCTTGCATCCGCTCGACCCTGCATGGCGGGCTGACGCGCGGCTACGACGTGACCCTGGTCAGCGACGCGCACACCACCGACGACATGAGCCAGTGGGGCTCGCCGCCGCCGGAGCAGGTGATCGCCCACACCAACCTCTACTGGAAATACCAGACGGCGCCCGGCCGCACGGCGGGCGTGGCGACGGCCAAGGACGTGGCGTTCGACGCCGGCTAGGCGTTGCGAGCCATCAGGCCGCCGTCCACCGGGATGGTGACGCCGGTGAGGAATGAGGCGGCGGGCAGGCAGAGGCTCAGCGTCATGTGCGCCACTTCTTCCGGGCGGCCGTAACGGCGCAGCGCCGTGCGGCGTTGCGCGAAGGTGGCCTTGTCGGCCTCGGGGATCGCCTCGGTCATGCCGGTGAGGATCGGGCCCGGGCAGATGCAGTTGACGGTAATGCCTTCCTTGCCGAGCTCGACGGCCAGCGCGCGGGTGAGGCCGGTGACGCCGGCCTTGGCGGCGGCGTAGGCGCTGTCGCGAGCGGTGGCGCCGAGCGCCTCGGTGGACGCGATGTTGACGATGCGCGGGGCGGCGGACTTGCGCAGGTGGGGCAGGGCGGCGCGGATGATCCGCTGGTGGCTGGTCAGCATGACGCCCAGGGCGCGGGTCCAGACCGCCTCGTAGTTGTTCGCGTCGATGGCCGCGAAGCCGCCGACGCCGGCGTTGTTGACGATGATATCCAGGCCGCCGAACCGCTCGGCCGCGGCGGCGACCACCTTGTCGATGGCGGCGGCGTCGGCGACGTCCAGCGTCCAGGCCTCGGCGCTGAGGCCGCGGTGGACCAGGTCGTCGGCGACCTCGCGCACGCTCTCGGCGGCGATGTCGCAGATCGCCACGTGGGCGCCTTCGGCGGCGAACACCTCGGCGGTGGCGCGACCCATGCCGCTGGCCGCGCCGGTGATGAAGGCGACGGAGCCTTGGACGGATCTTCCGGGCGCGCTCACAGGCTCAGGCCTCCATCGACGATCAGGGTCTGGCCGACCACATAGCCGGCCAGCGGCGAGGCCAGGAACAGCGCCGCGCCGGCCATGTCGGCCGGGGTGCCCATGCGGCCCAGGGGAATGGCGCGCAGCGAGCCGGCCAGGCGCTCTGGGTTTTCGGTGGTGACCTTGGTGAGCTTGGTATCGACCAGGCCGGGCGCGAGGCCCACCACGCGGATGCCCTTGGGCGCCCAGGCTTCGCCCAGCGTCTTGGTCAGGCTGACGGCGCCGGCCTTCGATGCGGCGTAGGCCGGGTTGCCGCGGTTGGAGGTGTAGCCGGACACGGAGCTGACGATGATGATCACGCCCTGGCGGTCGGCGAGCGCGTCGTGGAAGCGGTTGGCGCAGGCCATCAGGCTGTCGAGGTTGACGGCCATGACCTTGTCCCAGCCCTCCGGCTCGAATTCTCCGCGGCGATAGACGACCGTGCCTTGGCACAGGACCAGGACGTCGAGTTCCGGCGGGCCGGGGGCGTCGGCGATCTGCTCGCGGTCGGCGACGTCGACCTGGGAGTAGGCGAGGCCGTTCAGGTCGGACCCCTCGACGCCGTTATAGTCCTCGGCCGTGGCGCGCGTGCCCCAGACGTAGGTGGCGGCGCCGCGCTCCAGGAAGGCATGCGCGATGCCGTTGCCGATGCCGCTGGAGCCGCCGACGACCAGCACCGCCTTGCCGCTGAAATCGAGCTCGTTCATGGCTCAGGCTCCTTTGAAGACCGGCGCGCGCTTCTCCATGAAGCTGGCGACGCCTTCCTTGTGGTCCTCGGTGCGCATCAGCTCACGAATGGCGCCGATCGCCCAGACACCGATCTCGTGCGGATCGCCATAGGCGGTGCGCTTGAGGCCTTCCTTCAGGCGCTGGACGGCGAGCGGCGGGTTGGCGGCGATCTTGGCGGCCAAGGCGTTGGCGCTGGGCAACAGGTCGTCGTGGCCCACGACGCGGCCGACCAGGCCGATGCGCAGGGCTTCGGCGGCATCGATGACATCGCCGGTGAAGAGGAGTTCCGCGGCCTTCTCGGGACCGACGACGGCGGGCAGCCGGTAGAAGCCGCCGATGTCGCAGGGCAGGCCGCGCTTGACGAACAGCTCGGCGAATTTCGCCTTGTCGGACGCGATGCGGATGTCGGCGAACAGGGCCAGCTCCATGCCCCAGCCGACGGCCGCGCCATTGACGGCGGCGATCACCGGCTTCGTGCATTCGAGGGCGGCCATGGCGGCGGGCGTGGGCCGAAGCTGGGCCGGCGTGGGCTGGGCGGAGACCGGCTTGGGGCCGGCCATGATCTCGCCCACGTCGTCGCCAGAGCAGAAGGCGGGGTCGGCGCCGGTGACAATGACGCAGCGCACGTCCGGATCGGCGGAGGCGGCGCGGAAGGCCTGCTCCAGCTCGTCGTAGGCCCGGTAGTTGAGCGCGTTGCGGCGCTCGGGCCGGTTCAGCGTGATGGTGGCGACATGGGCCTCGACCGCGTAGCGCACGCAGGTGAAGTCCGCTGTCTGGATGACAGTCTGGGACATGTGGGTTTCCTTCCCGGCCGTGATCGTCGCACGGGCAGAGAACAGGTCAACGCTGACGCGAGGTGACCCTTGCCATGCCTTTCCCGGCGGGGAACATGGCTCCCATAGGGAGAGAGGCGAATGCCCGAATTCAGGACGATCGACGCGGGCGCGGCCAAGCTGCGGGTGGCCGTGGAGGGCGAAGGGCCGCTGGTCCTGATGGTCCATGGCTTCCCGGAGAGCTGGTATTCGTGGCGCCACCAGATGGGGCCGGTCGCCGAAGCCGGGTTCACCGCCGCTGCCATCGACGTGCGCGGCTATGGCGGCTCGGACAAGCCGCGCGAGGTCGCCGCCTACGACATGGAAGCCCTGACCGCCGACGTGGCGGGCGTGGCCAAGGCGTTGCAGCCGGACGCGCCGGCGATCCTGGTGGGGCATGACTGGGGCGCGCCGATCGTCTGGAACTCGGCGTTCAGCCGGCCCGAGGCGTTCAGCGCCGTGGCGGGCCTGTCGGTGCCGTTCACCGGCGTGCCGGCCAAGCCCTTCACGGAGATCTTCAAGGAGGGCTTCACCGACAAGGGCATCTTCTTCTACCAGGCCTGGTTCCAGGACGTGGGGCCGCCGGAGGCCGAGGCGGAGAAGGACGTCCGCGACTTCCTGCGCAAGTTCTACTTCGGCATCGCGGGCGAAGCGCCGGCCGGCACTTGGCCCGTGAAGAAGCACGGGGCGAGCCTGCTGGAGGGGATGGTCGATCCGGGGCAGTTCCCGGCGTGGCTGAGCGCGGCGGACCTCGATTACTACGTGGGCGAGTTCGAGGGCTCCGGGTTCTTCGGGCCGATCAGCCGCTATCGCAATCACGAGCGCGACTTCGCCTGGATGCAGCAGTTCAAGGGCCGCACGCTCGACCAGCCGAGCCTGCTGATCGGCGGCGACAAGGACCCGGCGTTCAACGGCTTCGGCCGGATCGCCGACCCCGGCGCGATGATGCGCAACTTCGCCACCGACCTGCGCGGCGTGCACGTGCTGCCGGGCTGTGGGCACTGGACGCAGCAGGAGCGGCCCGCGGAGGTGAACGCGATCCTCATTCCCTGGCTGAAGGGGCTCTAGACCATGGCGGACATGGAACTTCGGCAAGAGGGCGAGGTGGTCTGGGCGACCATGAACCGTCCGGAACGGCTGAATGCGCTGAGCCGCGGGCTGGTGACGGAGCTGCGCGAGTTCTTCGTCGGCCTCTACTGGCGCCGCGACGTGCGCGTGGTGGTGCTGCAAGGCGCGGGCAATGCGTTCTGCGCCGGGCTCGACCTGAAGGAGCGGGGCGATCCGCAGGCGCCGCGCGGCGTCGGCGCAGGGCTGACCCGGCAGCGGGAGATCAGCGAGATCGTCATCGCCATGCGTAGATGCCCACAGCCGATCGTGGCCTGCGTGAATGGCGCGGCGGCTGGCGGCGGGTTCGCGCTCGCGCTCGCGTCGGACGTACGGATCGCGACGCCGAACGTGCGGATGAACGCAGCCTTCATCCGCATCGGCCTGTCGGCCTGCGACATCGGCGTGAGCTACTTCCTGCCCCGCATGGTGGGCTCGTCGGTGGCCGCCGAATACATGCTGACCGGTCGGTTCATCGACGCGGAGCGCGCCTATCAGCTGGGGCTGGTCAGCCGGATCGTGGCGAAGGAGCAACTTGAAGCCGAGGCCCAGGGCTTCGTCGACGACATGCTGCACGCCACGCCGCTCGGCCTGCGGCTCACCAAGGAGGCGCTGAACCACGCCATCGACGCGCAAGGGCTGGAGGCGGCGATCGCCATGGAGGACCGCAACCAGATCCTGGCCAGCTCTGACGGCGACTTCCAGGAGGGCGTCCAGGCCTTCCTCGAAAAGCGCAAGCCCAACTACGCCAAGCGGGAGGGCTAGCGATGATCCGGCTCTACCATTGTGCGGACGCGCGGTCGTTCCGGCCGCTGTGGGCGCTGGAGGAGCTGGGGCTCGACTACGAGCTGATCGTGATGCCGTTCCCGCCGCGCTATCGCGCCAAGGAGTTCATGGCGATCAATCCGCTGGGCACCATTCCGGCGATGGTCGACGGCGAGACCTTCATGACCGAGAGCGCGGCCATCGTGCAGTACCTCGTCACGAAGTACGGGCCGAGCCCGTTGGCGGTGAGCGTGGAGGAGCCAGCCTATGGCGCCTGGCTGAACGCGCTGCATTTCGGCGAGGCGACGCTGACGTTCCCGCAGACCCTGGTGCTGCGCTATCGCCGCTTCGAGCCCGGCAAGGCCGAGGTGGTGGCCGACGACTACGCCAAGTGGTTCCTGGCGCGGCTGCGCGCCGTGGACAAGGCGTTGCAGGGCCACGAGTGGCTGTGCGCCGACCGGTTCACCGGGGCCGACATCTCGGTGGGCTATGCGCTGTTGCTGGCGGCGCAGCTGGGTCTCGACGCCGACTTCACCCCGACCGTCGCCGACTACTGGGCTCGCCTGCAGGCCCGGCCCGGCTTCCAGGCCGCCAAGGCCTCGCAGATCAAGCACGCGCCGGAAGGCGCGGACGCCTTTCCCACATGAGGATCCGTCCATGAGCGTCACCCTCTACGACCACCCGCTGTCGCCCTATGCGCAGAAGGTGAAGATCGCCCTGCGCGAAAAGGGCGTGGACTTCGGCGCGCCGCTGCCGGGCGGGCTGGGCGCCGGTGGGGCGGCCGGCGAGTTCGTCGAGGCCAACCCGCGGGCCGAGGTGCCGGCCCTGGTGCACGACGGCGTGGGCATCTTCGATTCCACCATCATCCTGGAATATATCGAGGACGCCTGGCCGACGCCGCCCCTGCTGCCCGCGACGCCCGCCGAGCGGGCTCGGGTGCGGATGCTCGAAGAGGTGATGGACACCCACTACGAGGCGATCAACTGGGGTCTGTCGGAGCTGCGCTGGTTTGGCCGGGCCAAGGGCGACCAGGCGACGATGCTGGAGGACGCCGCGCGGCGGCAGACCAGCGGCTTCTTCGCCTGGCTCGAGCGGCAGCTGGAGACCCGCGAGTGGTTCAATGGCGCCTCGTTCGGCTGGGGCGACCTGGCAGTGGTTCCCTATCTCAACGGCTCGGTGGGCCACGGCCTGCCGCCGGCGGAGGGCTCCAAGCTCAGCGCGTGGCTGGCCCGCGCCAATGCCCGGCCGTCGGTCGCCGCCTGCGTCGCTGACATCGCCGCGATGAACAGCGGCGGGGCGACCATGCCCAACGTCGCCGAGCTCGTAGAGAAGGGCCTCTTCAAGCGCGAATACCGCGACCATCGGCTGGAGTGGATGATCAAGTCCGGCGGCGTCGACGTGGTCCTGAAGGGCCTGGAGCGCGACAACATCCGGTTCACCCCGGACTTCGGCTAGGAGCGCGACGCGATGGCTCACGAGATCATCCTGCACCACTACGACACCTCGCCGTTTTCCGAGAAGCCGCGGGTGATGTTCGGCGTGAAGGGCCTGGCGTGGCGCGCGGTCACCCAGCCGGTGATCATGCCCAAGCCCGAGCTGGTGCCCCTGACTGGCGGCTATCGGCGCATCCCGGTGATGCAGATCGGCGCCGACATCTATTGCGACACCCAGGTGATCCTCGCCGAGATCGAGGCGCGCCATCCGACCCCGCCGGTGATCCGCGGCGGCGACTGGGCGGTCAACCTATGGGCCGACCGGCTGTTCTTCCAGACCACGGTGGCGGTGGTGTTCGGCGAGATGGGCGACGAGGTGCCGGAGGCCTTCAAGAAGGATCGCGAGGCTCTCTCTGGCCGACCGTTCGACACGGCGGCGATGAAGGCGGTGGCCGAGCCGATGAAAGGCCAGTGGCGGGGCCACGTGGGCTACATCGAGCGCGGCCTGGCCGGCGGGGAATTCCTCGGTGGATCAACGCCGTCGCTGGCCGACATCGCCGCCTACATGAACGTCTGGTGGCTGCGCCGCGCCGCGCGTGGCGCCTGCGAGGCGCTGCTGGAGGGCCTGCCCAAGGCGCAGGCCTGGCGCGAGCGGATCAAGGCTATCGGCCACGGCGAGCGAAGCGAGATGGAAGGCGCCGAAGCGCTGGCGGTGGCCACCGCGGCGACTCCGGCCGCGCCGCCGGTCAGCGATCCGAAGGATCCGTCGGGCCTGGCGCTCGGCGCCAAGGTCGCGGTCCGCGCCGACGACTATGGCCGCGACCCGATCGAGGGGCGGCTGGTCGCGCTGAACGCCGACCGCATCGTCATCGCCCGCGAGAACGAACTCGGCGTCACCCACACCCATTTCCCGCGCACCGGCTTCCTGCTGGGCGCGGCTTAGACTTCGGAGGTTCCCATGAACGACCGCGTGACGGTGGATATCCAGAACGGCGTCGCCGACGTGCGGCTGGTCCGCGTCGACAAGATGAACGCGCTCGACAACGCCATGTTCGCCGCCCTGGTGGAGACCGGCGAGCGGCTGAAGACCGAGCCCGGCGTGCGCGCCGTGGTGCTGTCGGGCGAAGGCCGCGCGTTTTGCGCCGGGCTCGACATGAGCAACTTCGCGCAGATGGCGTCAGGGTCGCGGCGGTCCAGCGAGACCCTGGTCACCGCCAAGCGCACGGCCGGCGGCGCCAATCACGCCCAGCAGGCCTGCATGGTCTGGCGCGAAATTCCGGTTCCGGTGATCGCCGCCGTGCACGGCGTGGCGTTCGGCGGGGGTTTCCAGCTGATGTTGGGCGCGGACATGCGCTTCGTCACCGCCGACGTGAAGCTGGCGGTGCTGGAGATCAAGTGGGGCCTGATCCCCGACATGGCCGGGATGGCGCTGATGCGCGGCCTGGTGCGCGACGACGTCTGCCGCGAGCTGACCTACACCGGCCGGATCTTCGGCGGGGAGGAGGCCGTGGCCATGGGCCTGGCGACGCGGGTCTGTGCGGACCCGCGCGCCGAAGCCTTGGCGCTGGCCGCCGAGATCGCGGGCAAGAACCCTGACGCGATCCGGGCCGGCAAGCGCTTGCTCAACCTGATGGAAGAGGGTGACCAGCCGGCCATCCTCCTGGCCGAGAGCCAGGAGCAGACCGCGCTGATCGGTTCGCCCAATCAGGTCGAGGCCGTCACGGCGAACCTGCAGAAACGGGCTCCGCAGTTCGCCGATTGACGCGCTGTGCTTAGCGCGACGCCAGCTTGAGCTGGGGGTCGCTGGACTGGGCGAGCGTGGTGCGCACGGTGTCGGCGACGCAGACGCGCATCTCCTCGGCCGGGAAGGTCGCGCCGACCACGGCGTGGGCGCAGAGCGTGTTGGCCGCCTTGAACACTTCGGCCTTCACCTGCTCGGGCGACTTGCCGGCCGTGGAGATGCGGATGGACTGCGCGCTCGCGGGGAGGGCGACGAGGGCGGCCGCGGCCGCCAGGATCACGATACGGTTCATCTGTTGGTTTCCGGATTGAGGTTGCTGACAACCCCTTTCACGGCGTTCCTCTTGGCGGCGGCCGGATACTGACGTCGGCCTGTCGCCTGCGACTCAAGCTGCCAGATCAGCGATAACTGATCAACGGTAATGTTGCGGCGCGGTAGGCGTGCGCTGCGTTGCACAAGCGGCGGGCGCGGCGCCTCGGCCTTGGGCAAACGGCTTGCGACTTCCGGGCGCCGCCGCAATGGTCAAGCTTTGCGGTGGTGGGGGCGGCGACATGAAGGAAACCGTCGAGGAGCGGGTCGCGCGGCAATTCTCCGCGCTCTACCTGACCCTGGTCAGCGTGCTGGTCGGGCTGGTGCTGTCCGACCTGTTCTCCACGGTCCATGAGCGCATGACGCTCTGGCCTTTGACGCTGCAGGCCGCGCGCACCTGGTGCCAGGTGCTTGGGAACACCGTGGTCGTGCTGTCGTCCTGGATCACCTACACGCACCTGGGCATGTTGCGTCACCGCCTGCCGACGCTGTGGGACACGGTCGACGCTACCCTGGTCCTGGTGACCGTCCCGCTCAACGCAGCGACGGGGCTGGCCGACGCGACCGGCTGGTTCTTCTGGGCCGCGGCCTTCTCGCTGCTGGGCTCGGCCGCGGTGAACATCAACCTGTGGCAGACGGCCCGCGAGCCGGCGCTGCGTCATTTCCGTCGGCTGGCGCGGTTCGGCGGGCCCTACGCCATGCTCTATGGCGGCGCGCCGCTCTACCTGGCGATGGCGCTCGCCGCCCACCTCGGCCAGGCGCCTCTGCCGCTGGAGATCGCCACGACGGTGCTGGGCCCCATCTCGGGTGTGGTGGTGGCGGTGCTGTTCATGCGCGAGTGGCGCGCTGCGGTTCAGCAGCAGGCGGCAAAGCCGTCTAGCCGCGGCCGATGAAGGGCATGTTCGTGGCCATGACGGTCATGAACTGGACGTTGGCCTCCAGCGGCAGGCCGGCCATGTAGAGCACCGCGTCGGCTACGGCGGCGACGTCCATGGTGGGCTCAGGTGCGATGGATCCGTCGGCCTGCATCACGCCGCCACTCATGCGCGCGGTCATCTCAGTGGCGGCGTTGCCGATGTCGATCTGGCCGACGGCGATGCCGTAGCCGCGGCCATCGAGCGCGGCGGAGCGGGTGAGCCCGGTGATCGCATGCTTGGTAGCGGTGTAGGCGGCCGAGCGGGGGCGCGGCACGTGGGCCGAGATCGAGCCGTTGTTGATGATCCGACCGCCGCGCGGGTCCTGGTCCTTCATCAGCCGGAACGCGGCCTGGGTGCAGAGGAAGGCGCCGGTGAGGTTGATGTCCACGACCCGCTTCCAGTGCTCGACCTTGAGGTCCTCGAAGGGCACGGGCGGCGCGCCGGTCCCGGCGTTGTTGAACAGCAGGTCGAGACGGCCGAAGCGCGCCTGGGTCGCGGCGAAGAGGGCGGCGACCGCGGCTTCGTCGGCGACGTCGGTGGCGTGGGGCAGGGCGCGTTGCGCGGCGTCTCCCGCCAGGCCTGCTGTCTCGGCCAGCAGGTCGGGGCGGCGGCCGGCCAGGGCCACCGACCAACCGGCGTTCAGTAGCGCCAGGGACACAGCGCGGCCAATACCGCTACCGGCGCCCGTGACGATTGCGACCTTGGCTGTTGCACTCGGCATCGGCGCTGATTAGCGCTTACGCCCGCGAATGCCCAGGCGCCTCGCCGGACTTCGTAGATGAGGTATGCCCATGCCCGCAGCCCTGCCGCCGCCCACGCCCGAAGTCGAAGTGGTCGTCGTCTATCCGCCGCGGCTCGCGCCGCTGGGCGGGGACGCGGCGTTCAGCGCCGTGCAGATCGGGCCGGAGACGCTGAAGCAGACGCCGCGGCTCGACCAGGCGCTGGAAAGCAGTCCGGGGGTCTCGCTGTTCCGCCGCACCACCTCGCTGTCAGCCAATCCGACGACGCAGGGCGTGTCGTTGCGCGCCATCGCGGGCTCCGGCGCGGGCCGGGCCTTGGTGACTTTGGACGGCGCGCCGGTGAACGATCCGTTCGGCGGCTGGGTCATCTGGACGGCGCTGCCCTCGGAGGGGCTGGAAGGGGCCAACATCATCCGCGGCGCGGGCGCGGGCCCCTATGGCGCGGGGGCGCTGACCGGGGTGATCGCGCTGCAGGAGCGCGGCGCGCGCGACGGCCTGGGCGCGTTGGACGTCTCGGCAGGCGATCGCGCCAGCTATCGCGGGGCGGTGTCCGGGGGGACCCAGAGCCTGCTGATCACCGCCGCGGCGGAGGCCACGGACGGCTACACGCCGGTGCGCGGCAAGGCGGCCGGCGCGGTCGACCTGCCACTGGCGTTGCATGACGAGTCGATTTCCGCGCGCCTGCAGCACAGCTTCGGCGACATCGAAGCGGCCGCGCGGGTCGGGACCTTCCAGGAGAAGCGCAACGCCGGGCTGAAGGGCGCCGCCTCCACCGCCAAGGGCTATTCGGAGACGCTCACCCTGGCCCAGCCGGCGGGCAAGGGTGTCGGCGGATGGCGGCTGCAGGCGTGGGCGCGGCACAGCGACCTGGCCAACACCTCCGTCGCGGTGGCGGCCGGCCGGGCGACCACCACGCCGGCCAACAACGAGTTCTCGACGCCGGCCGACGGCTATGGGGTCAACGCCGCCCTGCAGGGGCGGCTGGGCGCGGCGACCTGGGAGGTCGGCGCCGACCAGCGCTGGGCCAAGGGCACCGACCACGAGCAGTTCCGGGCGGTGAATGGCGCCCTGACCATGGGCCGCGACGCGGGCGGCCAGACCTCGGTGGGCGGGGTCTATCTGGAAAGCGCCTATGACGCCGCGCCCTGGCTGGTGACCGGCGGGGTGCGGATCGACCGCTGGACCGAGAGCCATGCCCAGCGCCACGAGTTCGTGCTGGCGACCGGGGTGACCTCGCTGAACTCGCCGACCCCGGACACCTCTGGCACCGTACCCACGGGGCGGATCGGCGTGCGCTATACGGTCGATCCGGAGCTATGGCTGCGGGCGGCGGCCTATGCCGGGTTCCGTGCGCCGACGCTCAACGAGCTGCACCGGCCGTTCCGGGTAGGCAACGACATCACCGAGGCCAATCCGAAGCTGCGGCCCGAGAAGCTGAACGGCGTGGAGGCCGGCATTGGCGGCGACCACGTCGCCCACTGGCAACTCACCGCCTTCTACAACCAGCTCAAGGATCCGGTGACCAATGTGACCCTGGGCGTGGGCCCGGGCACCATCCTGCCGGTGGCTGGCTTCATCCCGGCCGGCGGCACCCTGCGCCAGCGGCAGAACGCCGGCGAGATCAACGCCTACGGGGTCGAGGGCGACGCGTCCGGCGACATCACGACGGCGCTGACCTGGCGCGTGGCCTTCGCCTATACCCACGCCCGCGTGGACGGCGGCTCTAGCGCGCCGCAACTCACCCATCTGCGCCCGGCCCAAACGCCGGAGTGGACGGCGACCGGCGGGGTCGACTGGCGTCCTATGGAGAAGCTGACGCTCAGCGCCAACGTCCGCTACTCCGGCCTGCAGTTCGAGGACGACCAGAACATCCGCCGCCTGCCGCCCGGCGCCGAGCTCAACGCCCGGGCCGCCTGGAGCGTGGCGCCGGATGCGGAGATCTACCTGGCGGTCGACAACGTCGCCGACGCCAAGATCTCCACCGGCAAGACGGCGGACTTCATCGACAGCTACTCGGAGCCACGGACGTTCCGGGTGGGGTTCTCCTACCGGCGATAGCAGCGGGTCCTAGAACGCCTTGGATACGCCGACGTAGAGGCCGCGCCGCGGTCCCCACTGCGGGGCGCCGACGCCGACGCCGGAGCCGTCGCGGATCTCGTAGGTCTTGTCGAACAGGTTGATCACGTCGGCGCGCAGGGTCATGCCACCGGCGATATCGAAGTCCTGCGCGACGCCCAGGTTCACCTGTGTATAGCCCGGCACGTGCGCGCCGTTCGGCACATCGCCGTCCTTGCGCAGGCCTGAGCCGTAGAGCAGGTCCGCCGAGACCCGCGTGCCCATGCCGAACCTGTAGGAAGCGCCGGCCGAGGCCGTCACGGTCTGATCGTGATCGAGGAAGATGAACTGGTGCGAGATCGTCACCAGGTCGGCCGGGTCGAAGTTGAACTGGCTGGTGATGATGTCCTTGCCCTTGGCCTGGGAGAGGGCGAGGTTTGCGTAGGCGTTCAGCGGGCCGGACTGGTAGTTGGCGCTGAGCTCGACGCCCTTGGCGTAGCCTTCGCGGTAGTTGAAGGGCGTCAGGATGATCGGCGCCCCGAACTGGCCCTCGTCGATCAGGTTCTTGGCCTTCTTGTAGTAGCCGTCGATCCCCAGGGTCAGGCCGCCGATCCGTTGCTGGACGCCGACGTCGAAATAGTTGTCGCGCTCGGACTTCGGCGTGTCGCCCTGGGCGCCGGGCGCTTCGGCGCTGGTGCCGACGAACTTCGCCACCGTCGGGTTCGCCACCAGCTCAAACGGCGGCGGCGTGAAGTAGCGGGAATAGCCGGCGTGGACGGTGGTCCCGTCGATCGGCGTCCAGACGAGGTTCAGCCGCGGCGAGACCTGGTTTTCGTGCCGGAAGGCGTCCAGCTGATCGAAGCGGACGCCGTAGTTGAGGGTCAGGGTGTCGGCCAGCTTCCACTCGTCTTCCAGGTAGGCGGAGTAGGTCCAGGCGGTGGCCTTGGAATTGTCAGCGATATTGATCGGGCCCGCGCCGACCTGGCCTCCGTCGCCATCCACGCTGAAGACCTGAGCGTTGGTCTTGCTGGTGGTGCGGTCGGTGGAGACGATCAGGCCGCCGCGCAGGGTGTGGTCGGCGGTCAGCTTGTAGACGCCTTCGAGCTGGGTCCCGAAGGAGAGGTCGGTCTTCCGCGCGGCCTGGGCGATGCCGGTGAACAGCAACTCGCCCAGCACGTCGGGCGTGTATTTCAGCTCCGAGTAGCGGGTGAAGGCCGAGGCCTGGCCGGTGAACCGCTCGGTGCTGAACTGATAGGCGGCGATGGCGTAGGTCGTGCCCTCGCGCTGGCGCTGGTCGAGCTTCTCGGAGGCGATGTCGCTGACCCCGTTCACGCTGAAGCCCAGGTCCGGATGCAGGCCCGAGACGTTGGGGATCTGGAAGCTCGACTGCGACGTGCCGGCGATGAACGACACCCGGCTCTGGGCGTCGAGGATGTGATCGAGGTAGCCGAAGGCCTGGTACTGGTCGGAGTGGTCGTGCAGGGGCGTGCCGTGTCCATCGACGCTCTCGATGCCCACGTCAGTCCCGGTGTAGCTGCCGGAGAGGAAGCCGCTGGTGGCGCCGGACGAGCCGCCGTACTCGAAGGACGGCACGATCAGCCCGTGGCTGCCGCCATAGACCGAGACCTCACCGCCGGTTTTGAAGCCGGTCTTGGTGGTGATGTTGACGATGCCGGCGGTGCGCAGGCCGTACTGGGCGGGCAGGGCGCCGGTGATCAGGTCGATGTTGGAGGCGAGCCGGGGCGACAGCGTCTGGCCGAACACCGACAGGCCCTCGGGCAGGATGACGTTGTTCAGGCGGTACTGGATGTTGGCGTGGTCGCCGCGGATGTGCAGCTGGCCGAAGCTGTCCTGGGCGGCGCCGGGCGCCTGCAGGATCACCTGGTTGAGCTGGACGTTGGCCCCGGACGGCAGGTTGTTGATGAAGGCTTCCGGCATGGAATAGGTGGTGGCGCCGAGGGCGGGTTCCACCTCGGTGCGGGCCGCGTCCAGCTTCTGGGCGGTCACCACGATCTCCGAGACCTGGGGTTCCGCGACGGCCAGGGCGGGGGTCGCCAGGAGGGCCGCGACGGCGGTCGTGACCGCGAGGTTGAAACGATACGTCATCCGGAACTCCTGAGGCGATGCTCAGGCGTTATGAGATAACATTACATATGGTCAACGCGGCGTTATAAGATAACATTCCGACTCTGGGCGTGGGGGCCGGGGCGGAGCATGAGCGAGGAGCTGGAGGCCCAGAGGGCGCTGATCGCGGCGGAGGCGCTGTGCACCGCGCGGGGCGGAACGCTGAACGCGCCGGGGCGGCGCGTGCTGCGCGCGCTGCTGGCCGCCGAGCGGCCGCTGAAGGCCTATGACCTGATCCACATCCTGGCGGCCGACAGCCGCTCGGCGGCGCCGCCGACGGTCTACCGGGCGCTGAAGTTCCTGACGCAGATGGGGCTGGCGCACCGGGTCGAGAGCCAGAACGCCTATGTGGCCTGCCGCTTTCCGGAGGAGGCGCACGTGGCCGGCTTCCGGGTCTGCCCGCGCTGCGGCGCGACGGAGGAGTTCAAGCTGGATCCCGCGGCGGTCGGCGGGCCGGCGGTGAGGATCGTGTTCGAGGCGCACGCGATCTGCGCGGCCTGCGAAGGCTAGGCGTCGGCGGTGGCCTTCGCCGCGGCGGCCTCGGCCATCACCTGCTCGTGGCGGGCGACGACGCGGGGCCAGAGCGCGGCGACCTCGGGGACGTCGAGGTCGAAGTCGTTACGCAGAACGGCGACCAGGTCGTCGGCGTCCTCGATCAGCCGCTCCTCGCGAACGCCGGGGCGGATCAGGCGATAGGTGCGGCCGAGAAGCTGGTGGATCACCTCGCCGCGATAGCGCTGGCAGATCAGGTTCTGGACGAAGGGCGATTCCGGCGCGTCGTGCAGCCAGTCGCACTTCTCCTGCAGCACGGCCGGGTCGGCGGGCTCGACCACGAAGTCGAAGGACTTGGCGCCGCCGAACTCGTGATTGTGGAAGCGCCACCAGCGCTCATCGAGCGCTTCCATCTTGAAGTCGTAGCCGTCGAAGGTCAGCGGGCCGGCGGCGAGCGGGAACGGCTCCAGCGCTCCGTCGCCGAAGCCGACGTCGGCGATCCACGGGCCGTCCTCGAGCTCGACCAGCAACACCAGGTGGCTGCCGATCATGAAGTCGCCGCGCACCTCGCGCATGGCCGCGCCGGCCATGCGGGTGACCTTGAAGCCGACCGCCTGGAGCATGGCGCCGAACAGGCCGTTCATCTCGTAGCACCAGCCCCCGCGGCCGCGGACCACGATCTTGTCGTAGGCGGCGGCGGGATCGAGGCTGACCGGGCGGCCGAGCTGGACGTCCAGGCTGTCGTAGGGGATCGCCTGCATGTGAGCGCGATGCAGCGCGCGCAGCGTCGCCGCGTCCGGGCGCACCGGGTCGGTGAAACCGATCCGATCGAGGTAGGCCTGAAGGTCCATCGCTATCCCGGCTTGGCTATTTCTTCTCAGGCTCAGATGGGGCCGCCGCGCCGGTGATCAACTCGACGATCGCCGGGCTGATGTTGGCGGCGCCTTTTTCCATCATGTGCTGGACGATGCGCGTCCCCACGGCGCCGCGCACCTGGGTGGTGAACTCCTCCTTGTTCTCCTTGACCCAGGCCATGGAGGCGCTCCGGTTCTCGTTGAGGTTCTGGAAGTGCGGGAAGACGTAGCGGGCCATCAGCTCGTAGGACTTCTTCGTGGCGCCCCAGTTGGCCCAGTTGTGCGCCATCAAGAGGAAGGCGCCGAAGCCGCCGCCGCTCTCGTCGACCAGCTGCTGGATGCGGTTGACCGCGTCCTCCGGCGTGCCGATCACCGCCAGGCCCGTGTCGACCATGGCCTTCACCGGGTCGTCGCCCTCCGGGACGATGGGCAGGTTGGCGATCTCGCGGAAGTAGAAGATCCACTTCTCCAGGCCGAAGCGGATGTCTTCCATGGCCTGTTCGCGGGTCTCGGCGATGTGCATCGGCCCGACCAGGCGCCAGGCGTTGCGGTCCATGGTCTTGCCGTGCTCGGCCGCCTGTTCGGTGGCGATGGCCCAGTTCGACGCCAGCGCGTTGAAGCCGGCGGTGGAGGTGGCGCCCAGCGACAGCAGGCCCAGGCCGTGCTGGCCGGCGGCGCGGGCGCCGGTGGGCGAGACCTGGCTGGCCACCGCGATCTCGACGCTGGGCCGCGAGTAGGGGGTCATCTGCAGGCGGGCCTTGTCGAGCTCGAACCAGTCGGACTTGTGGGTCACCTCTTCGCCACGCAGCAGGGGTACGAGGACCGACAGCGCCTCGTCCATGCGGTCGCGCTGCTTGGCGACCGGGATGCCCATCATCATGGCGTCGGAGACCAGGGCGCCGGGGCCGACCCCGAACATCACCCGCCCGCGGGTCATGTGATCGAGCTGGTTGATCCGGTCGGCCAGCATGAAGGGGTGGTGATAGGGCAGGGACGAGACGCCGGTGCCCAGGCGGATGTGCTTGGTCCGCTCGGCGGCGGCGGCGATGAACACCTCCGGGCTGGCGATCAGCTCATAGGCTGCGGAGTGGTGCTCGCCGATCCAGGCCTCGTCGAAGCCGAGCTGGTCCATCCACTGCACGAGTTCGAGATCGCGCTGGATGGCCAGCGTCGGGTTCTCGTCGACCGGATGGAAGGGGGCGATGAAGGCGCCGAAGCGCAGGCGTTGGGGCAGCACGGGCAGTCCTCCGAGGCCGGCGCGGTTGCTCCGCGCCTGGCCGGAAGGGACCCTAGCGGGCCGACGCGACGGAAGGCTAGGCCCGCGCGCGCCCGGCCAGGGCCTGGCGGTTGCGCAGCATGGCGCCGACGCCGCCAAAGCCCATGATCATCAGGGCCCAGGTCGCCGGCTCCGGCACGCCGCCGTCCGTGCCTGCGCCCCCGCC
>JACXTT010004338.1_pt1 | contig 21108 bp, 25 predicted proteins | sample 9270951 | NCBI WGS metagenome assembly JACXTT01 (sample SAMN15532306, study PRJNA645909) | rock metagenome | isolation source: weathered quartz diorite | place: Puerto Rico | collected 2017-06-21
CCCGGCCTCGGTGGGGGCGAGCTTGCGCGTGGTGCGCTCCACCAGCCGCACGCCGGCCCGGGCCTCCAGCGTCCCCAGCGCCCGGGTCACCGCCGCCGGTGAGCGGCCGAGCCTTCGGGCGGCCCGCGCCAGGCTGCCGCCGTCGAGGATGGCCACGAAGGTCGCGAGCTCGTCGAGCCGATCCATCTGTTGCACAGCCCGCAATAATGACTTGCGATCTTGCGATATTCTCGCCGTTCTCCGCAACGCATAACTCGGGCGGGTCATGATGCACCCGCAGCACCCCTTCCACGCCGGCGAGCTGGAGGCCCAGCGCCTGGCCGGCGTAACCGGCCCGGTGGCCGCCGGCATCCGCGAGGCGATGCCCGACCAGCACCGGGCGTTCTTCCAGGCCCTGCCCTATGCGGTGATCGCCGGGCTGGACCTGGCCGCGCATCCGGTCGCGACCCTGGTCACCGGCCCGCCCGGCTTCATCTCGGCGCCCAACCCGCTGACCTTGTCGATCGCCGCCAAGCTCGATCCGCGCGACCCGATGGGCGCCGCGCTGGCGCCCGGCGCGCCGTTCGGCTTGATCGGCATCGACTTCGCCACCCGCCGCCGCAATCGCGCCAACGGCCGGGTCGCCGCCGCGAGCGAGGCCGGCTACTGGCTGGTGGTCGACCAGAGCTTCGGCAACTGCCCGCAGTACATCACGGTCCGTCAGGTCCACGTCGAGCAGCGCACGCCCGGCCCGTTCGAGACGCTGACCGGGATGGATGCGGCGGCCGCCGAGCAGATCCGGGCCGCCGACACCTTCTTCGTGGCGACCGCCGCCATGGGCCCCAACGGCGGGGTCGACGCCTCGCACCGCGGCGGGCGGCCGGGGTTCGTGAAGGTCGAGGGCGACGTGCTGACCATCCCCGACTACCGCGGCAACCGCTACTTCAACACGCTGGGCAACCTGCTGGCCTATCCGCGCGCGGCCCTGCTGTTCCTCGACTTCGCCACCGGCGACCTGCTGCAGGTCGAGGGCGTGGTCGAGGTGCTGTGGGCCGCCGACGCCGAGACCACCGGCTTCGCCGGCGCGCAACGCATGTGGCGGCTGCATGTGCAGTCCGGCTGGCGGCGCCGCGCCGCCGTTCCGCTGAGCTGGAGCGAGGGCGAACCCTCGCCGGTCAGCGCGGCGACGGGCGTCTGGGCCGCCTAGCGCTTCGGGGCCGGCGCAGGCGCGGGCGGCGTGGCCTTCGAGCTGAACTCGGTCTCGATCACCACGTCCACGTCGTCGCCGACGCCCATGCTGGAGCCGGGCGCGGGCACGCCGTAGCCCATGCCGAAGGCCGAGCGCTTGATCACACCGTGCGCCGAGAAGCCGACGCGCGCGCCGCCCGGGTCCATGGCCATGGGCGGGTAGCCGCCGTTGTAGGTGACGTCGAGCGTCACGGGCTTGGTGATCCCGTGCAGGGTGAAGTCGCCGGTGACCTTGGCGGTGTGGGCGCCGGTGAGCGCGACCTTGGTCGACTTGAAGGTGATCTGCGGGAACTTCGCGGCGTCGAAGAATTCCTTGCCCATCAGCTGGTCGTGGAAGCCGGCGGGCGGGGCGTTGAGCGCCAGGGAATTGACGTCGATCACCGCGTTCACGGCCATGTCGGCCGGGTGGGCCGGGTCGAACTTCAGCTTGGCGTCGAAGGTCGCGAACCGCGAGGTGTAGTGCGAGAAGCCCATGTGGCTGACGCGGAACGTCACCGAGCTGTGGGGCTTGTCGAGGACGTAGGCGCCGGGCGGCGGTTGCGGCGCGGGCGCGGCGGCGATGGCGGGGCCGGCGATCAGCACGACGGATACCGCCTTCAGGGCGCAGAGGGTTTTGGCAGTCTTCATCGCATCTCTCCTTGGCTTTCGCGCAGAGGACGGATGGGAACTCGCCGATCCGACAGGGAGATGCGAAATAGTCTCGCCTAAGGCGCCTGCGGGACCAGATGCGCGGCCTCGATCAGGCGCACCTTCTGCATTCTACCGAGGCGCGCCGGCGCCACGGCGCAGACGCGGAAGTCGCCGACCACCGGCGGGCCCGGCTCGCCCGGCGTGCGGCCCCAGATCTCGCGCAGCGGCGCCGGCAGATCGTCGAAGCTTTCGTTGGGCTGCACGACGCCGAGGACGCGGCGGGTTCCGATCACCGCGATGCGGACCGCCGGCGCGCCGTTCGCCTGGACCGCGCGGCCATGCACCGTGCGGCAGGGCGCGCTCAAGCTCGCGGCGAGGGCCAGGGCGACGAGCATCCGTTGTCCCTAGGCGCCGTGCGGCCAGAGCGTCGGGAACTGCACCGCCAGCCATTTGGCGAGCGCGGCGTTCACCGCCACCGGCTGCTCCTGCGCCATCCAGTGGCCGGACGGCACGGTGGCCTCGGCGAGGTTGGCGCAGGTCGCCCGCATCGGGTCGGCGAGCTTGGTGTCCAGGGTCGCGCAGACGTAGTCGTAGGCCGCGTGGACGAAGAGCACCGGCAGGTCGAGGCGCCCGCCGTTCGGCGCGCGGGCGGCGAATTCGATGTTGGCGCCGGGGTTCATGTACCAGCTGTCGGCGCCGAAGAAGCCGTTGCGCTCCAGGCCGGCGACGTAGGCGTTCTCGTCAGCCTCGGTGAGCACGCTCTCGTCGCGCGGCAGGTCGGGCGCCGCGCCGCCGCCGAACCAGCCGCCGTTGGCGCGCACCATGGCGGTGCCCGCGGGCTGGCCGACGCCCGCCGGACTGCCCGCGCGGAACAGCAGCTTCACGGTGGCGCGGATGTTCCCTTCGAACCCGGCCTGCGCCTTGGCGAAGTTCTCCAGGTAGAACAGCATGTAGTCCCACTGGGCGGCGGGGAAGCGGTCGGCCGGATAGACCTTACGGTCGGCCAGCGGGATGATCTTCTCGGGCGCGAAGCCGTCGGGGAAGTAGGGCACGCAGAGGTTGGCCACGCCGTGGCAGCGGTCGGCGTGATGCTGGGCGAGGCTCCAGACCACCGGCGCGCCCCAGTCGTGCCCAACCCAGATCGCCTTCTCCGCGCCCAGGTGGTCGATGAGCTCGACCATGTCGGCGACGATCTCTTCGACGCGGTAGTCTTCGTGGCGGCCGTAGACGCTGGAGCGGCCATAGCCGCGCATGTCCGGAGCGATGGCGCGGAAGCCCAGGGCCGCGAAGGCCGGCAGCTGATGGCGCCACGAGATCGACAGCTCCGGCCAGCCGTGGACGAAGATGATCGGCGTCGCGTCGGGGGCGCCGCAGGAGAGGTAGAAGGTCGTGTGGCGCGAGGTCTTGGCGACGTTGTCGAGGATGGGGAATGTCATGGGCGCGCGCATCCTCAACAGGGAACTCGGAGAGACGTCCGTCAGGACGGTCCCGCCCTTACATCTCATGGATGATGCGAGCCTTTGGGCCTGGGCAAGTCAAGGACGCGCGAAGCGCGCCGCGCGGCGGCCGGCCAGGGGCCGGTCCTTGAGTTGCCCAGGCCCAAAGGCAGACTGGCCGGCATGAGATTTAAGCTGGGGTTTGAGCGTCAGCATCTTCCCGCCTCGCGAGGGCGTGGAGATAGCGGCTCAGATCTCGGAGATGCTGACCCCAGTGAATCAAGAGGTGCCAGTAGGCGTCGTCGGCGCCTAATGTTTCATACCGCCAGACGACCTCTTCCAGATCGCCGACGATATCCGCCAAGTCGTCAATCGCGTCGCCCGTGACCAGCTCGCCCGCCGGATCGCCCAGAGGATCGATTGTCTCGTAGTAGCCCAAACTGGGAAACCGCGACCCCATAGCCGCGTAGGTCGACTTCCAATCGCGGTCGGGCGGCGCAAGCCCGGATTCTGACGGATCGCCCTCAGGCGTTCGGTGTACCGATGCCGCAAGCTCGTCGAGCGACTGGATGAGTTCGTTCAGCGCAGGCGCGGGCGCCTCGGTCATCAAACTAAGGAAGCGCCGGGCCTCCTCCAGGGGCGCACCTTCGGGCATTCCTCAAACCAACGCCTCGAACTCGTCCACCAGCCGCTCGAGCTGCTTCATGCCCGCGGCCCAGAAGGCCTTCTCGCGCGGGTTGAGGCCGAAGGGCGCGAGGGCCTCGACGTAGGTGCGGGTGCCGCCGGCGGCCAGTAGGTCTTCGTAGAGCGGCGCGAAAGCGGCGGGGTCCTCGCGCCGCTTTTCCATCAGGCCGCGGACCAGCAGGTCGCCGAAGGCGTAGGCGTAGACGTAGAACGGCGCGTGCACGAAGTGGCTGACGTAGGCCCAGTAGTGCTCGTAGCCGGCGTTGAGCTTGATGGCGGGCCCGAGGCTCTCGCCCATGGTCTCCAGCCAGATCGAGCCGATTTCCTCGGCCGACACCTCGCCCGCCAGGCGCGCCGCATGGAAGCGCGTTTCGAAGCGGTGGAAGGCGATCTGGCGCACGACGGTGTTGATGCCGTCCTCGATCTTGCCGGCCAGCAGGCCCTTGCGCTCGGCCTTTGAGGCGTTGGCCAGCAGGCGTTCGAACACCAGGCCCTCGCCGAAGATCGAGGCGGTCTCGGCGAGTGTGAGCGGCGTGTCGGCCAGCAGGGTGCCGAGCGGCGAGCAGAGCGTCTGGTGCACGGCGTGCCCGAGCTCGTGGGCCAGGGTCAGCACGTCGCGCCGCTCGCCCATGTAGTTCAGGAACACGAACGGATGGTGCTCGCTCGTCACCGAGTGGGAGTAGGCGCCGGACTGCTTGCCCGCCCGCGGCCGCGCGTCGATCCACGGGTGGGTGAAGAAGGTCTGGGCGGTGTCGGCGAACTTGGGCGCCAGGCCTGCGAAGCTCTCCAGCACCATGGCCTTGGCCTGGTCCCAGCTGTAGGTGCGTGGGGCGGCCGTATCGAGCGGGGCGTTGCGGTCCCACTGGTCGAGGTAGGTCCGGCCCATGGCCTTGGCCTTCAGCCGATAGTAGCGGTGGCTGACGCTCTCGTAGCTTTCCACCACGGCGGCCTCGAGGGCGGCGACGGCGTCGGCGTGGACCTCGTTGGCGATGTGCCGCGAGGCGGCGGGGTCAGGGTATTTCCGCCAGCGGTCCTCCACCTGCTTCTCGAAGGCCAGCGTGTTGAGGCAAAGCGCCAGCGTCGAGGCGCGGGCCTCCAGCGCCTTGGTCAGGCCCTGGGCCGCCTGCTTGCGCCGCGCGCCGTCGGGATCGGAAAGGCGGTTGAGCGTCTCGGAGAGGGTCAGCGTCTCCTTGCCGACCTTGGCCGTCAGCGTGGCGAGCGTCTCGTCGGAGAGCCGGCTCCAGTTGGCGACGGCCGGGCCGCGGTCGATCAGCATCCGCTCCAGGTCTGGCGTCAGCTCATGCGGGCGCGACAGGCGCACGCGGCGGATCCAGGGGCGCCAGCGGGCGGCCGGCGGATGGGCGCGGAAGGCGGCCTCGATCTCGTTGTCGTCGAGCTGGTTGAGCTCAAGCGTGAAGAACAGGCTCTCGGCGGCGATCTGCGAGGAGGTCTGGCGCAGGTCGGCCTCGAACTTGGCCCAGGCCGGGTCGTCGCGGGCGGTGGACGCGGCCAGGCCCGCAAAGGCGGCGACGGCATAGAGGCCGTTGGTCGCCTGCTCATAGAGGCCGACGCCGTTGACCAGCAGCTCGCCCAACACGCGGGCGTTGGCGCGGCTGGCCAGGAAGCGACCCTCCAGGGCGGCGAGCGTGTCGTTGGCGGCCTTGGCCTTGGCGATGTCGGCGGCGATCTTCGGATCGTCGCGGCCGGCATAGAGGTCGCCGAGATTCCACTGCGGCAGGGCGTCGGTCTTGAAGGGCGCGTTCATGCCCCAAGGTTTAGCGCCTCAGAGCTTCTGCGTCGCCAGCAGGATCGAGGTCTCGGTCGACGCGATGCCGGTGAGCGTGCGGATCTGGTCGAGCGCGCGGCTGAATTCCGCCAGGGTCTCCACCTCCAGCTCGGCGATCAGGTCCCAGCGCCCGTTGGTGGTGTGGATCTTGTCCACCTCCGGGAAGCCCTTCAGCGCCTTGACCACGGCGGCGGAGCGTTCGCCCTCGATGGCGATGGACATGATGGCGCGCACGCGGGCGGCCTCCATCTCCGGACGGGTGCGCACGGTGAAGGCCTGGATGGCGCCGCCGGGCTTCAGCATGCGCGCAATCCGGTTCTGCACCGTGCCGCGGGAGACCTTCAGCTTGCCGGCCAGAGACGCCACCGGCTCACGTGAGTCGGCGCGCAGCAGGGCGAGCAGCCGGCGGTCAAGGTCGTCCATCATAATGTCACTCCTGCTGACCATTTCGCCAGATCATAGCGCGAATTGCAGCATCTTGCGCGCTATTCGCTAGCGGCCTTGCGCGTCACCCTCAGGGTCCCGAAGCGCTCAGAGGTCACCGATGCCCACCTTCCTGATGACCGATCCGGACTGTTTCGACGTCTGCTACCAGATCAATCCGTGGATGCGGCCAGGCGCCTGGAGTCCCGCCAGCCTGCCCGCAGCCAAGGCCGCCTCGGCCGCGCTGAAGGCCGCGCTGAAGGCGGCCGGCGGCCATGTGGAGACGGTGGAGGCCGTGCGCGGCCTGCCCGACCTGGTGTTCCCGGCCAACGCCGCCGTGGTGCTGGACGGCAAGGTGCTGCTGGCGCGCTTCCGCCATCCCGAACGCCAGGGCGAGGAGACGGTGTTCCTCTCCGCCTTCGCCAGCCTGAAGCGGCGCGGCGTCGTGGAGAGCCTGCATCACCTGCCCGACGGGCTGTTCCAGGAAGGCGCCGGCGACTGCATCTGGGACGCCGACCGGGGCTGGTTCTGGGCGGGCTATGGGCCGCGCTCGACCCGCGGGTCGATCAGCGTCATCGAGGAGACCTTCGGCCGCGAGGTCGTGGCGCTCGAGCTCGCCTCGGACCGCTTCTACCACCTGGACACCTGCTTCTGCCCGCTGGCCGGCGGCTTCCTGCTCTACTACCCGCCGGCCTTCACACCGGCCGCCCTGGCGGCGATCCGCGCGCGGGTCCCGGCCGAGCTGCGCATCGAGGCCACCGACCGCGAGGCCGCCGCCTTCTGCGTCAACGCGGTGAACCTGGGCGAGCGGGTGATCATGGCCCGCGCCCCGGCGTCGCTGCGCCGCAAGTTGCGGGCCCGCGGCTTCGTCCCCACCGAGATCGACCTCGACCCCTTCATCCTGTCCGGCGGCGCCGCCTACTGCATGACGCTCCGTCTCGACCGGACCAGCGATCCCGCCCGCGCCCTGCTCGCCGCCGAATAGGAGCTCCCACCATGAACGACATCGCCCTGTCCTCTGTCTTGGCCAGCCGCCTCACCGACCTGGAAGCCACCTACGGCGCCAAGAACTACAAGCCGCTCGACGTGGTGCTGACCCGCGGCGAAGGCGTCCATGTCTGGGACGTGGACGGCAATCGCTACCTGGATTGCCTCAGCGCCTATTCCGCGGTGAACCAGGGCCACTGCCATCCGAAGATCCTGGCGGCGATGGTCGAGCAGGCCGGGCGTCTGACGCTCACCAGCCGCGCGTTCCGCAACGACCAGCTCGGCCTGTTCTACCAGGAGCTCTGCGCGCTCACCGGCAGCCACAAGGCGCTGCCGATGAACTCCGGCGCCGAGGCCGTGGAGAGCGCCATCAAGCTCGCGCGGAAATGGGCCTATGAGGTGAAGGGCGTGGCGCGCGACCAGGCCGAGATCGTCGTCGCGTCGGACAACTTCCACGGCCGCACCGTGGCCATCGTGGGCTTCTCCACCGACCCCACGTCACGGGCCGGGTTCGGGCCGTTCGCGCCGGGGTTCAAGGTGACGCCCTACGGCGACGCCGATGCGTTGGCGGCCGCCATCGGGCCCAACACGGCGGCGGTGCTGCTGGAGCCGATCCAGGGCGAGGCGGGCGTGATCATCCCGCCGGCCGGCTACCTCAAGCGGGCGCGCGAGCTGTGCACGCAACACAACGTCCTGCTGATCCTCGACGAGATCCAGACCGGGCTCGGCCGCACCGGCAAGCTGCTGGCCGAGGAGCACGAGGGCGTCGAGGCGGACCTGACCCTGATCGGCAAGGCGCTCTCAGGCGGCTTCTATCCCGTCTCCGCCGTGCTCTCGAACACCGAGGCCATGGGCGTGCTGCATCCGGGCGAGCACGGCTCGACCTTCGGCGGCAATCCGCTGGCCTGTGCGGTCGCCCGCGCGGCGCTGAAGGTGCTGGTCGAGGAAGACATGATCGGCAATGCGCAGCGCATCGGCGATCGGCTGCAGGGCTCCCTCGCCGCGATCAAGGCGGACAGCGTGAAGGAGGTGCGCGGCCGCGGCCTGATGATCGCCGTCGAGCTGCACGCCGAGGCCGGTGGCGCGCGCAGGGTCTGCGAGGCCTTGCAGGCGCGCGGCCTGCTGGCCAAGGAGACCCACGACCACACCATCCGCATCGCCCCGCCGCTGATCCTGACGGCCGACCAGGCCGACTGGATCGCCGAGCAGTTCGCGGCGGTGCTGGGGTAGCTCTCTTCGTCATTCCGCCTGACGGCGCAGTGTTCGCTCGTCAGGGCAGCCGCACCCAGGGCAGCCTGACGCCGAACAGGTACGCCGCCTTGTGCCCAATCGACAACAAGAACAGGCCTGCGAGGAGATACGCCGCGCCCGATATGGGCGCCGGGGTGGACTCGAAGAACGCCAACACAGCCAGCACCAGGCAGAACCACCCAAGCGGTCGCGCCACATAGCGCGCCAGGACGCCGGGCGGATTGTGGGCGCCGAGTTCCCATCCGAACCAGGAGCCGGGCGGGCGCGGTGCGTCCTTGAACGTGGGATACCACTTGACATCGTGAAACCGCGCATCCGCCTCAAGCGCGGTAGCCAATGCGCTCCACAAGGCCGCGTACTCCTGATCCTTCTCGGGTCCGTGGTCCCTTCGGGGAACCAGGAAGAACGTCAGATAGTACATGGGGTAGAAGGATTGGATGTTGCACGCGTACCTCCCATCCTTGAACCGGGCGACGAAACCCCAGCCCGGGAAGCCGAAGTAGTCGAGCTCCGAAATCTCAGGCCCTAGCCGGCCCACGATCCGCCGAATTTCCTGGGCGGCCGTCCGACCGCCCATCAAGGCGATCTTGCGGCCTTCAACGACGAAATCGTTGGGGAAGTCCGCCGTGAAGACGCACACCCGCTTCGGCGTCATTCTGGCCGGTCTCCCCCCAACAAGTTGTAGGCCGAGACTCCGCCAACCGCGGCCGTGCCGGCAAAGGCTTTCTTCGTGATGGCGCCGCTTGATATCAATGTCAAGAACAAAACAAGAACCTACGCCCGGGCCTCGGCGCGTCTTTTCGGTTCCAAGCTACCTCGCCGCCACTGCCTTGGCGTCCGGCAAAGGTTCGCCCTTGCCCTGGCTGATCAGGAAGGCGCGCACGTCCTCCACGTCCTGGTTGGACAGGAACTTGGCGAAGCTGATCATGCCGTTGTGGGCGCGGACGCCTTGCAGCACGACCGAGTTGAAGTCGGCCGGGGTGGTGATCATCGGCGAGCGCTTCAGGTCCGGCAGCCAGGAGCCGGTGGCGTTGGCGCCGTGGCAGACCTGGCAGTTGGCGTTGAACACCACATAGCCGTGGACCTTGTCGCCGGTGGTCGAGACGTTGGTCAGGTCGATGGTCGGCTGGGCCGGCAGGACGAAGGCCGGGGCCTTCACGTTGCCGCCGATCTTGAAGACCAGCAGGCGGCCGGGGAGCCGCGGCCGGACCGGCAGCAGGGCCGGCGCCGAGACCTGGCCGCCGCCGCCGGCGCCGACCATCAGGGCCACATACTGCTCGCCGTTGATCTCATAGCTCATCGGCGCGGCGATCACGCCGTTGCCGGTCTCGTACTGCCAGAGCTGTTTTCCGTTGGTGGCGTCATAGGCGTAGAACTTGCCCTCGGCCGCGCCCTGGAAGACCAAGCCGCCGCCCGTCGACAGCACGCCGGCGTTCCAGAAGTAGGGATGCTCGACCGTCCAGACGGCCTTCTGGTTGATGGGGTCCCAGGCGACCAGGTAGCCCTTGTAGCTGGCGGCCGCGGCGGCCGCCTGGGCCGGGGTCTGCGGCCCGGCGTTGGCCAGCATGTTCAGGCCGAGATTCCAGGCGCCGGCCTTGTAGGCGAAGTTGGTCGCGCCCTGGTAGGCGAAAGGATCGGCCTGGGCCGGGATGTAGACCAGGCCGGTCTTGGGCGAAAACGACATCGGGTGCCAGTTGTGGCCGCCGAGCGGACCCGGCTGCTGCAGGTCGACGCTGCCGTTCTTGTAGCGCGCCTCGGGATTTTCGACCGGGCGGCCGGTGGCGATGTCGATGCTCTTGGCCCAGGTGACCGGCACGTAGTTCTTGGCCGACAGCAGCTTTCCGTTGGTGCGGTCGAGCACATAGAAGAAGCCGTTCTTCGGCGCCTGCATCAGCACCTTGGTGGGCTTCCCCGCGATGGTCAGATCGGCCAGGATCATCGGCTGCACGGCCGAGTAGTCCCAGCTCTCGCCGGGGTTCACCTGGTAGTGCCAGACGTACTCACCGGTGTCGGCGTTGATCGCCACGATCGACGACAGGAACAGGTTGTCGCCCTTGCCGCCGGAGCGCTTTTCCTGGTCCCAGGGTGTGCCATTGTCGACGCCGAAATAGATCAGGTTGAGCGCCGGATCGTAGACGATGGAATCCCAGACGGTGCCGCCGCCGCCGACCGTCTTCCACTGGCCGTCGGGCCAGGTGGCCATGGCCTTTTCCTTAAGCACCTTGTCCGAGGGTTCGCCGTCCGGCGTGCCGGTGGCGTTGGGCAGGGTGTAGAATTTCCAGAGCTTCTTGCCGGTGGCCGCGTCATAGGCCGCCAGGAAGCCGCGCACGCCGTATTCCGCGCCGGACTCGCCGATCAGCACCTTGTCCTTCACCACGCGCGGGGCCTGGGTGATCGTGAACGGCGTCTTGGGATCGCCCACCTGGGCCTGCCAGGCAACCGCGCCGGTCTTGGCGTCGAGCGCGACGAGGCGCGCGTCCATGGTGCCGACGTAGACCTTGCCCTTCCAGACGGCCACGCCGCGGTTGACCACATCGCAGCAGGCGTCGAAGCCCTTGGCGCCGTCGACCTTGGGATCGTAGGCCCAGATCTGCTTTCCGGTCGCCGCGTCGAAGGCATAGACCTTGGACCAGGCGGTGGTGGTGTAGAGCACGCCGTCGACCACCAGAGGCGTCGCCTCCTGGCCGCGGTCGGTGTCGAACTGGGCGTACCAGGCGAGGCCGAGTTGCCCGACGTTCGTCGTGTTGACCTTGTCGAGCGGCGAGAAGCGCTGCTCGGAGTAGCCCTTGCCGTAGGAGACCCACTCGGCGTTGCCGTCGGCGGCCGCGATCCGCGCGCCATCGACGTTGCCGGCCGACGGCGACTTCTGGCAGGCCACCAGGGTCGCGGCCAAGGCCAGCGCCAAGCCAAGCTTGATGAAGTTCATGGTCGCCCTCTCCCAACAGCCATTAAGTCCGGCCTTGAGGGCACTATGCGCGGAGTTCGGCGGCGGGCAAGCCGTCCGCCGCGTCAACCGGGGCGGCTCAGCGCTTCTGGTTGGTGCTCAGCGACACCGACACCGGGGGCTTCGGCTTTTCCTTCTTGGGCTTGCGGACTTCCTTGTTGGACTTCTTCTGACCCTTGGCCATGGCCGATCTCCTTTGAGTCGGCGCAGCCTATCAGGCCCGGACGGTCAGCAGGCGCACGATCTCGTCGGCGGCGGCGGAAAGATCGCCGGGCCCAAGCGCCGGCAGCTGCAGGGTCGCCAAGCGGGGCCGCCCATCCCGGGCGCTGGAGCGGCGATAGGCCGGGTCGTAGTGCAGCTCCATCAGAGCCAGGGCCAGGGTCTCGAAGTCGCCGGCGTCGGCCAGCGCCATCCAGGCGGCGAGGCGCTTGGCGCTGGGCGCCGTGGGCAGACGGCGCAGCGCCTCGTCCAGCGCCGCGCGGTCCTCGACGATGTCGCGATAGGCGCGGACCAGATAGGCCGCGCGTTCGGGGGCCGGCGCGGAGAGGTCTATGCGCGGGGCGCCGGCCATGGCCTGCCAAAGGCCCGGCGGGACCATCCGTTCGCCGACCTTGCTGGACTCCGCCTCGACCACCACCGGCCGGGCCGGGTCGAGGCGGTCGATCTCACCCAGCAGCCGGCTCTCGAACATCTTCTGGCTGGGCTGCGGCCGGTCCTTGAGCGCGCCCAGCAGGGAGCCGCGATGGGCGGCCAGCCCCTCCAGGTCGATGGTCTGGACGCCGCGCGCCGCCAAGAGGTTCAGGACCTCGGTCTTGCCGGAGCCGGTGTCGCCGCCCAGCAGCACCAGCTTCAGCGGCAAGGTCTCGTCGTAGAGCCGGCGCGAAACATGCGCGCGCCAGGTCTTGTAGCCGCCGGCCAGCAGGGCGGTGCGCCAGCCTACCTGGCTCAGGATCGTGGCCATGGCGTTGGACCGCTGGCCGCCGCGCCAGCAGTAGATCAGCGGCCGCCAGCCGCCGGGCTTGTCGGCGAGCGCGGTCTCCAGATGACGGGCGACGTTGCGCGCGATGTGCGCGGCGCCGACCCGGCGCGCCAGGAAGCGGCTCTGCTGGACGTAGATCGTGCCCACCTCGGCGCGCTCTTCATTGCTCAGCACCGGCAGGTTCACCGCGCCCGGCGCATGATCCTCGGCGAACTCGCCGGGGCTGCGCACATCGATGATCGTGTCGAAGACCGCCAGGCTTTCGGCGTCGGCCGATTGGAGGATCTCGATCTCGGCCACGGGAAGGCTTTCGGTTCACGGGACGTCCCGCTCTATAAGCGAGCCTATGACAGCGATCGCGCCGGACGCCACCCCTCGCCTGACCTCCCTCGCCCATGGCGGCGGCTGCGGCTGCAAGCTGGCGCCGGCCGTGCTGCAGTCGATCCTGAAGGGCATGCCGGCCACGGCGGCCTTTTCCAACCTGATGGTCGGGACCGAAAGCTCCGACGACGCCGCGGTCTGGCGGCTGAACGACAGCCAGGCCCTGGTGGCGACCACCGACTTCTTCATGCCGGTGGTGGACGATCCTTTCGACTTCGGACGGATCGCGGCGACCAATGCGTTGAGTGACGTCTACGCCATGGGCGGGACGCCGATCCTGGCCCTGGCCATCGTCGGCATGCCGATCGACAAGCTCAAGCCAGAGACCATCCACGCGATCCTGGAAGGCGGCGCCTCGGTCTGCGCGGCGGCGGGCATTCCGGTGGCGGGCGGCCACTCCATCGACTCGGTGGAGCCGATCTACGGCCTGGTGGCGCTGGGCCTAGTGCACCCCGACAAGGTGCTGACCAACCGCACGGGCCGCGCCGGCGACGTGCTGATCCTCACCAAGGCTTTGGGCGTGGGCGTGCTGAGCGCTGCGTTCAAGCAGGAGAAACTGGACGCCGCGGGCTACGCGGCGCTGATCGCCTCCACGACGCAGCTCAATGCGGTGGGGCGCGAGCTGGGCGACGTGGACGGCGTGCACGCGGTGACCGATGTCACCGGCTTCGGGCTGCTGGGGCACACGCTGGAAATCTGCCGCGGCGCCGGCCTGACCGCCGAGATCGGGGCTGAGCCGCCGTTGCTGGCGGGCGTCGAGGTCCTGGCGCAGGGCGGCGTGCGCACCGGCGCCTCGACGCGCAACTGGGCGAGCTATGGCGAGGCGGTGCGGCTGCCCGCCGGCCTGCCGGACTGGCGGCGCGACCTGCTCACCGACCCGCAGACCAGCGGCGGCCTGCTGATCGCCGTGGCGCCGGAGGCGGCCGACGCGGTGCTGGCGCTGGTGCGAGCGCGGGGGTTCGACAAGGCCGCCGTGGTCGGACGCCTGCGCGAGGGGCCGGCCGAGATCGTCGTCGACGCGGCGTCTTGATCTGTTGAAATTACATATGTAGTCTGATCTCTCGTTCGGAGATCGACCATGCCGAGGAAGCCCTATGTCCTGTTCGCCGCCACCGCGCTGGGCGCCGTCGGCCTGATCGCCTTCGAGCCGACGCAGGACTCCACCGCGCACATCCGGGCCGTGCAGGCGGCCGTGGATCCGCCCCGCCTGTGGTCCGCCGCGGTGATCGGAGGCGGTCCGCCGGCAGAGATGTTCATCTGCGCCGACAGCACCATCCGCGACGCCATGCCCCGGACCATCGCTGACGTGAACGGTGAGCTGTGCCTGGCGGACAAGGTCGCCACCACCGCCAACAGCTACGTCACCTTCTGCAGCACGCCGGAGCGGCGCTATTCGGTCAGCCTGCGCACCGAGGGCGACCGCAGCCGCGACTTCAAGGCGACCTTCATCCTGCACACCCTGGAAGCGCCGGTGGTCTCGGCCTGGCAGGTGCGCCGCTACCGGCTGATCGGCGCCTGTCCGGCAGGCTGGCGGATCGGCGACCAGGCCAAGCCCGGCCAGGCGCCTAGGGCTTGAGGCCGAGCGTGCGGCCGGGCATGCCCGCGGCGTCGAAGTAGGTCTTGCCCGCCGCTTCCTGGGCGTTGAGCACGGTGGTGAAGCCGTTGGCCGCCGGCTCGGAGCGGACGACGATCTCGCGGCTCTCCGGCGCGGCGCCGCCATCGGCCAGGGCCTCGGTCATCACCCGCCCACGCAGTTGGCCCTCGGAGCGGAGCTCCAGACCCAGCACCTGTGCCAGGGTGTTGGCCCAGTCGGCGTTGCTGACCGGGGCGGGATCGCGGAAGCCCTTTTTGAAGTCCGGGCCGACGGCGGCCATGAAGTTGTGGGTGTCGGCGCGGCTGAAGGCGCCGTGGATGCCCTGGCCGTGCTGCTGGCTGCTATCGGCGACCTCGACGCCGCACATCTCCGGATCGGCGCAGCCGGTGGCGAAGCTGCGGAAGGTGATGACGATGGACGGCTGGGGCGTACGCGCCGCGCCGATCAGCCCGACCTTGCTCATCGGCAATGTCCCTGGGATCGCGCCCAGGGCGTCGTTGACGAAGATGCCGCCGGTGTAGTCCTCGGTGGTCAGGAACTCGACGATCCGCGGGGCCAGGGCCTTGGCGTCGGCGCCCGGCAGGTAGAGGAAGGCCGAGCCGCCGTTCGGCGCATAGACAATGCTCGGATGCGCCGGGTCGGCGCCCAGCAGCGCGCCGGCCTTGGGATAGAAGCCCTTGGCGGTCTCCACGTCGAAGCCGTTGGGATCGAGCAGCCGCAGCTTCAGCGCGCGCGCCATGTCGATCGCCAGGAAGCCGCGCGGCAGGAAGCCCGGCACCACGTCCGGATAGCGTCCCTTGGCCGCCGAACTAGTCTCGCTCTGCCGCGACATGGTGGAGAAGCCGTGGTCGGCGGTGACCACGATGTCGGTGTCGGCGTCGAGACCCAGCGCCTTGAGGCTATCGCGCAGGCCCTGCAGGTCGTTGGAGATGTTGCGGAACGCCTTCAGCGTCGTGGGGCCGTTGATCCCCGGCTCCAGGCTGTTGAGGCTGTCGCCCTGGTCGTGCTGCGTCCCGTCCGGATCGCGCGACCAGAAGACCAGCATGAACGGTTTGCCCGACGCCTTGAACCTGGGCAGCAGCACCTTAGTCGCCACGCCCAGGAACCAGGTCTGCTGCTCCACATTGGCCACCTGGACGCCCGGCATGTTGTAGGCGCCGCCGGAGCCGTTGAGGCCGCGGTCCGGGGTCGGGCGCTCCAGCCCAGCGGCCTTGATGGCGGCCAGAATGTCGGGCGCCACGGGCAGGCCCTCGTCGCGGAACCCGCTGGAGTCGTCGATGACGATGGTCTGCACGCCGTCGCGGGCGGTGACGTCCTGGATCGCCGTCGGCCCGATCTTGCCCATGGCCGCGGTGGCGTAGCCCTTGGCGCGGGCGGCTTCCATCAGGGTGGTCGCGCCCAGGAAATTGCCGCCGTAGCGGCCGTTCAGCAGCCCCAGCATCACGTCATCCTCGACCCCGACCAGAGCGGAGCCGGCGGGCGGCGGGAAGGCCTTGCCCACATAGATGGTGTTGCCGAAGTCGCCGGTGTCGCCCAGCAGGTGGCCGGTGGCGATGGCCGAGGAATTGGGCGTGGTCACCGTGGGATAAAGCGAGTGACTGTTGGCGAAGTCGACGCCTTCGGCGCGCAGGGCCGCGAGCGCCGGCGAGGTCTCCGGCGTGATGGCGTGCGAGCGCAGGCCGTCGGCGACGAAGATGATGAGATTGTGCGGGGCGGCGCTGGCGGGAGCGCCAAACAAAAGCGCCGCGAGGAGCGCGCCCGCGGCGACTGGGTTCGTAAGCTGCATCCGCGCACCCTGGCGACGATCGATGACAGTTCAATTGCAAGCTTGGCGGTTGACGCCCGCGCGTTCGCGCCGTTCCCTTTTGTTGGGGGTGCGGACGATGCGACGAGCGGTTCGGATATGGGCGACGGGCGGAGCCGTCCTGGCCGCGGCCCTGGTCGCGACAGCGGCCGCTGCGCAGGTGAAGCCTGGCTCCGAGACCGGCCTCGGCCTCACCGGCGCCGACATCCCGCAGTTGCTGAAGGACATCAAGGCCGAGCCCTACAAGGCCGCGGCCACGCCCGCCTGCGACACCATCCCGGCCGAGATCCAGGCCATCGACGACCTGATCGGCCACGACGTGGACTATGTGCCGCCTAAGACCGACGCCTCCACTGACATAGAGCAGAAGGCGGTGAAGGGCGGCGCCTCGGTGGTCCGGGGCTTGGTGCCCTATGGCGGGGTCGTCCGTTTCGTGACCGGCGCCAACAAGAAGGACGATGCGCTGCGCGAGGCGATCGTCGCCGGCTACGCGCGCCGGGGCTACCTGCGCGGCGTCCAGGCGGCGCTCAAGTGCCCCGCGCCCACGCCCGCGGCCGAGCCGAAATCGGAGCCGAAACCGCTGGCGCAGCCCGCCAAACCGACGGCCGCGCGTTAACGCCTGACTCAGGTCTGCGAAACGCGTCCTTTACGCCTGCCCTGTATCAATTCGTGACAACAGGAGCCCTCGTCCATGGAGACGCGGGCCGGTCTCGGTGGGTGTTTTCAAATGGCCAAAACGGTCCTCGTCGTCGATGACGATCCGACACAGCGTCGGCTGATCCAGTCCGTTCTCGAGCGGGACGGCTTCGCGGTCGCCCACGCCGAGAACGGCGACCAGGCGATCGCGCATCTGGGCTCAGGCGCGCCGGCGGACATCGTCCTGCTGGACCTCGTCATGCCCGGGATCTCCGGCCAGGACACCCTGGTGGAGATGCGCGCGCGCGGCCACAACCAGCCGGTGATCGTGGTCACCGCCACCGGCGGCGTCGACACCGTGGTCAAGGCCATGCAGGCCGGCGCCATGGACTTCTTCATCAAGCCGGCCTCGCCGGAGCGGATCATCGTCTCGATCCGCAATGCGCTCTCGATGGGCGCCCTGAAGGGCGAAGTCGACCGCCTGAAGAAGCACACCACCGGCCGCTCCACCTTCGACGACCTGATCGGCGGCTCGCCGGCCATGACCATGGTCAAGCGCCTGGGCGAACGGGCCGCCAAGTCCTCAATCCCGATCCTGATCACCGGCGAAAGCGGCGTCGGCAAGGAAGTGATCGCGCGCGCCGTGCATGGCTCGTCCGACCGCTCCGGCAAGCCGTTCGTCGCCGTGAACTGCGGCGCCATCCCCGAAAACCTCGTGGAATCGATCCTGTTCGGCCACGAGAAGGGCAGCTTCACCGGCGCCACCGACAAGCACTTGGGCAAGTTCCAGGAAGCCAACGGCGGCACCCTGTTCCTCGACGAAGTGGGCGAGCTGCCGCTGGACATCCAGGTCAAGCTGCTGCGCGCCCTGCAGGAGAGCGAGATCGACGCGGTGGGCGGCAAGCGGCCGATCAAGGTCGACGTGCGCATCGTCTCCGCCACCAACCGCGACCTGTCGCTGGCGGTGAAGGAAGGCCGGTTCCGCGAGGATCTCTACTACCGCCTGAACGTCTTCCCGATCGAGGCGCCGGCGCTGCGCGACCGCAAAGAGGACGTGCCGGCCCTGGTCGACTGCTTCGTGAAGCGGTTCAACGTGGAAGAGGGCAAGACCGTGGTGGGCGCCGCGCCCGAGACCATGGCCTTCCTGACGGCCTTCGACTGGCCCGGCAACGTGCGTCAGCTGGAGAACGCGGTCTACCGCGCCATCGTGCTGGCCGACGCGCCCTACCTGCAGCCGCACGACTTCCCGCAGATTTCCGGCGTCGCGCCGCCGGCCGTGGCCGCCGCGCCCGCCAGCTCCGGCTCGGCGCCGCCGTCCGCCATCGCGGTCGTGGCCCTGCCCGACATGCCGCAGGCCGTGCCGGTGCGCATCCTCGACGAGCGCGGTCACCTGCGCACGCTGGAGGAGATCGAGCGCGACCTGATCCAGCTCGCCATCGAGATCTACGCCGGCCACATGAGCGAGGTGGCGCGCCGCCTCGGCATCGGCCGCTCGACGCTCTACCGCAAGGTCCGCGAACAGGGCCTGGAAGACGTGATCAAGGGGGCTGGCGATGAGACCGCCGACGAAGCCGATACCCAAGTCGCGTGACGCGCGCCTCGCCGCGCTGATCCGGCTCGGCAAGACCACCCGGCTGCCGCCGCGTCCGAACGCCTGAATTGCCGCGTCGCGCCGGCGGGCCTAGACTCCAGGCGCTAATCGCGGAGGCGGCGTCATGCGTCTGGCCGGTCTTGTCATCCTGGGCCTGATCGCCGCCACGCCAGCGTGCGCGCAGTATCACGGCGACATCGCCGCGCGCGAGCAAATGCATCTGGATGAGGTCGAGGCGCAGCGGGCCGACAACGCCGCCATCGCCCGCGCCACCAAGCCGAGACCGCCCACCGAGGCCGACAAGAAGGCCGCCGCCTGGCGCGCCGACCACCTGACCTGCGCCAGCAAGAAGGGCCGCACCGCGGCCCAGTACGCGGCCGAGTGCAAGCCGACCGCGACCCCCTAGCCTTCCGGCCGGCCCTTCCGGCGGAACGGGCGGCGCTTGAGCTCCTTCTTCTCGCCCTTGGCCTTGGCCGTGATCTCCTTGAGCTTCACGGTCTGGAGCGCCGAGAGCGCCTGGCCGGGCGCGCCCTTCTCGGGGTCGCCGAAGGCGCGGCCGAAGGTCTTCAGGCGGTCGGTGACGGAGCCCAGGAATTCGCCCTCCCACTCGGAGAGCTTCACGCCGGCTCGGTCGGCCTGGCGTTGGGCGCGGCGCAGCGCATTGAGCGCGGCGCGCTTGGCCGCCGCCTTGTGATCGACAGGCTTCGGCGGCTTGGGCGGTTTGCGGGGCTTGCCCGCCTTGGGCGGCTTTCGGTTCAAATCTCTCCGATCGCCGAGAGGTAGAGGTCGAGGATGGCTTCCTCTTCCATCCGCTTGGCGCGGTCCTGTTTGCGGATGCGGACCACCTTGCGCAGGATCTTGACGTCGAAGCCGTTGCCCTTGGCCTCGGCGAAGACCTCTTTGATCTGCTCGGCGATCTCGGACTTTTCCTGCTCGAGCCGCTCGATCCGCTCGATGATCGACTTGAGCTGCCCCTGGGCCGCCTGGTTGAGGACGTCAGGATGGGCGGAGGCGTCGTCGGCCATGGTCGGGCTCACTTCAAGCTGGGGAAAAGACTTGGAATGACCCTAGCGGCGGGCCCTTGCGGAGTCATGCGGGCCCTGAACCATAGCTGTGGACAACCGTTGAGGCGGATCGACACGGAGAGGGCCACCCATGCCGGCAAAGTCACGTCCCACCCAGGCGGAAGCCGAGGCGGCGGTGCGGGTGCTCATCGAGTGGGCCGGCGACGACCCCGACCGCGAAGGGTTGCTGGAGACCCCGGCGCGGGTGGCGCGGTCCTATCGCGAGCTGTTCGCCGGCTACGAGAGCGATCCGCGCGACTATCTGGCCAAGACTTTCGAGGAGGTGGCCGGCTACGACGAGCTGGTGATCCTGAAGGACATCCCGGTGGTCAGCTTCTGCGAGCACCACATGCTGCCGTTCATCGGCAAGGCGCACGTGGGCTACTTGCCGTCGAACCGGGTGGTCGGCATCTCCAAGCTGGCGCGGGTGGTGCGCGGCTTCGGCCGGCGCCTGCAGATCCAGGAGAAGCTGACCGCGGAGGTGGCCGGCGCCATTCAGGACATCCTGAAGCCCAAGGGCGTCGGCGTGGTGATCATCTCCGAGCACAGCTGCATGACCATGCGGGGCGTGAACACGCCCGGGACCCGGCTGACCACCAGCCACCTGCTGGGCGAGGTCCGCGATGACCCGCGCACGCGGCAGGAGTTCCTCGAGCTGGTGAGGAACCCGGACCGCTAGAGCAGGCCCGCCGCCTCCAGGGTGGGCCGCAGGGCCGCCGGGTCAGTGAAGTGCAGGGTGTGGAAGCCCAGCGCCCCGGCGGCGGCGATATTGGTCGCGCTGTCGTCGACGAAGAGGATGTCCTGTGGCCTCAGGCCGGATCGCGCGCAGACGATCTCGAAGATCGCCGGGTCCGGCTTCATCACCTTCTCATGGCCGGAGATGATCAGGTCGGCCATCCGCCCGAAGGCCGGGGTCATGACCATCGTGCTGTCGAAGGTCTCATGGCTCATGTTGGAGAGCACATATTGCGGCACGCCCGCCGCATGCAGGGCCTCGATGGCCGCTTCGGTCTCGGGGATCGGGCCGGAGAACATCTCGTCCCAGCGATGCTTCCAGGCCCAGATGGCGGCTTCATGTTCGGGGTGCTGCGCGCTGAGCGCCGCGCAGTTATCGGCGAAGGTCACGCCCATGTCGGTGGGCGCGTGCCAGGCCATGGTGCAGATCTCGGCCAGAAACCGGTCGCACTCGGCGGGATCGGGGAAAATCTTGGCGTAGAGCGTGCGCGGATTCCAGCGCACGATGACGTTGCCGACGTCCCAAAGGACGGCAGTCGGCATCACAGACGTCCGGCTCAGCCTTGCTTGGCTTTGAAGCGCGGGTTGGTCTTGTTGATGATGTAGACGATGCCCTTGCGGCGCACGAGCTTGCAGTCGCGGTGACGCGTCTTGAGCGACTTGAGCGAGCTTCTGACCTTCATCGGACCTATCTCGGGCGCGGACGAAAGGCGTCCGGGGTTACAACAGAGCGCGCGGATATACGGAAACGGCCTCGCCAAGTCAACTTTGGGGAGGACGCCCGCGTTGAGGCCCCATGTTGAGGCATGACGCAACGCTCTCTAGACTCCCTGCGATGCGCCGTCGCCATCTTACGCTCATCGCCCTTGCCCTGCTGGCCGGCTGCGCGAGCCCCGCCGTCAAGCCCGCCCCGCCTGCGCCCACGCCGCGGCCCGCACCCGCCCCTGCGCCAGCGC
>JACXTT010004339.1_pt1 | contig 21106 bp, 21 predicted proteins | sample 9270951 | NCBI WGS metagenome assembly JACXTT01 (sample SAMN15532306, study PRJNA645909) | rock metagenome | isolation source: weathered quartz diorite | place: Puerto Rico | collected 2017-06-21
GCATCGGGATTGAGGGGGGAAGCCCGAGCTATCTTCTGGCTGGCGGGGTGGGGGACCGACTGGCACGGCACGGCGCTGGGGTACGCTGCGGCGGCTATGCCGGAGTCATGGAAGGCGTGGCCGAGGGCGCCCGTGCCGCGGGCGGCCGGGTCGTGGGGTGCACGCTGGAGTGGCTCCAGGACACGCGCAGGCCAAACGCGCACCTCGATGAAGTGCTCCGCGCGCCGGATCTTCCGCGAAGGCTCGAGCTCCTGCTCGAGGGAACGCGCGCGGCGATCGCGCTTCCGGGCGGAATCGGCACCTTGAACGAGGTCTTCTGGCTCTGGACGCTCCTCATGCATGGAAAGGGCGGCGGACGAAAGCTCATCCTTCTCGGCGCTCCGTGGCTCGATTTCATGCCGATGCTCGAGCATCGCTTCGAGGTGGATCCGCCGATTCGTGCGCTGGTGCACCTGGCAGCGAGTGCCGAGGAAGCGGCGGAGATGGCATGCGGAGGCGCGGCGTGACCGGAGTCCGGCCGGCCATCCACGCCGACCTCCTCTTGTTCCTGAAGCGCGCACCGTGGATTCCGGAGCGAGTCGGACCTTCATCGGACCGGGCATTCTCCCAGCTCGCGCTTCATTCCTTCCGGCTTCAATGCGAGCGGATCCCGGAGTACGGGGCGTTCGCGAGCCACATGGGGAAGAGTCCGGATCGGATTCACGAGTGGAGGGACATTCCGCCGTTACCGGCGTCGGCGTTCCGATCGCACGGCCTGAGCGCGTTCCCGAACGGAGGCGAGACGGTGGTCTTCGAGACGAGCGGAACGACGATCTCCCGTCCCGGTCGCGTCAGGCTTCTCGATACCTCTCTCTACGAGACGTCCCTCCTCCGGAATTTCGCTCGCCATCTCCTGCCCGACGGCGCGCGGCCCCGTGCCGTGATCTTCGGGCCGACGCGGGCGGAGGCACCCCGCTCCTCGCTCTGGTTCATGGCGGAATGTGTCGTGCGCGAGGTTTGCGACGGGGGATCGTGGGTCGTGCACGAGGGCGAGCCGCGCTGGGAGCGGGCGGATGAGGAATTCGAGCGCGCCTCGAGCGGCCGGCGTCCACTGCTCCTTTTCGGCACCACGCTCCTCTTCCGCGCCTACTTCGAGCGCTGCGCGCGCGAGCGGATCCAGTTCCGGCTGCCGCCGGGAAGTCGCGCGATGGACACCGGGGGATCGAAGGGCGCCGCGTTCGAGATCGGCCGCGCCGAGCTTCGTTCCTCGTTCGTGCGGTTGCTGGGAATTCCCGCGACCTGCCTCGTGAACGAATATGGAATGGCGGAGATGGGCAGCCAGTTCTACGAGGACTCGTTTCTCGCCGCGCACGAGCGCTTTCAGGCCCGACCCGGCTTCGCGATTCCTCCCTGGGTGCGAACGCGCGTGCTCGATCCGGAGACCATGACCGAGGTGCCGGAGGGCCGGCCGGGCTTCCTCGTGCACTACGATCTCGCGAACCTCGAGATCCCGCTCGCGATTCAGACCGAAGACGTGGGCTCGGTCGTTGGCGGCCGCCTGCACCTCCAGGGGCGCCTTCCCGAAGCGGGAGCGGGCAGACGTACCGGCCCAATGCGACGCGTCGTCGACGAGCGAGCGTCCGCCGGGGCGCAGGGCATGCCCAAGGGGCGCTGCAACGCGTTTACCCTCCCCCCGGCACTCCCGGGAAAGGCCGAGACTCCGGGGAAGCCTTCCGTTCGCCGCACGACGCCCTCGAGCTTCGCCTCGCGACGGTCACCCCCGCGTCCCTCACGCGCTGGATCGAAGCGCTCCGCGCGGCGCGAGCAGAGCACCTGGCGCGCCGGCCCGCCGCGGAGATCCACCGCGTGCTGGAACGCGTCGCCCAGCGCTTTCTCGATCCTTACGGTCCCGTGCATCGGAACGCGGTCGCCTGGCTCGCGCGGTCGGGAAGATTCTCCACGCCCATGATCGAGCGTGCGCTCGAAGACACCTTCACGCCGCTCGCCTTGGGCGGCGTCTCGCGCTGGGTCGCGTCCGAGCTTGGCTCGGTGGCGGCGCTGGACCGCCCCGAACCCGACCCTTTCGGAATTCCACGCCGGGCCTTCGGCCCCGAATGGATTCTCCAGATCTACGCCGGCAACGTCCCGGGCCTTCCCGTCTGGCCCTTCTACTCGGGGCTCGCCATGAAATCGGCGGTCCTGGCCAAGACCGCCTCTCAGGAGCCGGTCCTGGCACCCCTCCTCGCGCGGACGATCGCCATGGAGGACCCTGCGCTTGGAGCGTGCATCGCGGTCGTATGGTGGAAGGGAGGGACAGAGGAGCTGGATCGCGCCGCGATCAGCCGTGCGCCGGCGGTGCTGGCCTTCGGCGGCGAGAACGCGACGACGAGCGTCGCGCGCGAGTCGCACCCCGACGCGACGCTCGTGTTGCACGGCCCGAAAGTCAGCGTGGGATACATCTCGGGCGCGTCCCTCACGCGGTCGGCGCTCGGAGGGGTCGCCTCGCGCGCCGCCTACGACGTCGCCCTCTACGATCAGCAAGGCTGTCTTTCACCGCACGCGTTTTTTGTCGAGCGCGGCGGAGAGGTGGGTCCGGCCGCGTTTGCCTCGGCGCTGGGGGGCGCGCTCGAAGGACTGCGCGAGGAGCTCCCACGAGGGGAGACCTCTGCGGAACGCGCCGCGTCGGTTCAGCTCTACCGGGCCCAGGCGCAGTTCGAGGAAGCTGTGGGAAGCCGCGGGACGCAGATCCTTGCCTCGAGAGAAGGGACCGATTGGACGCTCGTCTACCAGGATGGCGCGGGGTTCACGCCCACGCCCGCCTATCGCACCGTGCGCATCCACGCGGTGGATGGAATCGACGAGGTCGTGGAGGCGCTGGGGCCGGTGGCGCATTCGATCGAAGCGGTGGGCCTGGAGGCGAGGGGAAAAGAGAAAGCAGATCTCGCGAGGGCGTTCGCGGCGATCGGAGTCCCGCGGATCGCCGCGGTGGGCTCGTTACAGCGGCCCGCGCTGTCGGGAACCCACGGCGGCGTGCACAGGCTCGCGCCCTTCCTGCGCTGGAGCACCGTGGAGGTGGAGCCGGGCCAGGTGCCGCGCACCTTGAAAGCGCGCGGAACGCTGAACCGGGGTTCGACCCTCAAGAAGCGAGCGCCGCGAAACATCTCGCGGCGCATCGTGAAGCGAGCCCGGAGGAAGGCCCGTTAGAGAACGACGAGCGTGCCCGTCATCGTCGTATGAATCGTGCACTTGTACTGAAACGTGCCCTTCGTGTTCATCTGGATGATCTTGCTGTCCGCGCCACCCCCCACGTTGCCGGTGTCGAACACGCCCACGGTGTTCGAGGTTGCGGTGTGCGTGATCGCGTCGGAATTGTGCCACTGCACTTTCGCTCCGGCGACCACGGTATCGGGATTCGGCACGAAGGAATTGCTGCCCATGTTTCCCGAGATCTGAATCACCTCGTCGGCTCCGCCGCCGGGCGCCGTCGGATTCGACTTGCCCTTGCACGACATTGCCGAGACTCCAATCAAGACTAGGATGGTGACGAGTAGCAGCCCCCCGATCGATTTCATGCATCCCTCCCGGTAGTTGTTCGCTGTCCGGCTCTTATCGTCTATATCACCCCGTCGGATGCTCCCAGGGTCCAAGTAGTTGCAGCCCAACGTATTCCCCGTGACCCTGGTCACCGAATCTCGGAACCTCTTCAGCGGCGCCAGCCGGTTAACTATATGAAATAACTAGCGTTATGGAGAACATAAATTGCCGAAATGTCCTCTAATGATTCCTTCGGCAGGAACCGAAGATTTCGTTAGACTCTGACGTTTGCGTAAGAGTAAGATGTCGGCAGGAGGTATCGGATGGAAGCCACGACGAGCAAGCACCTCAAGGTCGGCGATCTCGCGAAACAGACGGGCAAGTCGGTTCGGGCTCTTCGCCTCTACGAGGAGCTGGACCTGCTTCACCCTGTCGCGCGGAGCAGCGGCGGATTCCGCCTCTACGACGAGTCCGCGCTCACCCGGATCCGCTGGATCGAGCTCCTCCAAGAAACCGGGCTCTCGCTCCACCAGATCCAGGCGCTTTTGAAAGCGTGGCAAGGCAGCCGCTACGGCCCGGAGGCCATGGCGGTCGTGCGCGAGACGTTCCAGAAGAAGCTCGCGGAAACGCGGCAGTCCATCGCTCGCTATCAGACGCTTGCGCGGGAGCTGGAGGGGACGCTGGAATACCTGCGCACGTGCCGGGCATGCCGTCCGCCTCGCACCACACAACAAGACTGCCCGCATTGCCCCGAGGATCACGGCATGAAAGAGGAGCCGGCTCTGGTCGCGGGATTCCATACCGATCCAGGCCGTACGATCGTGCTGCACCTTTCACCGGAGAACTCATGAGCGACGTTCGCCCCACGGATCGCGGCGCGGCGAACTCCGCCGCGGAAACGACCGGAACGAAGCCTATCCTTTCGCTGACTCCCGCCGCGGTCGCGTACGTGAAGCGGTCCCGGACCCAGGAAGGAAAGGAAGGGCAGGCGCTCCGCGTCGGAGTGAAGGCGGGGGGCTGCTCGGGATTCAGCTACTTTCTCGGCTTCACCACGGAGCGCAGACCCAACGATTCCGTGTTCGAATACGAGGGGCTCTCGGTCTATGTGGACCCACGCTCCCTCGAGGTCCTGGCCGGCACGGAGATCGACTACGAGCGCGGTCTCCTGGGCGCCGGCATTCAGTTCAAGAACCCGCGCGTGAAGAAGTCGTGCGGATGTGGTGACAGTTTCACGATCTGAAGCACGTCAATCCCGTGACGAACGGAAGGAGCCTATGAGCGCAACACCGACACTGGAAATCCGGAATCTCCACATCGCCGTCGACCAGAAGCCCATCCTGAAGGGGCTGACGCTCGCCGTGAACAAGGGGGAGATTCACGCCCTCATGGGCCCGAACGGGTCGGGGAAGAGCACCCTGGCGAACGCCCTCATGGGGAATCCCAAATACGAGGTGACGGAGGGAACGATCCTCTACAAGGGAGAGGACGCTCTGGAGCTTTCGCCCGACGAGCGCGCCCGCAAGGGAATCTTCCTGGCGTTCCAGTACCCCACGGCGATCCCCGGCGTGAGCGTCGCGAATTTCCTACGCAACGCGTTGAACATTCGCCGCAAGGAGCTGGGGGACGAGAAACCGATTCCCATGAAGGAATTCCGGGCGCTCATGAAGGAGAAGATGAAGCTGCTTCGCGTGGACGAGTCCTTCGCGGGGCGCTATCTGAACGACGGCTTCTCGGGGGGAGAGAAGAAGCGCGCGGAAATACTACAGATGGCGGTGCTTCGGCCCGAGATCGCGATTCTGGACGAGACCGATTCGGGGCTGGACATCGACGCCCTGCGGATCGTGTCCGAGGGTGTGAACGCGCTCACCGGTCCGGATCTGGGCGTGCTCCTGATCACGCACTACCAGCGGATTCTGAATTACATCAAGCCGCACTTCGTCCACGTGCTCGTGGACGGGCGGATCGTGAAGTCCGGCGGACCCGACCTGGCGCTCGAGCTCGAGAAGCAGGGATACGACTGGATCCGCGAGGACCAGGCCGCTTAGGCGGCCGGGAGACGATGATGACGACGACCCAACAGCCGACGCTGGATATCCGCGAAGGGTACAAGGAAAAGTACGGCTTTCACGACGAGGAGAAGGCGGTCTTCAAGACGCGCCGCGGCCTCGACAAGGAAGTCGTCGCGCAGATCTCGGACATCAAGAAGGAGCCGGCCTGGATGAAGGAATTCAGGCTGAAGGCGCTCGAGCAGTTCGAGAAGAAGCCGCTGCCGCGCTGGGGCGGCCGCGTGGACGAGATCGATTTCCAGAACATCTACTACTACCTGAAGCCGATGGACGAGCAGGGGCGCACCTGGGACGAGGTGCCGGCCGACATCAAGAAGACCTTCGACCGGCTCGGAATTCCCGAGGCGGAGCAGAAGTTCCTCTCCGGCGTGGGGGCCCAGTACGACTCCGAGGTCGTATATCACAAGATCAAGGAGGAGCTCAGCTCGAAGGGCGTCGTCTTCCTCGATACCGATTCCGCGCTCCGCGAGCATCCGGAGCTCTTCAAGCAGTACTTCGGGACCGTGATTCCGCCCGCGGACAACAAGTTCGCCGCGCTGAACAGCGCGGTGTGGAGCGGCGGGTCGTTCATCTACGTGCCCAAGGGCGTGAAGGTGGATCTTCCGCTTCAGGCTTATTTCCGTATCAACGCGAAGGACATGGGCCAGTTCGAGCGCACGCTCATCATCGTGGACGAGGGGGCGTGGGTCCATTACGTCGAGGGGTGCCTTCCCCCCGGGGAGCTTGTGAGCGTCGGAGACCGTTGGGTGAACATCGAGAGCGTGGGACCCGGCGATACCGTGATGGATTCCAACGGCGAGGAATCGACGGTCGCGAGCACGCGCGCCCGGCCCTTCAAGGGCGATCTTCTCAAGCTCGTTCCGATTTCGGCGGCCAACGCGTTCCAGGTGACGCCGGAACACCCCGTTCAGGCGGTGCGGCGTGGAAAGGTGGCTTCGAGCCGCCCCGCGCGGGGCACGTGGATCCGCGAGGTCGACGAGGCGAAGCTCCGGGCCGCGACGCCCGAGTTCGTGCCAGCCGGCGAGCTGGAACGCGGCGACTTCATGGTGTTTCCGATCAGCAAGACGACCCGCGACAATCCGACGCTGACGCGTGACGTGATGCGCTTGCTCGGCTACTACCTCGCCGAGGGGTGTGCCTACATTCATAACAAGCTCAAGCAGCCGGTGGTGTCCTTCTCCTTCAATCAGATCGAGCGCGAGAACATCGAGGAGGTCAAGCGGCTGATCCAGAGAGTGGCCGGGAAGCCGGCGATGGAAGTCACCCAGGCGAGTCGGCACGGCACCGACGTGCGGGTCTACTCGCGGGAGCTGATGGACCTCTGCGTCTCGCACTGCGGGACGGGCGCCAAGGAGAAGCGATTGAGCAAGGCCGTGATGGAGCTACCGGCCCCGCTCCAGGCTGAGCTTCTCGAGACCTATCTCAAGGGAGACGGAAGCATCTATCGCAAGCGGAAGAACACGATGATTCGCGCGTGCACGGCTTCTCGCGCGCTCTCGTGGCAGCTGCAAGAATTGATCGCGCGCCAGGGCCACTTCGCGACGGTCAACGTCCGTCGCGGCGGATCGGACACGATTCAGGGCCGCGCGATCACGCGGAGTGACCAGTACGTCCTCTACTTCTCTCCGGACAAGCAGAAGAGCGAGGTTCGGCGTGGGGACGGCTGCTTCCTCGTTCCGATCAAGCGTATCGAGCGCTCGCCCTACGAAGGTCCTGTGTTCAACATCGAGCTGGAGCACGCTCCGAACGCGTACGTGACCCGCGGGTTCGCGGTGCACAACTGCACCGCTCCGACCTATGCGAGCGACTCGCTCCACTCGGCAGTCGTGGAGATCATCGTGAAGCGCGGCGCGTTCTGCCGCTACACCACGATCCAGAACTGGTCGAACAACGTCTACAACCTGGTCACGAAGCGCGCCATGGCGTACGGCGACGCGCGGATGGAGTGGGTGGACGCCAACCTGGGCTCCAAGCTCACCATGAAGTATCCGAGCGTCTACCTCATGGAGCCGGGCGCGCATGCCGAGATCCTCTCGATCGCGTTCGCCGGCAAGGGGCAGCACCAGGACGCGGGCGGAAAGGCCGTGCACGCCGCTCCCAACACCACCTCCAGCGTCGTCTCCAAGTCGATCAGCAAGGACGGTGGGCGAGCCGGATACCGCGGGCTCATCAAGGTCGCGAAGGGCGCCAAGGGGTGCAAGTCCACCGTGCGCTGCGATGCCCTCCTGCTCGACGAGCGGTCGCGTTCGGACACCTATCCGTACATGGAAATCGAGGAGGATCAGGTCACGATCGGACACGAGGCGACGGTCTCGAAGATCGGCGACGAGCAGATCTTCTATCTCATGAGCCGCGGGATTCCCGAAGCGGAGGCGTCCGCGATGATCGTGAACGGCTTCATCGAGCCGATCACCAAGGAGCTTCCGATGGAATACGCGGTCGAGATGAACCGCCTCATCCAGCTGCAGATGGAGGGGTCGGTCGGCTGACCGTCCGCTCGTTGCGTTGGCCGCTCCAACCCATGGAGAACGAAGCGTGAATCCATCCGAGACACTGGCGCCGCCGCGGACCCGCGAAGTCCGCATCGGCGCTTTGAGCGCAGAAGAGATCGCCGCGATCAGCAAGCGCGTGAAGGAGCCGGAAACCCTGGCGCGTCGGAGGGCGGCCGCCTGGGCCCATTGCGAGAAGACGCCCTTCCCGGCCCGCACCGAAGAGCTGTGGCGCCGGACCGACATCAGCTCCCTCAAGTGGGACCTCATTCTCGCCGTGCGCGAGCCGCACGTTCCCGTCGCCGAGGCGGACGAGCTTCCGGCGTCGCTTCGCACGGAGATCGGCCCGCGCGAGGAGCGTTCGGCTCTATTGGTCCAGCTGGATTCCAGCACGCTCCTGATCGAGCGCGACCCGGAGCTGGAGAAGCTCGGCGTGATCGTGATGCCCGTTCTCGAGGCGGCGCGCACCCATCCGGCGCTCGTGGAGCGGTACTTGGGCCGCACGGTGCGTCCCGACGAGAGCCGATTCACCGCGCTCGCGGCCGCGCTGGAGAGCGGCGGGGCGTTCGTGTACGTGCCGGATCGCGTCAAGGTGCCGCGTCCGATCCAGCTCCTGTTCTCGCGCCAGACTCCCGACCTCGGAACCTTCCCGCACCTCGTGCTCGCGCTAGGCGAGGGCGCGGATGCCGCCATCATCGAGGAGTACGTCTCGCATGGCGAGCCCGGGCAAGGGGTCAACGTCGGCGTGACCGAGATCACGCTGGCCCAGGGAGCCGGCCTGCACCTCGCGACGTTCCAGAGGTGGGCCGGAAACGTCCACCACTTCGGGACGGAGCGCGTGCGCGTGGGACGGGATGCCCGCTTCCACTGGACCTATACCGCGCTCGGCGGAAAGCTCACGAAGGCGGACCTCGAGATGCACCTGGATGGAGAGGGGAGCGAGGTGAAATTCTCGGGGTGCTACTTCGGGAACGGGACGCAGCACTTCGATTTCCACACATTCCAGAATCACAACGTAGGGCACTCCGTCAGCGACCTTCTCTTCAAGGGTGCCCTCCGCGACCGGGCTCGGATGATCTATCAGGGGCTGATCAAGGTGCACAAGGACGCGCAGCGCTCGGACGCCTACCAGGCGAACCGTAACCTTCTCCTTTCGGAGAAGGCGCGCGCGGATTCCATCCCCAGCCTCGAGATCGAGGCCAACGACGTGCGCTGCACGCACGGCGCCACGGTGGGGCAGGTGGACGCGGACCAGCTCTATTACCTCATGACGCGCGGTCTTCCTCACCGGGACGCCGAGCGCATGATCATTCAGGGATTCTTCGAGCCGGTGCTCGAGCGAATTCCCGCCGAGTCGCTCCGGACGGCGGTCACCGCCGCCGTGGAGCAAAAAGCCGCGGTCTGACATGAAGACACTCGCTCCAGAATGGCACGTGGACTTCGCCTTGATCCGGAAGGACTTCCCCATCTTCCAGGAGAAGGTCCACGGGAAGCCGCTCATCTACCTCGATTCCACGGCCACCACCCAGAAGCCGGTCCAGGTGATCGAGGCGCTGGAGCACTACTACCGCACGTACAACGCGAACATTCATCGCGGCGTCTACGCCATCGCCGAGGAGGCGACCGCGCGCTACGAGGAGGTTCGCGCCAAGGTGGCGCGGGTGCTGAACGCGCGCTCGCCGAGCGAGATCGTCTTCACGCGCGGCACCACGGAGTCGGTGAATCTCGTCTCGAACGCGTGGGGCCGGAAGAACGTCGGCAAGGGGGACGTGATCCTCCTCACCGAGATGGAGCATCATTCAAACTTGGTGCCCTGGCAGATCCTCGCGGCCGAGAAGGGCGCGACCCTCAGATTCATTCCGTTCGACAGCCGGGGGAAGCTGGATCTGGGCGGGCTCGACGCCCTCCTGGAGGGGCCGGTCAAGATCGTCTCGCTCACGCACATGTCCAATGTCTTCGGGACCATCAATCCCGTGGCCGAGGTCGCCCGGCGCGCGCACGCGCGCGGCGCGCTCGTCATGGTGGACGCGGCCCAGAGCCTGCCTCACATCGGCGTGGACGTGCGCGCGCTGGACTGCGACTTCCTCGCCTTCTCGGCTCACAAGATGCTCGGGCCCACCGGCACCGGAGCCCTGTACGGCAAGCGCGAACATCTGGAATCGATGCCTCCCTTCTTCGGCGGGGGCGAGATGATCCGCGAGGTCGCGCTTACGGGTTCCACCTGGAACGACGTCCCCTGGAAGTTCGAGGCAGGCACCATGAACATCGCGGACACCATTGCCTTCGGGACGGCGCTCGACTACGTCGAGCGAATCGGCTTCGAAGCCGTCGCGGAGCACTCGCGCGAGCTGGTGTCCGAAGCCATGAGGCTCCTGGGAGAAATCCCGGGGGTCACGATCTACGGCCCGTCGCCCGCGGAGCGCGGAGGGATCGTTCCCTTCACGCTCGACGACATCCACGCGCACGACGTCGCCACGGTTCTGGATCACAGGGGGGTGGCGGTGCGCGCAGGGCATCACTGCGCGATGCCCTTACATCGGAAACTCGGGGTGGCCGCGACGACGCGGGCGAGCTTCTACGTCTACAACGTGCCCTCGGACATCGCGGTCCTGGCGGAAGGAGTGCGGAAGGCGAAGAAGCTCTTCAGCAAATGAGCCTCGACGATTTCTACCGCCAGACGATTCTCGACCATTATCAGAACCCCCGCAACTGGGGCACCCTCGAGAACCCGGACATCAGCGCCCAGGACGCGAATCCGCTCTGCGGCGACGAGATCCGGATCGACTTGAAGGTAAAGGACGACCGCGTGGAGGCCGTTCGATTCAGCGGGAAGGGCTGCTCGATCAGCCGCGCCGCCGCCTCCATGCTGACGGAGGCTATCGAGGGGAAGACGCTCGACGAGGTAAAACAGATCAATCGGGACGACGTTTTGGATATGCTAGGGATCGAGTTGGGCCCGGTCCGGCTCAAGTGCGCGCTCCTGGCCTTGAAGACGCTCAAGGTGGGAATCTACGGCGTGCAGCAGAGCTGGCCCGGGGAAGAGGACGGGGAATGACGGACCCGACCACCGCGCGCTTCGTGCGCATCGGAAACGCGAGCGACGTTCCCGTGGGACGCGCGGAGGTCTTCGACGTGGAGGACCGGAAGATCGCGGTGTTCCGCGTGGAGGACGGGTTCTACGCCATCGAGGATATCTGCACGCACGACGGGGGGCCGCTGGCGGAGGGGGAAGTCGAGGGCCACGAAGTGATCTGTCCCAGGCATGGCGCCCGGTTCGACATCCGCACCGGGGACGTGCTCAGCCCTCCGGCCGTGACGCCGGTGGAGTCCTATCCGGTGCGCGTCGAGGGTAACGAGCTCTTCATCGGGCTTCCGGACTGAGCGGGCGCGGGGGCCGCGCAAGGGGACCCCGGGGCGGCGCAGAGGGAACGAAACGAGGAACCCAGATATGGCGACCGACGAAGAAATCCGGACCGCGCTGGAACAGGTGGTCGATCCCGAAATCAACCTGAGCATCATCGAGCTGGGGCTCGTGCGCGAGGTCGACCAGAGCGTGGAGCCGACCGTGGTTCGCATGCTCCTCACCACGCCCTTTTGCCCCTACGCGCCGCAGATCGTCGCACAGGTGAAGGAAGTGGTGTCCACCGTCACGGGCAAGCCCGCGGAGGTGGAGATCCTGCCGGAGCAATGGACCCCCGAGATGATGCCCGATCCCGGCCTTCTGGGCCGCTGGTAGGAGGAACCATGGCGAAACTGCCTCCAGAGGAAATCGACCGCGGCTTGCGCGAGCTTCCCGGCTGGAAGCTGAAGGGCAGCGAGATCCTGAAGACGTTTTCTCACGATTCATTCGCCGAGGCGATCGTGTTCGTGAACGCCGTGGCGCACCTCGCGGAGCTTGCGAACCATCACCCGGACATCGACATTCGTCACACGAACGTGACCACCACGCTCACGACCCACGATCAGGGCGGCCTCACCGAGAAGGACTTCAGCCTGGCGCGCCGCATCGAGGAGATCCGTCGCAAGGCCGGAGTTCCGGCGTAGCGGATGCGGGACCTCCAAGCGCTTCTCCGGCCCCGTTCGGTCGCGGTCATCGGCGCTTCCCGGCGCCGCGACTCGATCGGGGAAGCGATCCTCCGCAATCTGATCGATCAGGGATTCCAGGGACCGGTCTATCCCATCAATCCCAACGCAGCGTACGTCCACTCGATCCCCGCCTATCCGAGCGTCACGAGCGTCCCGGGGGAGGTGGACCTCGCCGTCATCGTGATCCCGGCCGAGCAAGTCCTGGAATCGGCGCGCGCCTGCGGCGAGAAGGGGGTCCAGGCGCTCATCGTGGTCAGCGCCGGGTTCAAGGAGACCGGAGAGGAGGGGCAGAAGCGCGAGCGAGCGCTGGTCGATCTCGCGCGCCGCTACGGAATGCGGCTCGTGGGGCCGAACTGTCTCGGGGTCCTGAACACCGACCCGAGCGTCTCCATGAACGCGACCTTCGCGCCGCTCCAACCCCCGCGGGGGCGCGTCGCCTTCTCCTCGCAGAGCGGCGCCCTGGGGCTCGCGATCCTGGATTACGCGCGCCGGCTGAACCTCGGGATCTCTCAGTTCGTGAGCGTCGGGAACAAAGCGGAGGTCTCCGGGAACGACCTCATCGAATACTGGGAGCGCGACGCCGGCACCGACCTGATCCTCCTCTATCTCGAGTCCTTCGGAAACCCGCGCAAGTTCACCCAGCTCGCACGGCGCGTCGCCCGCACGAAGCCCATCATCGCGGTGAAGAGCGGGCGGACGCCGGGAGGCTCGCGCGCGGCCAGCTCGCACACCGGAGCGCTCGCCTCGGGCTCGGACGCCGCGGTGAACGCGCTCTTCCGGCAGAGCGGCGTCATCCGAACCGACACCATCGAGGAGCTGTTCGACACGGCGATGCTTCTGAGCTCCCAGCCCGTTCCGACGGGCCCGGCGGTCGCGATCCTGACGAACGCGGGCGGTCCCGGCATCATGACGGCCGATGCGTGTGAATCGGCGGGGCTCAAGCTCGCCAAGCTCGAGCAGAAGACGGTGAAGGCGCTGAAGGAATTCCTTCCTCCCGCTGCGAGCGTCCGGAACCCGGTGGACATGATCGCCTCGGCAGACGCGCCCTCGTACCAGCGCGCCCTCGGACTCCTGGTCACGGACAAGAACGTGGACGCGGTCATCGTGATCTTCGTTCCGCCGCTGACGACGGGTGCCCAGGAGGTCGCGGGCGCCATCCTCGCGGGCGCGGCCGGAAGCAAGGTGCCGGTGCTCTCCTGTTTCATGGGGAGCCATGGCGTGCCTGAGAGCCTTCGTTCTCTCCAGGAAGGTCATATTCCCTCGTACGCCTTTCCTGAAGCCGCCGCCCGCACGCTGGCGCGCGCGGTCTCGTACGTCGTCTGGCGGAAGAAGCCGGCCGGGACGGTTCCCGCCATCCCCGACGTGAATTCCGGGCGCGCGCGCGAGGCGGTGGCGAAGGCGCTGGAGGGGGCCAAGGCGGGCGAGTCCCGCTGGATGATCTCCGATCAGGTGGAAGAGCTCCTGCGGGCGTACGGCATTCGCACCAGCGGGGCCAAAACGGCCACGAACCGCGGTGAGGCGGCCATGGTCGCGAGGAGCATTGGATTCCCGGTGGCGATGAAGGTTCGCTCGCCGGACATCGTGCACAAGACCGACGTCAACGGCGTAAAGCTCGATCTCAAGACGGACGAGGAAGCGGCGCGCGCCTTCGACGAGATCCGTGCCGCGCTCGCGCGCGCGAATCCCAGCGCGCGGTTCCAGGGGGTCACGGTGGAGCGCATGATCGTGGGCGGCGTCGAGACAATCGTGGGCATGACGCGCGACGCTTCGTTCGGTCCTGTCATGCTCTTCGGCCTCGGTGGCGTCGCCGTCGAGCTCCTGCGCGACGTCTCGCTCCGGGTCGCGCCGCTCACCGACCGCGACGCCGAGGAGATGGTTCGCGAGATCCGCGGGTTCCCCATTCTGGACGGTTATCGCGGCGCGCCCAAATCGAACGTGCCCTCGCTCCTCGACCTCCTCCATCGTGTCTCGCGGCTCGCCAGCGACCTGGACGAGGTGGCCGAGCTGGATCTCAACCCCGTCGTCGTCTTCCCTGGAGAGGCGCCGAGCGTTGCGGTGGACGCGAGGGTGCGCCTGCAGGCCGCGGCGGTATCCGCGTCCGCCTCGGCGAAGACCGCGGAAGCGAGCGAGAGTGAGGTGCCCGCGTGACCGAGCGGGAGCGGGAGGGCGACCCGGCCCGCGACGCCGGCCGGGTCCCCGGGTGGCGTCGCATCCTCTTCGGCCTCAGGCCGGAGGAGGTGATGACGCTCATCCTCTTCCTTCCGGTCGCGCTCACGCTTGCCTGGATGAGCGGCACGCGCTCCGCGGCGCTGAGCGGTCCCGCCGGGTCCTATCCGGGAGTCTTCCCGCGTCTTCTCCTGCTTGTATTCTCCACGGGCCTTCTCCTCTGGATCGCTCGCGCGAAGCCGTACTGGAAGTTCGCACGCGACGCCATGCCGTTCGTTCTCTGCGCCAACATCTACGGGAATCTTCACGATCTGATCCATTTCTACGGCGCCCCCGATATCACAGGAGCGCTCTACCGGTGGGACGTGGCGCTCTTCGGCTTCGAGCCGACCCTTTGGGCCGAGCGCTTCATCCATCCCCCGCTCACCGACTATTTCACCGTGTGCTACTGGCTCTTCTACGTTCTGGCCCCGATGCTGGGGCTCTTCCTCTACTTGAAGCGAGACCAACGCGCCTTCCGCGCCACCATGGTCTCGGTAGTGCTTTGCCTCTATCTCGGTTACATCGGATATGTGGCTTGGCCCGCCTCGGCGCCGCGCCTCTACATTCCCGAAGCGTTCCGGGTCCCGCTTCACGGGCTGCCGCTCCTCGACCTCACCCGGACCGCCACGGCGGCCGTGCCCTTGACCGCCTACGGCGCGTTCCCCTCGCTCCACTGCGCGGTCGCGCTGCTCGCGGTCTTGCTGGCCTGGCGGCACCTCCGCTGGTTCGCGTGGCTCCAGATGCCGCTTGCGGCGGGACTCATCCTCGGCACGGTATACTTGCGGCACCACTGGGTCGTCGACATCTTCGCCGGCTTCGTGCTGACGTTCTTCGCGTACTGGGCCGGACCGAAGCTGGAGGACTGGTGGACCGCGCGTGCCTGGTGGAGTGGAGAGGGCGGGGGCATGGAAGATTCCCACGTGACACGCCGGGCAGCGGCGGGCGGGACGCTGCGGGAATCGGATTCGACACCTCGCGTAGCCGCAAAGGTCATGGAGTCCTGAAATGACAGCAAGACGGCAGAACAAGGATGCAAAGCAGGGATCGAAGGGAAGGCCGAAGTCCGAGGCTCACCACTGGGTGCGGTCGCTCACTATCGGAATCCTGGCGGTGCTCATCTTTCGCGGCATGGTGGCGCAGGCGTATCAGATTCCCAGCGGCTCGATGGAGAAGACCTTGCTCGTCGGCGACTATATCTACATCAACAAGATGCTCTACGGCCCGGAGATCGACCTGGGAATGGGCGGGATGCATCTCCTGCACCATCGCTTTCCGGGATTCCGAAAGCCGCAGCCCGGCGACATCATCGTATTCCGGTACCCGATCGATCTGAGGAAGGACTTCATCAAGCGCTGCGTCGCAGTCGAGGGTCAGACCATCATGATCCGGAACAAGGCGCTCTACGTGGACGGCAAGCAGCAGAACGAGCCTTACGCCATCCATGAGGACGATCGCATCATCCCCGGCAATCTGAGCCCGCGCGACAACTTCGGCCCCCTCACGATCCCCAAGGGGAAAATCTTCATGATGGGGGACAACCGTGACAACAGCCTGGACAGCCGCTTCTGGGGACCGCTTCCCGTCGAGCTCGTGAAGGGAAAGGCGATCTTCCGCTACTTTTCCTGGGACGGAGAGAAAAACTGGCCGCGCTTCGGCCAGATCCTTCGACCGCTGACCTGACAGGATGCTCGCATCCGGGAAGACGCTCGCCCATTTCACGATCCTGAATCCGATCGGCGCGGGCGGGATGGGAGAGGTCTACCGGGCGCGGGACCAGAACCTGGGGCGTGACGTCGCGCTGAAGCTCCTCCCCGACGCGTTCGCCCAGGATCCCGACCGCATCTCCCGCATCGAGCGCGAAGCGCGCGCCCTCGCCGCGCTCAATCATCCCGGAATCGCGGTGATCCACGGGCTGGAGGAAGAGGAAGGCTCGCGCTTTCTCGTGCTCGAGCTGGTGGAGGGGGAGCCGCTCGACCACCTCCTCGCGCGGGGCCGGCCGCCGTTACAGGAATCGCTTCGCATCGGAATCCAGATGGCGGAGGCGCTGGCCGCGGCGCACGCGAAGGGAATCCTCCACCGAGACCTCAAGCCCGCGAACATCATGGTCACGCCTTCGGGCCGGGTGAAGGTCCTGGACTTCGGTCTGGCGAAGGCGCTGGCCCAGGAAGCGGGCGCGCCGGCGGGCGCGACCCAGGCGGCCCTCACGCTCGCCTCCGGATCGGGCACGGCGATGGGCGCGTTCCTGGGCACGCCGGACTACATGAGCCCGGAGCAGATGCGCGGAGGGACGGTGGGTCCGGCCGCGGACGTGTGGTCCCTGGGCTGTGTCCTCTACGAGCTTCTCTCCGGCGCACGCGCGTTTCCCGGCAAGACCCTCTCGGACAGCATCGCCGCCGTCCTCGGGAGAGAGCCTGACTGGAGCCTCCTACCTTCCGCTCCGGCAACGCTCTCATCTCTGGTGAAGCGCTGTCTCGAGAAGGATCCCGCGCGACGGCCGTCGGGCCCCGCGGAGGTGGCCTCCCGCCTCGAGGAGGCGCTCTCCGAAACGCGGCGCCAGGTCGAGGTACACGAGCGTCGCGCGCATCCCAAGCTGACCCAGGCCACCTTCGCCGACGAAGTGGAGGCGTTTCCCGCGTGGTCGCCGGACGGGAAGCAGCTTCTCTACGCGAGGGAGGCGGGGAGCGGGAGAAAGATCTTCCTGAAAAACCTCACCGATGGAAGCGAGCGGCAGCTCACGCGCGGAGAGCGCGACGACATCCTTCCCGGCTTTTCCCCCGACGGTCTGCGGGTGCTCTTCACGCGAGCCATGAAGCCCAAGGTGAGGCTCGAGCCCGGAGACGTGTTCGGCCCCTTTCAGGAGACGGACATCTGGTCGGTCGACTTCCCCTCCGGAAAAGCGGAGCTTCTCGTCGCGAACGCCTGCAACGCCGTGCTCTCTCCGGATGGGAAGCACATCGCGGTGGACGCGGAATGGGCCGGCCCGCGGCGGATCTGGATCGTGGAGCGGAACGGAAGGAATCCGGTCCAGGTGACCACCGACTCATCCGAAGCCGTGGACCACATCCGCCCTCGCTGGTCGCCGGATGGATCGATGCTCGTCTTCCAGAACGTCGAGCGCACCAAATTCGACATTCGCGTCGTGCGCCTTCGCTCGCGCGAGCTCGTCTGGATCACGAACGACCTCTTCACGGACGTGCATCCCTTCTGGAGCCCTTCGGGAAGATTCATCTATTTCTCGAGCTTCTACCGGAGCGGCGCGGTGAACATCTGGCGGATTCCGGTCGGTGCGAACGGCATCCCCGAGGGGACGCCGTATCAGGTGACGACTGGGGCGGGGCAGGACATCGAGGTGGCGATCTCCCCGGACGGGTCCCGCATGGCGTTCACGACCCTTCGCCAGAACGCCGATCTCTGGAGACTTCCGGTCTCGCCCGAGACCGGACTCCCCACCGGCGCTCCGGAGAAGGTGATCGCCACGAGCCGCGAGGACAGCCGGGGCGCCTGGTCTCCGGACGGACATCTCATCGCCTTCAATTCCGACCGGGGGGGAGACATGAACATCTGGCTCGCTTCTCTCGAGGACGGCACCACGAGGCCCTTGACCCGAGGGCCGGGCGGCGATTTCCAGCCGACTTGGTCCCCGGACGCGCGGAGGATCGCGTTCTTCTCCACGAGGGAAGGAAACCCCGCGATCTGGACCGTCGAGGTCGGGTCCGGAGCGATCCGCCGGCTCTCCCAGCCCGGCGGCATCGAGATCAATCCTTTCTATTCGCCGGACGGCAGACGCGTCGCCTATCAGTCGGATCGAAGCGGGAGGCTCGAGCTCTGGGTCATGAACGCGGACGGCACGGAGCCGCGCCAGCTCACGCATGTAGGGGTGGGAGGCCATTTCATGCGCTGGAACCGCGAAGGGAACGGGATCCTGTGCGTTCGATTGGGACACCCGGGCGAGATTCTGATCGTGCCGGTCGAAGGCTCGGAGGAGGTCCAGAGCTTGAGCGTCAAGGGAGGTTCCCACATCTCGCTTTCGCCGGACCATTCACGGATCATGGACGTTGTCGCCCACAAGACGCTCTGGACGTCGCCGCTCCAGGGAGGGGAGCCTGCACGCGTCTTCGAGTTCGACGATCCGGACGTGAGGATCGATTATCCGGTATGGTCCCCCGACGGGCGCTGGGTCCTCTTCGATCGGTTCCGTCCCCAGGGAGGGGACATCTGGGTGATGGAGGGATTCGAGTGAGCGTCGGTCAGGGTTTTCTCGAATCCCGCGCGGGCCGCTGGTCCGCGAGGTACTTCACCAGGAGGTCCCGGGCGGGAATCCTCCGACCCGACCCGGCGTGCACGACGCGCACCTCGAACGCGTAGCGATCGAGTCCAAAGGGACGCTCGATGCGCCGCAGGAGGCCCTCCACGCGCGCATCGGCGCGGATGGTGCGTCCGCGCCGCCCACCTCCATGCGCGCGCAGAAGCCCTGCCGTGAATCCTTCCTGGTAGGCGCGCCGCACGGATCTCTGGAGCGAGCGCCAGTGCGTGCGCTGGATCCTCTTGAGTAGCTGCGTCTGGGTCATGCCGATCCCCCCCTTCAGCCGCGATCGTAACGCTTTTTCGCCCCGCGCGTGAAGCCACCGCAGCCAGGCTCGGGCCAGACCGGAAGCCTTCTCAAGGCTGCCTTCGCCGTCACGGTGTGGGGCGCGTCCTTCGTGGCTACCAAGATCGCGCTTCGGGAATTGTCACCCGTGGCACTGGTCTGGGCGCGGTTCGCGTTCGGCGTCCTCGTGCTGGGTGTCTTCGTTCTCGCGCGCGGCCAGCTCCGCCCCGTTTCGAGATCCGATCTCGCCTACTTCCTTCTCCTGGGGTTCCTCGCCATCACGTTTCATCAGTGGCTCCAGTCGAACGGCCTCCTCACGGCACAAGCCACCACGACGGGATGGATCGTGGCGACCAGTCCTCTCTTCATCGCGATCCTGGGCCGCCTCTTCCTGGGCGAGAAGCTGGGGTTCTTGGGCGTTCTCGGCATTCTCGTCGCGGCGTCCGGAGTGCTCTTGATCGTGGCGAAGGGAGATCCGCGGGCCATCGCGATCCGGTGGGGCGGCACTCCCGGAGATACGCTCATCCTCATCAGCGCGGCGAACTGGGCCGTGGTCTCGGTGCTCTCGCGCGCCGGGCTCAAGCGCCACCCCGCCGCGCTCATGATGTTCTACGTGATGCTTCTGGGATGGCTTCTCACGACGGCGCTCTTCTTCGCGCAGTCAGGCTTCCGGGGATTCGGCCACCTCTCGATCACAGGCTGGGGAGCCCTTCTCTTCCTGGGGTTCTTCTGCTCCGGCGTCGCCTACGTGTTCTGGTACGACGCGCTCGAGAAAATTCCAGCGTGGCGCGTGGGGGCGTTTCTCTACCTGGAGCCGCTCATCACCGTCGCGGTGGCCGCATCGGTCCTGGGGGAAACGGTGCGCGGGGGAACGATGATCGGCGGCGCGATCACCCTGTCGGGGCTCTGGCTCGTGAACCGGAAGCGCGCAGGCTAGGAAATGAAAGGGGCTCCCTCTTCAGGAGCCCCGAGAAAATCCCATCTCAACGTCGTGCGAGGATCAGTCGCCGTCGCCGTGGTGTCCATGCCCGTGCCCGTGCCCTCTGCCCTCACCACGATGCCAGCCCCGGTCCTCTCCTTGGTAGCGGCGAGGACCTTCATTGTAGTCCCGCCAGTGCCGCCGGTAGCGGACGGGAACGTACGCCACCGGGTGTGGGACCGAACGATATCCGATGTACGTGTAGGGGCCGTTGTAGCGACGTGACCGGTACCAGCCTCCGTCGTAGTTGTAGTACCACGTGCTTCCGTACCGATAGACGTCGTAATCGCAGTCGCGCACGTAATAGACCCGCGTCCCGGGGACCACCACGATATTGGGCTCGTCCTCGAACACGAGCCTCGGCCCGCCATAAGGATCCCCGATGCGTAAATTGATCGAAACGTCCGTACGCGCGCTCGCCTTGCCCGGCATGGCGCCCAGCGCGAGCGTCATCACAAGACAAGCCACCCAGACGAAATTTCGATTCATGGCGTTCCTCCTGTTGGGAAAGGACTTCCTGCCCCGGGATACAGCTCCTGGGGCTTGATAAAAGCAACGCGCATGCCAGAGGGGCCGGCAGCACGGGCCCCGTATTCTAATGCCAGAGAACACGTTATGAATGGCAAGAGTATTTACGCCCGCCGCACCGTGCGTCTTACGGGCACGCCTGTGGCGACCCGTTCACACTCCGCCGGGCATCCTACCGCCGGCTCCTTCAGCAGCGGCCGCCTCGCTGACGAATCTCGTCCGCCATCACTCGCGCGCTCGGACGCGGCGTTCGCGGGAGATCCGATTTCCTGAAATCCACCTCGCAGAGGCCGAACTTCCCGTGGAAGCCGTCGTTCCACTCGAAATTGTCGAGCAGCGACCAGTGGAAATACCCCCTCACGTCGGCCCCGCGCGATCGCGCCCGATCAAGAGCATGAAGACTCTCCCGGATGAACCTCGGCCGGAAGCGGTCCGCGGCGTCCGCGATCCCGTTCTCCGTGACGTAGAGCGGAAGCCGGAAGGAGGCGCAGTCGATGAGCGCGCGCTCGAGCCCCTCCGAATAGACCTCCCATCCCAGATCGCTCACCTCGGCTCCCGGGCCCGCCCCCCGCGGCCCCTTTCCCCAGAGGCCCCCCATCCAGCCCGTGTATTAGTTCACGCCCAGGAAATCGGCGGCACCGCGGAACCC
>JACXTT010004340.1_pt1 | contig 21104 bp, 19 predicted proteins | sample 9270951 | NCBI WGS metagenome assembly JACXTT01 (sample SAMN15532306, study PRJNA645909) | rock metagenome | isolation source: weathered quartz diorite | place: Puerto Rico | collected 2017-06-21
GCGCGAGGAGGAGTACTCGAAGCTTGAACGGCGACCTTTGCCAAGCCGCTGTGATCGAGGTGCAAGACACGGGCCCAGGAATTGCGCCGGAGAATCGCGGAAGGATCTTCGACCCATTTTTCACGACGAAACAAGGCCGGCCTGGCTTGGGTCTGGCCATTGCCGCGAGAATCGTCGCCAACCATGACGGCCTCCTGGAATTTGAGTCGCAACCCGGGAAGGGTGCCGTCTTCCGTCTCGTGTTACGCGCTAGCTGAAGCACCCAAAGGTATGGACAGAGTGCTGCTCATCGAAGACGAGCGGACCATCGCCGCTGCCCTCCAGCACATGCTGGAAGTGGAGCGTTTCGAAGTGGTGGTGGTGAGCGGGGCCGCCGAGGGGATTGCAGCGGCTACCACGGGCGATTTTCAAGTCGTAATTACCGATTGGAAAATGCCTGGCAGCGAGGACGGAATGGACGTGGTTAAGAACCTGCGCACTGCCAAACCGCACCTACCTGTGATTCTCATCACCGGGCAGCACACCACCGAGGCTGCTATCGAAGCAATGAAATTCGGAGCGTACGATTATGTGGTCAAACCGCCGGAGATGGGCCAATTTTTGGGCCTCATTCGAAAAGCCGCGGCCAATAGCCGCCTGATGTCAGAACCGGTTGAACTGGAAAAAGCCAAGTTAGAGAAGGATGCGATCATTGGAAGCAGTCTCGCCATGCAGGAAGTTTACAAGCAGATTGGCCGAATTGCCGCCACTCCTGTGACGGTCCTGATCCGGGGCGAGACCGGCACTGGCAAGGAACTGGTGGCCCGGGCTGTATGTCAGCATAGCGACCGAGCCGGTCAGCCCTTCATCGAAGTCAACTGTGTGGCGATTCCGGAGAATTTGCTCGAGAGCGAACTTTTCGGACATGAGCCGGGGGCCTTCACCGGTGCCAAAATGAGGCGGATCGGGCGTTTCGAACAAGCCAATAAGGGCACAATTCTCCTCGACGAGATCGGTGACATGACACCGAGCACGCAAGCCAAGCTGCTGCGCGTACTCCAAAATCAACAGATCCAGCGGCTCGGCGGCAAGGACAATATTCAGGTGGACGTGCGGGTCATCGCAGCGACCCATCTCAATCTCGAGCTGGCCATTCAGGAAAAGCGGTTTCGCGAGGACCTGTATTATCGGCTGAATCAGTTCGTCATTACGCTGCCCCCCCTGCGCGAGCGTAAGCAGGATATGCACGACACCGTAATCAAGAAGAAGGGCGACGGCCCCGACAAATCGATTGGGTTGGTGAACTATTTCATCCAGCGCTACGCGGCCGAGTTGCGTTTGCCCTGCCCGGAATTGATCGACCAAGCTGTGGCCGGTCGGGAGACGTCGCATGAGGAGACTAACCGCGCAGAGGAAGTCTTTGAAGAATTGGAGCAATATTCATGGCCCGGCAATGTGCGCGAACTCAGGAACGTGGTGCGTAAAGCGATTCTGCTGGCTCGGGGCTATCCAATCACGCGTGAGATTATCAAAAGCGCGATGGCGCAAACAGCCCCGCCGCGGCCGGCGGGGGACCAAACTCTCGCGGCGTACGTGTCAGAACTTCTCACCAAAGCGAAGGCTGGCGAAATTGAGAATGTCCAAAATGCGCTGACCGAAGCCGTAGAACGCGAGCTATATACCCAAGCGATCCAGATGGCCAATGGCGATCAGACCAAGGCCGCCAGTTGGGTGGGTGTCGCTCGCCCCACGATGAAGGAGAAGCTGCTAAAGTTCGGACTGCATCCTTCTCAGGCTCCGGCCGCCCCCTGATTGCCGAAGCTTTGATTTTGTATCCTGTGACCCTTGCGCGTGGGGCTTCAATGTTCTCATTTGTTCGGCTCGGGGGCGGCGAATTCCCGATTCGAGCGGCGCTAGTGGCTGACAGCACCGAGGGGGAATTCTTCAGATTGTCTGCGCCAATTCTCGTTCCGTCTTCAGGCGCAGTTGACCGCAGGCGGCCTCGATATCGTGCCCCTTTTCGCGGCGCAAAGTGGCAACGATGTTCTGTTTCTCAAGCGCCCGCAGAAACGCCACCTGCGTGGACTCGCTTGGGCGGCGCCAGGGTAATCCTTCGACCTGGTTGTAAGGGATTAAGTTCACCTTGGCCTTCAGCCGTCGCGCCAGCGCAGCCAATGGCTCCACCTGGTCGAGACCGGAATTAACTCTCTCGATCAGAATGTACTCAAAAGTGATCATTCGCCCCTTATTTTGAAGGTAATACTCGCAGGCCGACGTCAATTCACGAATGGGATACCTGCGGTTGACCGGCATTATTTTATTCCGTGTCTCGTCGGTAGCGCCGTGCAGGGAGACCGCAAGCCGAAACTGAAGCGGCTCGTCGGCCAGCTTGCGGATTTGGGGTGCGAGGCCGCTTGTCGAAATCGTGATTTTCCGCGCGCCAATGGCGCCGCCCCAGGGAGCGTTCAGAATGCGCAACGCCGTTATGAGGTTCTCGTAGTTGGCCAGCGGCTCCCCCATGCCCATAATTACGAGATTGGAGATGCGGCGAGGGTCGAGGGCCGAGGGCCGAGGGGAAGAGACGTGATGCGTATTGTGTGATCTGTGATGCTTCGACTCCAAGTTACGCGACCCTTGACACTCATCACTCCGCAAGACTTTGGACTTTGGACTTTGGACTTTGGACTCCTCTCTCTCGACTGCGATGACCTGGTCCACGATTTCCTCAACGGCGAGATTTCGCTTGAATCCCTCCAGCCCGCTGGCGCAGAAGGCGCAGCCATACGCGCAGCCGACCTGTGTTGAAACACAGAGAGTATGCCGATCGCTCACCTCACCATAAAGCGCCGGGCTGGCGGGGATAAGTACGCTCTCGATCAACGAATGGTCGGCCAACCGCCAAAGAAACTTTTGCGTCGTATCATCCGAACCCTGTTTTCTCACCAGCCCGAGCGAACGCAACGAATACTGCGTCCGCAACTGGTCGCGGAGCGCTCGCGGCAAGTTGGTCATCGCTTCCCAATCGGTCACTCGATGGAGATAAAGCCATTCGAGGAGTTGTGTGACCCGATACGCCGGCTGGCGCCAAAGTTCAAATTGGGCCTGTAATTCGTCCGCCGTCTGCGATTTGATGTCAGCCACCACGATTCACCAGATAATACCTCTCCGCATACTCGCGCACCATGCGCATCGTGGTGAATTGCGGCACGAGGGTCATCATGGCCCGCCGGATTCGCTGGATCCATTGGCGCGGGATGCCTTGAGCGTCGCGTTGGTAAAACAAAGGCAGGACCTGCTCGGTCAGCACCTTGTAAAGGTTCGCGCTGTCCTTTCGATCCTGTTCCTCCACCGAATCAGCGTGTGCATCTTCGCCGATCGCGAACCCATTGGCGCCATCGAATCCTTCGCGCCACCAGCCATCGAGGATGCTGAGGTTGAGGCAGCCGTGGCAACCGGCTTTCATTCCGCTGGTGCCCGAGGCCTCCAGAGGTCGTCGCGGCGTGTTCAGCCAGACATCGCAGCCGGAAACCATTTGCCGCGCCACGTGCATATCATAATTCTCGATGAACACCAGGTGCCCTTGCAGATCGCTATACTTGCTGAGGTGAATGATGTGTTGGATGTAGCGCTTGCCATCGTCGTCTCGCGGGTGCGCCTTGCCGGCAAAAATGAATTGGATTGGGCGCGCCTTGTCGCGGGTCAGGCGCACGATGTTGTCGAATTGTTGGAAAATTAGCGGAGCGCGCTTGTAGGTCGCAAAGCGCCGCGCGAACCCGATCGTCAAGGCGTCAGGGTTCAACAGCGCGTCGAAAGCGATGAAATCGCCCTGGGCCAGACGCTGGCGCTGAATCAGCAACCGTCGGCGGGCAAACTCGATGAGCTCGCGGCGTAAGTTGTAGCGCAACGCCCAAAGCTCCTCGTCCGAGATAAAGCTCGGGTCACTTAATCTCTTCCAAAACTCCGGCGAGTTGATGTGAGTGTCCCAGTCTGAGAGTGGTGCGGGCAGTTTCGGCGCGGCCGGAGAGCTGGAGTTCTCAGTCAGTTTGCGTCGCCAGAAATGGCGGACCGGGCCTTTCATCCAGCCCAGCAAGTGAACGCCGTTAGTGATGTGGCCGATGGGCACTTGCTCGACCGGTCTGTCCGGGTATAGAGAGTGCCACATGTGCCGGCTAACCCGCCCGTGTAATTCGCTCACGGCATTAGCGGCTCGGGACAACTTCAGTGCGAGCACAGTCATGCAGAAAGGTTCGCTCTGGTTTTCCGGATTGACGCGGCCTAGCTTTAAAATCTCGGAAAAAGGCACCGAAATCAGGCTGCGGAACCGGTGCATGGCATAATCCATTAAATCCGAACTGAAACGATCGTGGCCGGCTTCGACCGGTGTATGAGTCGTAAAGATGCATTCCGAATGAGTTTGGCTGAGAGCTTCCTGAAAACTTTTGCCCGTCGCCAGCTTCTCACGCAGCAATTCCAACGTGAGAAATGCCGCGTGCCCCTCGTTCATGTGAAAGACGGATGGTTGGATGCCCAATGTGCGCAGCAATCGGACGCCGCCAATCCCCAGCAGGATTTCCTGCATGATGCGAGTCGTGCTGTCGCCGCCGTACACGCGCAAGGTCAAGTCCCGAAAATGCTGCTCGTTTTCCGGGCGATTGGTATCCAACAAATAAACGGAAGCGCGGCCGACATTAACGCGCCAGGCGTGAAATGCGACCTGATTCATCGCTATTTCCACATGACACACCTCCGGTTCTCCTTTTTCATTTAGCACCGGTTCGACAGGCAGGTTTTTCGGGTTGAGTAAAGTGTAGTACTCCGCCTGCCAGTTGTTTGCGTCGAACGCCTGTTGAAAATAGCCTTCACGATAAAACAGGCTGATCCCCACCAGGCCGATGCCCAGGTCGCTCGCCGATTTGGTGTGGTCGCCAGCCAGCACACCCAAACCGCCGGCCGCGATCGGCAAGGTCTCATGAAACCCGAACTCTGCGGAAAAATATGCTACTGGATTTCGCCCGAGCCCGGTTGCATTGCGATGTCCCCACGAGTTAAGGTCGCCCATGTAGGCCTCGAACGACCGCAACACTTCGCGGACACGTTGGGCAAAACCGTGGTCTTGGAGGCGCACGCGCAGCTCGTATTCCGACACCTCGTGCAGAATCGCCACTGCATTGTGATATAGATTCTGCCACCCTCGCGGGGAGAGCTCCTGAAAAATATCCTGCGCCTCCTGGTCCCATGTCCACCAGAGATTTCGAGCCAGCTTATTCAGGCCCTGTGTCAGTTCCGTCACCTCTTCCGTTCTCAGGGGTTTCTTCGCCATAGTCTGCCGAAAACTTGCCTCTCCAGTACGCTCTTGCCGACTGATAAAGAGGCCACACCGTAGTTGCCGGCGCTCGCCAGAGCAATCGAAATCAGGAATGAACCGCGAAACAGAGTGCGTCCGGCCACCTTGACAGACCTCCCTCGATGGCTCACTCCGCGCCAGCCCTTTCCTTGCTACCGTCGCAGGATTCCAAGTTGAAAGGCCGGCGGTTTCCTGACTAACCTCGCCCGCATGAACCGCATTCATACCGCGTGTCCTTGCGCGCTGCGAATTCTTCTGCCCCTCGGCGTGCTGGCATTCGGTTTTCGCTGTCCCGCCTCCGAGCCGCTGCCTTCGTTCGAGCTAAGGGTCGCCTTCCCGGAGCTGAAGTTTGTGCGCCCGCTGTGGATGGAAGAAGCGCCCGACGGCTCCAAACGATTCGTCATTGTCCAGCAGGATGGAAAGGTGGTCCTTCTGCCGCCCAGCCACAAGGCGGCCGACATGAAAAGTTTCCTCGATATCAGCGGCCGCAAGCCTCATGTCCAAAACGAGGAGGGCCTCCTCGCGTTCTCCTTTCATCCGCTGTTTAAGACCAACGGACTCCTCTACCTCTTTTACTCCCAGCAAGCTCCCAAGCGCTGCGTCCTAAGCGAAGTCCGAATCTCAAGAGACGACCCGGACAGAGCGGATCTCTCAACCGAGCGCATCCTCCTTGAAATCCCGCATCCCTATTGGAACCACAACGGCGGCACCCTTCTGTTTGGGCCGGATGGCTTCCTTTATCTGAGTCTCGGGGATGGCGGCGCTGCCGCTGATCCGCACAACGTCGGCCAGAGCGGTCATCATTTGCTCGGCAAAATCCTACGCCTCGACATCAATTCGCGGACTGGCAAGCTCCCTTATGGAATCCCGCGGGACAACCCATTCGTCGCCAAGGACAGCCAGGGCAATCCCAAGCCCGACCCGTTCGATACCAAACCTGAGGGGTTACGCCCTGAGATATGGGCTTATGGTCTGCGGAATGTCTGGCGGATGAGCTTCGATCGTGAGACTGGCGAACTCTGGGCCGGCGATGTCGGCCAGGACAAATGGGAGGAAATTGATCTGATCGTAAAAGGCGGCAATTACGGCTGGAGCGTTCGCGAAGGTTTCCACGACTTCAAAAGCCAAAAAGCGCAAGGCAAACTTCTCGACCCGGTGATCGAGTATCCGCACAACGCCGGTCTTTCCGCCGAATGTCATTTCCCCGATCACAGCCCCGGCATCTGTGTTACCGGCGGTTACGTCTATCGCGGCCACAGGCTGCCGTCCCTGAGGGGCGTTTACGTTTATGCGGATTTCGGTGCGGGCACCGTTTGGGGGTTACGCTACGAAAACCGGCAGGTCACAGTACACGGCCAGTTGGTTAAGCCCAATCCACTCCACGCCATCGCCAGCTTTGCCGAAGATCGGGATGGCGAACTCTACGCCATTATTTTCGACGGCCAAATCTATGAGCTCGTGGAAGCTGCGAAAGCAAACCAACAGTAGTGCTTGTCGCTGACCGTTCAGCCCGACCTGCGCTGTCGGCTCAAGGGCTCTTGAGCCGGTAAAACTGGTTGCCGACGGGTGGCGAGATCATCACCTGGCTTTCCGGACCGACGAAATTCACCTGATTGGTCACTCCGGTCCAATTCGTCGTGCCCACGGCCGCATTTTGTTGCAGCGAATAGTTCAGCGTGGGCGTTAGCCAGGCGACAATCACCGTGTTCGTCGAGGTGTGCACCACACGCAATAGTGGAGACCCTGGCGTCTGAACTGCAGCGATAATGCTCCAAAACCCGCCCTCCAGAATGAAATTCCCTCCGCTCATCGGCCCCGCGTCAGGCTGGCCAATCGTGCCGCTGACTGAATAAACGCCCCCAGTGCTCATGCCTCCCCCGCCCGCGACCGTCAGCCAATCAATCGAGTACGTTTGCCCCTGCGCTGCCGCGCTGCACAGCCACAGCCCGAAAATTGTTAAAAGGGCGCGTTTCATTTGCTTGAGAGAGGTGCGGCAGCCAGTTCTTCCTTTTCTAACGGGTATCACGCCTCAAGTCAAACTGAATTGGCGCCGCCAATTGAACATTGCCAACCAGAATGGGTCTTCTTATACGTAAGCCTGATTGCTTTTGTGAGCCACAAATGGTGGGTCCTTCCAAATCCGGGCACGGGTGCAAGCGAGCGGGAGCCAGATTCCGCTCGCTACCGGCACGTCTGACGCCTTTCGCTGCACACCCGCCCTTATCCCTCCTCAAGCTGGCTTTGCTCGGTTTTCTCACGCTGGGCCTTTGCCATGCAGCCTGTGCAGCATTGCAATTCGATGTCTTTCTCGGGTATGACCTGGTGGTGCCGGAGGCGACGTGGTTCCCGGTTGTATGCGAAATCAAAAACGATGGGCCCTCCTTCAACGGCGTTATCGAGCTCGCAGGCGCAGGCTTCAATCAAGGCCAGTCGCAGCGCGCCGAAGTCGAACTGCCCACAGGGACACTCAAGCGACTGACCATCCCGGTGTTCTCAACCACACGTGGCTTCAACACCACTTGGGACGTGCGCCTGCTGGATTCTCGCGGTAAGGTCCGCGCTGAGCAGACAGGATTGCGCGCGAATAAGAGCATCTCGCCACGAGCCCCGCTGATTGGGGCGCTGGCTCGTTCGCCCAGCGGCGCTCCTGTCATCCGACCAATTCTCCCCCAAAGTTCTGAACTGCAACCGACCACCGCGCGGCTGCAGCCGGCGATCTTTCCGGATAATGCCTTGGTCCTGGAAGGCCTGCGCGCCCTCTATCTCAATTCCGAGCGAGCCGCCGACTTGCGGGATGCTCAAGTCCGAGCGTTGTTCGCCTGGCTCAACGCCGGGGGCCATTTAATCGTCGCAATCGAGCAGATCAATGACGTGACAGCGAGTCCTTGGCTCAAGAGCCTTCTTCCTTGTGAGGTCAAGGACATCCAGCGCGTTCAAAGACATCCTGAAATTCAGGGATGGCTCAGCAGCGCGAACTGGACCACCAATCTCCCCATCAACCCCCAAGAGTCCAGGGCCCGTTACTCGCAATTTCCCCGCGGCGGGCCCCAACGCCGTGGAGGCTTGCCCCCACGCCCATCGGAACAATCGAGCAGCTCCGACTCTACCCAGACGGGGACCAACCCGGACAGCCCTTTCAGCAATTTGCCGACGGATTTCAGCTTCGAGGAGGCAGAAATGCAGGTGGCCGTGGGCTCAGTGCGCGATGGACGCGCCCTGGTTGCCGCCGGCGACGTCCCCCTCATCGTCACAGCGCCTCGCGGTCAGGGGCAGGTGACCGTCCTGCTGTTCAGCCCGGAACGCGAACCGGCCCGCTCGTGGAAGAATTTGCCCACCTTCTGGGCGCGGCTCGCCCAAGTGCCGGGCGACTGGTACGTTTCGTCCGATTTCAATCAGGCGGCCAGCCGCAGTAGCGACGGGATTTTCGGCGCGATGATCGACACACGACAGGTGCACAAACTGCCGATCGAGTGGCTCCTGCTCCTCTTGGTCGTCTATTTGGTCGTGATCGGCCCTTTGGATCAATACTGGCTGAAGCGAATCGGACGGCCCATGCTGACCTGGATTACCTTTCCCTGTTACGTGGTTCTCTTCTCGCTGGTGATTTATTTCATCGGCTACAAGTTGCGCGCCGGCGAATCCGAATGGAACGAGTTGCACCTGGTGGATGTGCTGCTGAATGGCGAGCGCGCGGAGTTGCGCGGAAGGACTTATGCCTCAGTCTATTCGCCCTCCAATCAACGGTACCCACTGGCTGGGCCGCAAAAGCTTGCGACTTTTCGCGGCGAGTTCGTGGGAAGTTGGGATGGCGGCCAATCCAGCGAGCGCCTCACGGTGTCGCAGAACGGCGATAGCTTCAAAGCCGAGATTTTCGTGCCAGTCTGGACCAGCCAGCTCTTCGTGAGCGATTGGTGGCAATCTGCTTCCGTGCCGCTCAGCGTCTCTCTTCAGCCCAAAGCCGATGGCTGGCAGGTGAGCGTGCTGAATCACACCGACCAGAAATTGTCCAATCTGCTTATCGTCATCGAAGACCGCATTTTCTCTTTGGGTGATGTTCCGCCCGGTGAGACCAAAAACACCGCTATCACGAAAGGGCAGGGGACCCTGCTGCGAGAATACGTCGGTCGTTACGGCCAAGCCTTTCAGGAGGCTGCCGTCGCGCGACAGCGGGCCTTCGGCGCCAGCGGGAGCGGCCACATCGGCGACTTGCCGCACAGCACCGTAGCAGCGTCGTTTCTGTCGCAAATGAGCCGCCAGGACAATTACATGTTCAATTACGTCGCGCCACCGGGGCTGGATTTGTCATCTGCACTTGAGCATGGCAACGCGGTCCTTTTCGCCTGGGCGGGCGACTTCTCCCCCGTCAAACAAATGCACCAATTCTCACCGCGACGCACCCATCGCGACACCCTCTGGCGCCTCGCCGTCCCGCTGCCGTAAGTCCAAAGTCCAGAATTCATGAATCCTCCCCTAATTACCGCAGTTCAGACATTCGGCTTAACCCGGATGTACGGCAATCTCGCCGCTCTGTCAGGCCTGGACATGACAGTCAGCAAGGGCGACCTCTTCGGCTTTATTGGTTCCAATGGCGCCGGTAAGACTACCACCCTGCGCATCTTGTCCACGTTCCTGGCGCCCTCCGCGGGCACCGCTCAAATCCTCGGGCACGACGTCGTGCGCGAGGCGGATGCCGTCCGCCATGTCATCGGTTACATGCCGGATTTCTTCGGCGTGTACAAGGACATGGAAGTCACCGAGTATCTCGATTTCTTTGGCGCTTGTTACAAAATCCCGACGGCCCAGCGCGAAAAGACCGTTAACGACGTGCTGGAGCTCGTTGGATTGAGTGAAAAGAAAGGTGCGCTGATTGGCGCCTTAAGCCGCGGTATGCAACAGCGGCTCGGTTTGGCGCGAGTCTTGATCCACGACCCGCAATTGCTCCTTCTGGACGAGCCGGCCAGCGGCCTCGACCCGCGCGCGCGCATCGAAATGATGGCCATTCTCCAGGAGCTTCAGCGGTTGGGAAAAACTATTATCATCTCCTCGCACATCCTGAGCGAGCTCCAGACCTTGTGCAATCGCGTCGCCATCATCGAAAAGGGCAAGCTGATTTACAGCGGACCGGTTCAGGGCGTGCGCGATCAAATGTCGCAAGGTCGCGTTATCTGGGTACGTGTTTCGAGCGACGCTCAGCACGCAATGGACCTGCTCAAGGCTCGGCCCGAGATCAGCGAAGTCTCCACGGTGGATAGCGAGATCAAGGTGACGCTGGCCAGCTTTGAAATCGATCACAGCATCGTGGCCCACATTCTCGTTCATGGCGGCGCCAAACTGATCGAATTGCGTGAAGATGAAATCGGGCTGGAAGAGGTGTTCATGCGCGTGACCCGGGGCGAAACGCAATGATGCCGCTCGGTGTTCGCTAATCATTGATCGGTGCCCGAAGTTCACGACCACCTTATGCGTTCGGCCCGGGATCAGCGGTTACCGATCACTGAATACTGATCACGGGCCGTGACCTTCTTACCCATCGTCGAACGTGAGTTGCGCGCGTCGGCGCGGCAGTCATTCACGTACTCGCTGCGGGCGCTGGGTGTGGCCGCGTCGCTGCTCACTTGTTTGGTATTTGCTTTGCAATACGGCTTCGGGCCGACGCTGGGCGGCAGGCTGTTTGGCAGCCTCCACTTCACCTTGTTTTGGGCCATTTGGGTCCTTGTGCCGCTGTTGACGGCTGACTGCATCAGCCGGGAAAGGCGCGAAGGCACGCTCGGCCTATTGTTTCTTTCACGATTAAGAGCAACGGACATCGTCGTCGCCAAGGCCTTGGCTCATGCGCTTCGCGCTCTGACACTCTTGCTCGCCGTTTTGCCAGTGTTGACTATTCCCTTCCTGCTCGGCGGCGTGAACTGGACAGAAGCTTTGTTATTGGCGACAGTCAATTTCAGCAGCATTTGTTGGGCGCTCGCCGCCGGGCTGCTGGCTTCTGCCTGCAGCAAAAGCTGGCTGCGTTCGGTGCTGGGAGCATACCTGCTCGCCATCTTCATCCTCGTAGTCTTCGGGTTGGTCGCCGGACAGATCATGCTGCGAGGAACGAGCGGCGCACCCGGTCCGAGATCCTGGCAAACGAACTCGGATTTCGTCTTGCTGATCGGCTATGGCGTGCTGATGGGCTCGACGCGATACATTCGCTCCATGTTTACCCCATCAACCGGGCAACTGCTCTGGGCGATGGGATTGCTCACCGGCTTCTCTTTGGTCGGTCTGATGCTGGCCATCCTGCTTGCCGGACGCAGGACCCAACGGGTTTGGCAGGAACCACCGCCCTCCAGAGTCCGGCTCTTGTTGCAGCGCACCTTCTGCACTCCGATGTTTTGGCTCTCTTTTTTCCGACGGTGGATGTTGCGCAAGCTGGAGCGCAACCCCATCGGCTGGCTGGAACAGCGGACCTGGACCGGGCGATTGGTAACTTGGGGCTGGCTCGCCGTAATCGTCTCGATTTACAGCGCCGTTTTGACGGATCGAAATTTCTTCCGCGATTCGAGCACCATCCAGAACACGATGTCGTCGCTCCTGGGCGGCAGCCTGGCGATGAGCGCCGCCGGCAGTTTTCGTCGAGAACGAGAATCCAGCATGATGGAATTGTTGCTGGTTTCGCCTCTTAGCGAGGGCAAAATAATCTTCGGTCGCTTGCGCGGATTGTGGGGCCAATTCCTGCCCGCTTTCGGACTTCTACTCGGCGTCTGGGCTTATTCCTCGAACCTCGTTCCCGATTTTGAGGATGGAGGAAAGGTTCTCTTTCACGCTATTGCGTTCCTGACGTTGCCGGTGATCGGCCTTTATTTTTCCTTGCGCTGCCGCAATTTCATCGCCGCGTTTGTCCTGACACTGGCTGTTGGATTCCTGTCGCCGATTCTCCTGGCGGCTCTCTTCCGACTCCTCCGCTGGATTTATGGCGACTTCAACAGCTTCGCCTCGTGGCAAATGTGGCCGTCGGTGGATTCCACGGCGATACAAATTATCCTGGCTGCGCTCTGCGGCCGGGCGCTGCTCTGGCGGCTCAAACACCGCGCCTTTCCCTTCGCGCGTGACTGACTCCACGACTTTGGGCCTTGGACTTTGGACTACGCCGTTCCCATCCTCCCCCTCTGCCGATTGGCTTCGTACAAGAAAACAGCGGCGGCACTCCCGACATTGAGCGAATCCACCGACTCCGGCATCGGAATCGCCACGGCCTCATCGCAGACTTCAAGCACCTTGGGGCCAATACCGAAGCCCTCGCTTCCAAAGACGATGCAACAGTCGCTAACAAGATCCGTTCGCGGCAAAGTCCGGCCCTGGACATGGGGGTGCGCCGCGATACAGCGAATTCCCAGAGCCCGCAAATCGCGAAGCGTGCTTGCCAGGTCTTGGCTTTCGATAACCGGCAATCGAAAAATGGTGCCCATCGAACTGCGCACAGCGCGCCGGAGAAACGGGCTGCATGAGGTCTCGCCCACGATAAGTGCCTGCGCGTTAAAAGCGGCGCAATTTCGCACCAGCGCACCGAGGTTCTCAGCGTTCGACAGGTTATCGACCGCGGCGAGCAAGTACGGCTTCGAGTTTTGATCAACTACTTCCCCCAGGGTGGGCTGCCGCGGAATCTTACCGACGGCGAGCAGGCCCTGGTACATCGAATATCCCGTGAGCGTTTCCAGCAACTTCTTTTCCGCAACAAACACTGGCAATGATTCCGGCCTCGCCTGCAGAAGAGGTCCCAGCTCATTCAGCCATTTCTCCGGCAGCAGGACTGACAGCAGAGTGAACTTGCTCTCGAGCAACCTGTGCACGACTTTCTCTCCTTCGGCCACAAAGATTCCCTGCTCTCGATGCTCCTTCTGCTGCCGCATCGTCCGATACGGCTGTAACGCTGGAAGCTCGAACGAGTCAATTCTCTGGATCGTAAACATCAGCTCGCCATCATTGTAGGAGCCGACGTGAGGAGGCTCAATCTCCCTAATCCAGAATCCAAAATCCAAAACTGAAGTCAGCCTCCTTGCGTTGGTTGCTACAACTGCAACGTAGGGCAGGGGACATTCTGCGACGTTAACTCCAGCCGCAGGTGATTCGCCCCGATGTTCTGCAATCGTTCGTTCATCACACGATAGGCCAGTTCGGGTCGGTTGCACTCGCGGCTCAAGTGGGCGAGGTACAGATGACGTAAGTTGGGAGACATAAGCTGCTCGGCGCCATCGGCTGCAGCCTCGTTCGAGAGATGGCCATGCCGGCTAAGGATGCGCTGTTTGAGGCTCCAGGGTCGGTGCGGGCAATCCTGGAGCATCTTGACGTCGTGATTGGATTCGAGCACCAGGATGTTGGCGGCGCGCAAGCGGTCTAACACGAGTTTGGTCATTTGGCCCAAGTCCGTCAGAAAGCCAATATTCCCGGCCGGCGTGCGCAGCAGGAAGCCGACCGGGTCCTGCGCGTCGTGCAGAACGTCGAACGTCTCCACCGTCACGTCGCCGACCTCGAAACTCTGCCGGGTCTGGAAGAGTCTGCACGCGATCCTGGTTTGCAGTTGAAACTCAATCGCTTCTTGCGTGGCGCGATTGCAATACACCGGCAGGCGAAGTTTTTGGCTGAGGGCGGCCAGACCAAAGATGTGGTCCGTGTGCTCGTGCGTGATTAAAATCGCTGTCAGGTTTTCGGGCGCGCGCCCAATCATTGCCAGACGTTGCCGGATCTGGCGCAGGCTGAATCCCGCATCGATCAGTATCCGCGCTTCCTCTGTCTCCACGTACGCGCAATTGCCCGAGGAACCACTTCCCAGGATTGTCAGGCGCGCAGGCACGGCCAATGATAAGGGCACCGTGCGTCTGCGGCAAACCTTTTCTCTTTGGTGAACGCAATTCACCTTGACTGCTCTATCCAAGTGCGCGACACACCTCGGTGTGAACTCGCATGGTTCCATTGGGGCTCTTCCACAGCCAATTGGGACTACGACCGGCAACGAATCGCCATCGAAAGGAAACGCATACTATGGCCAAATACATCAGTTTGCTCCGCTTCACCGAACAGGGCGCGAAAAACCTCAAACAATCGACCAATCGCGCTCACACCTTCGATAAAATTGCCGCGCAAGCGGGCGTTAAAATCGAAGGCCAGTATTGGACCCTTGGGACCTACGACGGTGTCCTGATCCTCAGCGCCGACTCGCAGCAGAAAGCCTTGCGCTGCCTCAGCCAATTGGCCGCGCAGGGCAACGTCCGCACCGAGACGCTGCAAGCGTTCATCGACAAAGAATTCGACGAAATCGTCGCAAGCTGAACGACGCTCCCACGTCTGCCCAAGACTGCTCGTCTGCCCCGAGCCTCATTGGTCAAACGCCAGCTTGGCCCGCGATTTTGCTGTTTGAGGTTCGCTTTGGGCTGTGCGATTCGTGTGTGTTGGCTCTTGGGCTTTGCGAATTGGTGTTTGTTTCGGGTTTGGATTTTGGGATTTGGCGCTCTTGTTTGCGTTCTGTCCCCTGCGTCCCATCCGTCATATCAGCCCAGACGCTATCAGTGCAGGTGCATGGCGCAGGGTCTAAAGCCGCGTGAAATGAGCCACTAAAAAAGAACTTGCCGGAACGTGCATCTGATGCTCTATATGGAAATCAGAGTGAAGTTTTGGATGACATCAAAGCGTCACCGGGGCGTAAGAAATTGCGCCGTGGCGGGACTGATGCTTCTCCTTTGGATGGGTACGTCCCTCCTGGCGTCTTCCCCGGAGCTCCACAAACTCCTGCACTCGGACGCGCAGATTCCAAACCATCACTGCGTGGTCACCCAGGTCAAGGAGCATTCAGTCCTCTCGGTCCCGGCAGTTGCGCTGGCGCCGATCAGTCCACAAACCTTTTTTGCGCCGCCGCTTCGTCCTGATTCTCGAATACTTCCCTCACCTGACGTCCGGCTGTCCCCCAGCCGCGCGCCCCCTTCAGTTTCTCCATCGACAACGGTTGCAGGTTGAGGCGGGGGCGAAGACTCCCGGCCCTCTGCTCCGAAATCATTTGGAGCTTTGCTAAAACCTTCACCCGTCTCGCAATCGTTCCCTCACGGGAGTCTGAATCTCCGCGAAGGCCCGGCGCCTCCTCGGAATTAGATGACAATATGAATCTGAAAAAAGTGCTGGTCTGCATCTCGGCCCTTTGGGCCGCTTCGCTGCTGGCCCAGGCCCAGCAGACCAACGAGGTCGAACAGTTGAAGCGCCAACTTCAGCAATTGCAGGAAAACTTTGAAAAAGTGCAACGCGAGCAGAGGCACCAAATTGAGGCGCTGACCAAAAAGCTCGAAGAAATTACAAAACAACAGGCCGCGGAGGCTGAGAAAAAGAAGCTGGAGCAGGAGCTGGCGACAGATCTGGCGAAGAACCAGCCAACCCCCGCCACGACGACGACAACCCCCGCACCCACCTCAACCTGGTCGCCGGCGCAGCCGCTGACCATTGGCCGCGCCGGCTCGGCTTACGTCAACCTCAGTTTCGACGCGCTAATGGATTTCGGCGGTTCCACAGCTTCGGATCCGTCGCAATTTTTGCAACTGGGTGATCATGATCCGATCAAGCGCGGCTTCTCGCTGCGCAATGCGGAGATCGTGTTCGATGGCGCGGTGGATCCATATTTCAAAGGCCTTGCCAACATCGTCTTCAAGTTGGACAAGAACAACGAAACATCGGTCGAGCTGGAAGAAACCTATTTTCAGTCCACGGCCCTGCCGGCGAACTTCCAGGTCAAGGCCGGCCAGTTTTTCGCGAACTTCGGCCGGCAAAACCCGCAACATCCTCACCAATGGGCCTTCGTGGATGAACCCTTGATATTGAACCGCACTTTCGGCCCGGAAGGGTTGCGGAATATCGGCGCGCAGATTTCGTGGCTGGCGCCGACGCCCTTTTACACGGAGGCATTCCTCGGCGTATTCGATGGCCAGGGCGGCACGACCTTCAGCTTTCGAAACCCTGGCGAAGACGACGGCACAGGGACCAGGCGTTTTCATGGCCGGACGACGCTGGATCGCCACTTGCGTGGGCCAGGTGATTTTCTTTACGTGCCGCGAATTGCGTCCTCATTCGACTTGACGGATTCGCAGACACTGGTCGTGGGCTCCTCGGCGGCGTTCGGCCCGAATGACACCGGCGGCAACTTGCGCACCGAGATCTACGGCGGCGATATTTACTGGAAATGGAAACCCGCCAATGCCCACGCCGGCTTTCCCTTCGTTTCCTGGCAGACGGAAGTGCTTTATCAGCGCTTTTCCGCCGGCGCCGATCCTTCGCTCTCGCTCCCGGCAGAAACGCTGCGGGATTGGGGATTTTATTCGCAAGTCCTCTGGGGCTTCAAGCCGCGCTGGGTCGCGGGCCTGCGGGGCGAGTACGTCAATGGCGACAAAGGCGCGTATGATCCGCACGACGTGTTCCGTGGGGAACGGACGCGCATCTCGCCGGATCTAACGTTTTATCCCAGTGAATTTTCCAAGCTGCGACTGCAGTACAACTACGATCATGGCGAGCTCTTTGGCACCGAACATTCGGTCTGGTTGCAAGTCGAGTTTCTGCTGGGGGCGCATGGTGCGCACAAGTTTTAAGAGGCCATACGCGGTAACGAAACATTTCTGATCATGAAAGCCACGAAACTGATAATCGTCATGCTGCTTCTTGGGACCCTTTGCCAATCCGCCTTGGGCAAATTAAACGTTGTCGCCACTACGCCGGATCTGGCCTCGATCGCGAAGGAGATTGGCAACAACCACATTGACGTGACGACTCTGGCCAAACCGACGGAAGACCCGCATTTCGTCGATGCCAAGCCGAGCTTCATCGTGAAGCTGAATCACGCGGATGTGCTTATCGAAGGCGGAGCCGAGCTCGAGATCGGCTGGTTGCCTGCGCTGCTGGACCAGGCGCGCAACGCGAAGCTGGCCCCGGGCGCCCCCGGCCACGTCGCCTGCGCGCAAGGCATTCCGTTGCTCGAAGTCCCCTCCACCCTCGATCGCTCGCGGGGCGATATTCACGCGGCAGGAAATCCTCATTATCTCGTCGATCCCGTGAACGCCAAAGTCGTGGCGCAGCACATCACCGAGGCTTTCTGTGCCCAGGACGAGAAATCCAGCGCCGTCTATCGCGCGAACTTGAAAAAATTCGCCGACGCCATAGATGCCAAGTTGATCGAATGGGAGCGAACCCTGGCGCCGTTCAAAGGGCAGCAATTGGCCGCTTACCATAATTCGTGGCTCTATTTCGGGAATCGATTTGGTTTCAAGATCAATCTGTTCCTCGAACCCAAGCCCGGCATACCGCCCACGCCGACGCACCTCGCCGAAGTGATCACGAAGATGCGACAGGACAAAGTTCGCGCCATCATTGTTGACCCGTACCTAAACCGCCGCACCGCGGAGGCCGTCGCCGAAAAGACCGGCGCAACCGTGGTCGATGTGTCGCAATTTCCCGGCGGCATCAAAGGCACTGAAGGCGGCTATGTCCCACTGATAGATCATGTGGTCAAGGCCGTAGCCCAGGCGTTGGCGGGGACTAAATAGGTAAACCACGGGGACCAAAATGACGAATGACGAATGACAAATGACGAAAGAATGACGAAGTCTGAAACCCGAAGGACTTGTGCCGATCGAGAAAGCAACGATCTCACTTCAAATGTGTAAGAGAGAGCCGGCGTTCTATTGGGCAACGAGACGCGCCTTGGTTTGGTCATTCATCATTCGTCATTTGTCATTTCCACACGCTTCCTATGACTGAGCTGCTCTCGTTGATGAAATGGCCGTTGATTGCGAGCCTGATCCTTCCCTGGCTATTGGTTTACCTGGGGCTGCACATTGTCCAGCGCGGCGTGATTTTCGTGGACCTGGCGCTGGCGCAAACGGCCGCGTTCGGAACGTGCGTTTCCATGCTGGTTGGCTACGACGTGCATGATTGGCAGAGTTACGCCTTTTCGTTGGGATTCACATTTGTGGGCGCAGTGGTGTTGACGTTCACGCGCACTCGCCGGCAGCGGGTTCCGCAGGAGGCTCTGATCGGCATTGTATATGTGATGGCGGCGGCGGCCGCGATCCTCGCTCTCAGCCGCAGCACCGGCGGCAAGGAAGAACTCCAGCGCTCATTAGTGGGCGAACTGCTCGTCGTCCCGCCCAGCGATGTTCTCAAGACGTTTGCCCTGTTCGTGGGGGTCGGTGCTGCTCATTTCGTTTTCCGCAAGAAATTCCTCGCCATCTCTGCCAGCCCGGAGCAAGCCGCGGCAAGCGGGCTGAATGTGCGCTGGTGGGATTTCGTGTTTTATATGTTATTCGGCCTGGTGGTGACGAGCTTCGTCCACATTGGCGGCGTGCTGCTGGTGTTTTCCTATCTGGTCGTGCCTGCCGTGTGCGCGACTTATCTAGTGAACTCTTTTCTGGCCAGATTTGTTCTTGGCTGGGGCATCGCTACCTTCTGCAGCCTGGTGAGTTTGCTGCTCACGGCCAGGGTGGATTTGCCGATCGGCGCCGCCATTGTGTGCGTTCTGGGAGCCGCCTTGCTCCTGGTTGTGTTTGCGACAGCCTTGACCCGGAAGAGCCGAGATGCCCAAGCGAAAAGCTAATCTGACGGCAAACAGTACTGGGTCAGGAACGGCGGGGCCGGACCACCCGATCAATGGGCCTCCTCCCTGTGAACCCCAGCGGGTACGGCACGCTGTCCCCAGGGCGCCGGCGATCCCAATACTGGAACCCGAATCCTGAAGTTACCCCGTGATAGGCACGGCGTGCGTCCTGGCGCCCAAGACAAGCCCCAGAACGGCTGCCAACACTCTGCGGTGAATCATGGCCGAACCATAACGCGCGAAGGTACTGTGCGCCAAGACTCGACTTTTCAGGTGTGCTTCTTGGAGCGCATGAACTCCAGCGTTTCAATGCGCCGGATGTAAGCGTGCGGGCTGGTCTCAAACGTCTCCGTGCAAAGTGGACAGCAGAGCGCGACCATCCATTGGCCATGCTTGATGCGGGTGAACCATTTGCCGCCCGTGATGGCTTTCTCACAAACGGCGCATCGCACGTATTCAACGTCGAGATTACTGGCATCGAAGTTAGGCATATATCTCATGCGGCTTGGGCCGCAGCAGGTCGAACCACTCATGCTCGACTTTCTGTCGCCATCGTTCTCGTGGCTGCACTACTGCGCCTTGATAGTGTCGCAGCAGGCGAGGGTCTGGGCTCCGCAGGAGGAGCATTCATGGATGGCCACATTGCGCCTTGTCGCCTTGGAGAGACCTTGTGTCTTGATGATAGTGTTGCAGCCCACACAGAGGTGGCGGGCCACTTTCGTGGTCGGGATGCCGCGACTTAGCAAGAATTGAGCTGGTTTTGCCTGCCTATTGGGCAGAGTGACCCACTCGTGCCTGCACTTGGGACAAGCCATTGAAGCGAGGGCGGGAGTAGCAGGATTGAGCCTCGCTTTGCGTTGGTTCAACTGTGCGCGCACCTTGGGGGAAGCGGCGATACCATCATCCCCTGCAGCTTTATACTGGGCCCGCACCGGCGCGGCGAACAGGGCGATGACCGCCAGTGCCGCGATGAGGGTTTTGTTTGTTGTTTTCATAATTGCTTTCCTTTCTTTTTGTTTGTTGTTGTCTGCGTTTTGATAATTTTTCTTCTGCATTCAATACGCCACAGTTTCTGGTTTCCCTCGACCGCTTCTTGCCAAGAGTTGACCATTTTTTGCTAACCCGCTCAGTTTCGGGAATTTCACCACCTCCGGCGCCTACTTCTTCTCCATGCCTTTGGTTACGCCGCTGCCGGGCTTCGTTGCGCAGCAGAAGACCGAGTCATCGCCGCATTTTTCGCAGACATGCTTCACCTCATCTTTCGCCCCCTGTTTGCCGCCGCCAACGACTTTAATGTAGGTATTGCAGCCGGGACAAAGGTGCTTCTCACCAACGGTCATGACCTTGATGTGACCTTTTTCCGTCGTGACGTTGTGGATCATCACGGATTTGCACTTGGCGCAGATCATCGCGATGGAGTCGCCTGGCTTGAGGGCCTCATCTTCCTTTCTGGTTTTGATCTCATTGAGAAACTGGCGCTCTTTGGGCGATGCAGTGATGCCGTCTTCGCCGGTAGGCTTGTACTGTGCTCGCACTGGGCTGGCGAACGAGAACAAGGCAATGCTTGCCAGCGTCACGATCAGGGCTTTGTTTGTTGATTTCATATTTGTTTTCTCTCTCGTTATTTGCTGTTTGACCAATCTCTTCATGGTCTTTCTTCTGCCCTTAATACGCCGTGGCTGCTGACTTCGTTTACCGCCAATTGCTAAAAACTCACCATTTCTTGGCGTTGACGCTCTTCAGAATGAAGCGGTAAGGTTTGGGTTGTGGTCATCTTCCTGAATGGTGCGTTTGGAATCGGCAAGAGCACTGTCGCCCGCGGTGTGCAGCGGCAACTTCGGAGGGCGGTCATTTACGATCCCGAAATCGTGGGCTTCGTCGTCTGCCTCATTGGATTCCACGGAAAGGGCGAGACACCGGCGATTACCAAGACGTGCCTCTGTGGCGGGAATTAACCGTTTCGGGCATCCGGCTGGCCCTTGGAGGCTGGCAGAATGGCATCGTTCCAATGGCTTTCTCTAAGTTCTGTTATCTAAGCGGCATCCGCGAGAAAGTCCGCAAATTTGAGACCGAGGTTCATCATTTTTGCCTGGTAGCGCCCTTTGAAGTAGTGAACGAGCGCCTCTTAAAGCGGGGCAGTGACCCGGCTTCCTCGGCATGGGAATTTCGGCGGGCGCAGGAATGTTG